>Ga0316576_10000273_pt1 | contig 22622 bp, 16 predicted proteins | sample S0NA_FD_203075 | JGI IMG/M metagenome (GOLD analysis project Ga0316576, IMG submission 203075) | Rhizosphere microbial communities from salt marsh grasses in Alabama, United States - S0-2_050615r3r5 | ecosystem: Host-associated > Plants > Roots > Rhizosphere | place: USA: Alabama | collected...
CGTCTCGGCGGGCTCGGCGTCCCGCCCGAGGAGATCTCCGACCTGTTCGGATCGGACTGGACCATCACCCCGCTCCCGACAACCGACCCCTCCGAGCTCGCCGCCCTCTACTGGATGACCCGGCGCTGACCCCGCAACCACGAGGGCCTAGCCGACATGATGATTGCCAACGTCAAGACCGGCGCAGAAGGCACAACCGCCTAGCCCTGACCGGCACCGTCCCGGTGCCCGCCCTGGGTTGCCGCCAACGCCGCCGCGAACTCCCCCTCGTGCCCCGGCGCGACGATCGACGCCGGCCGTGACGAGGCCTTGGCCGGGCGGCCCAGGCCGAGGAGGCGGCAGCGCTGCTCGACGATCCGCAGCGCCGCAGTCGCGGCGGCGACGTCGCCGGTGATGGCGCGCTCCCTGAGACCGCGGGTCGTGAGCAGACCCGAGGTGCGGGTCGACCTCGCCCGTGATCACCTCGACCGCTGCGGCTGACTTGCCAGCGCGACGGAGCCGCCGCCGTTCCACCCCGCGATGGACGGACTGGGCGTTCCGGTGAGGACGTCCCCTTCATCGGCGAAGTGCGTCTCGCAGGTTGATGACGAGGACGACCACGGCGAGGGTCGCGAAGAGGATGGTGGTTGCCCACTGCCAGTTGCGGATGTACAGCTCGATGAGATTGACGGCCACGAGCAGGAGCAGCAGGCGCAGGATGAACGCGCCGAGGTAGCCGCGGGTGAAAGCCTCCACCGACAGAATGACGGCGATGGCGAGCACGCCGAGTGTGAGACGTGCGGGGGTGTCGGGGTAGAACAGCCAGGCCAGCACGACAAGCAGCAGCGGTGTGCTGATGACTGACCATCCGGCGAGCAGCCGTTCACGGCTGCGTTCCGCGGCGGCGATCGGTGTTCGTCGGTGTCGGAGGTGGTCGTGGGGTCCGGACGGCGGCAAGCCGTCCGCCAGGATGCGTCGGAGCGCCCGTCGCTCGTCCTCGAGGCGGACTTGCCGCATCCTGTTCTCGGACACGTCTTCCTCGTTGCTGCTCAGCGCTCGCATCGCCTCGGGCGTGGGCAGGCCCGCGGCTGCGAGGCGGAGATCGCCGCGGCCCGTCTCGACGAGTCCGGCGAGCTGGTCGATCTCCTCGTCCAGTTCGGCCACCCGGTCGCGTACGACCCGCAGACGGGCCGTCTGGTTGGTTGAGACCTTGGCTAGCCCGGCCCACCCGACGGGATCACCCCAGGCCTGCCGGACGTTGCCGTCGCGCTCGTAGCGCGGTCCTGCCGGACCACGTTCGCCTCCGAGTCGGTCCCGGGTGTCGTGGCCCCACAGCCCCCGGTAGTCACGCACCCATGGTGTGGAGTCGTCGATGATCACCGGGTTCCAGTCCAGGTCGCCGGATGGGCCGATGGACAGGCCGTCGCCGCGCGCATAGTCGACGTAGGGGATGCCGAGGCCCTCCCCTTGGGCCGCCTTCGTCCATGGCGTCAGCACCTTGGCGAGCCGGCGCAGTGCCGGGACCACACCACCGAGGCGCGGCGGCTCGACGGTTATCAGGTAGTCGCCGGGAAGGTACGCGCCCGAGTGCGACCCGGCGCCGGCGTAGACGACGGGATGACGGTCGTTCACGAGCGCGAGATCTGGGTCGTCCCAGCGCCGGCGCAAGTCGTCACCTGCCTCGTCGTGGGCCGAGTAAACGACCCAGCGGGGCTCGGGCAGCCCGTCACTGGTCTGGGTGCCGTCGAGGTAGATCGTCACCTGCTCCCAGTCGGCCTCATGCTCGTTGACCCCGGAGAAGCCGGAGCGCCAGTTGTTGAAGCTGTAGAAGTACCAGTACTGCAGCACCACCCAGGCCTCGTCCCTCAGTACGCGCGCGTAGTAGGTCGGCCCGGCCGGCTCAAGATGCTCACGCTGAATCGCCAACGCAGTGATGGCGCTACCCCCGGGAACCGCGCCCCGCACCAACAGCGACAGCCGGCTCAACGTGTCGATAAGCCGGCCGAGCAGGCCGACCTGCGCCAGGCGGTGCGCGGCCCGGAACCGCGGCCTTCCCGTCGCCACCCAGGCCTTGACCCTGTCACGGCGCGTCGGACGAGCGGCAAGGCCCGACAACGACAGCGCCCCGCCGTCATACTCCGAACCGAGCCGCGCGAGCTCGCTCAGGTCCACCGCACCGGGCTCGGCCAGCACGCGCTCGCCACCCTCCGACGTGTGATGCCACAGCGTGCACCGCCCGACGTACTCACCCACGTCAACCGGCAGGAAGTACTCCCCCCGCGTCAACCGCACCACCGGCTCGAACGCTCGGATGAGCTGACCCTCGTCCAGCCGCTCACCCATGCGCACAGTGTGGCCCACGGCGGCACCCGACTATGGGGCTGCCACTCCATCCAGAGCAGCTTGCGTCAGAGTTCGTGAGGCATGCGGGGTAGGGAATGCCCGCGTTGCGGCACCCTGGGAACAATGGCCGAGGACGCTCATGGCCTGGCCGGTATCTCGACGGATGGGCGTCGGCCCGGCCAGCGTTGCCAGACTGATCGTCGCGGTCGTAGCGATCCTGGATCTGGCTCTTGTCCTCGGGATGCCGATCCTGCTCTTGGCTACGCGGCGGTTCCGTAGGTTCGGGGTGGGCACCCTGGCTACCGGCCTGGCGTCGGTGGCGTTCGTTCTCCTGCGCCATGTTCTCCCTGACCGCACTGCCGGAAGCCGGTGGGGAACGAGACAGCCTTGCCGTTGACGCCGCATGGCCGCCCGGAGGTGTCCGGCGTCGTATGCGGCAACGGCGATCGTGGTCGGGGCTGATGCGCTTCAGCCTGATCACGATCACGACGCTGGGCTACGGCGCCTTGGCTGGGGCGGGCGAGCTCGTGCGTCTGCTTGCCATCACGGGGGCCGTCCTCGGCCAGGTGCGGCTGGTCACGGTCGCGGGAGTGATCGTCGGTCTGCTCGCCCAGCACTGCGCAGGTGCGACAGACCGGACAGCTCCAGGGACGCGTATACAGGTGACGCGTAGTCCCCTACGACCAGCGGACGGAATGCGGTGACGCAGCCTCAGCGGAGGCGTTGGGCGGCTAGTCGCGTTCGACCCAGCGGTCGACGGCCCACAGCACGGCCAGCGCGAGGCCCGGATCGACGCCGTCGGCGACGTCGAGTGTGTAGGTGTCGCGAATCGTCACCCACTTCTGGGTGATCTGCACCACCGCTCGACCGGCAGCAGAGATGGAGTAGTCCTTCTCGATCAGGTTGCCCTCGAGCTCCCACGTCGACCCGTTCGCCATGCTCAGCGTCATGCGGGACTTGATCGGGGAGAACATCTTCGCCCGCAGCGACGCGACCTCGGCTCCGGAAGAATCTGAGATGGTCATGTGCTTGGGGATTCCAAACAGGCGCCCGCGCACCTGGTAGACGCTGTGGTCGGCCGAGTCGCGGATCTCGGCTATCGGTCGCAGCCCAATCCGGCCATCCACGAAGAACTGCTGCTGCTCGGTCGTGGGGTCCAGCACGGCGAAGTCCCTACCGGCGCCGAACTTGCTCTTCACCAGCAAGCGGGTCCAGCCCGACGGGGGTGCGGGCACGGCCACGGTCGCTCCTATCACTCAAGAAGACCAGCATCAAAGCACAGATGGTGGCGGCCTCAGGGATGGCTGCGATCCTGACACGACTGGGGCAGGCTGCGAGCATGCGAGTGGAGCGGCTGACGTCCGGGGGGTTGCCGGTCGGGACCGAGTCGGGGGGGCACGGATGACCGGCGAGAGCCCGGATGACCTGCCGGCGAGGAACCTGCCTGACTCAACCAGGGTCGAGCCGGGGTCTGGGTTGCGCCCGGGCCGCACGGATGCGGTGATCGTTCTGCTGCTGTGGGCCGGTCGGCGGGCGTTCTTGCCGCTGCTGCTGCTCGGCATGGTCGCCGCAGTCGCAGCGGGGCGTTTCGACGAGGACACGTTGGTCGGGTTGTCCAGACCGGCGGACCTCGTCGGCGCGTTGCTGTCGCCGCTGGCCGGCATTGCGGGGGCGGTGCTGCTGCGGTTCGCGGTGGGGTGGGCGGCGCTGGCGGCGGCGTGGCCGCTGAGCCGGTGGCCGCACCGCAAGCCGCGTGGGTCGTGGAGCCAGCCGCATCGGGACGTGATTGACCGGTGGCGTCTGGCGCAGGCCTACCGGTCGCTGCGGTGGACGTGGGGGGTTCGGGACGAGGCGATCGCCAGGGCTGGACGGCTCGGTCGGTGGCTGGGCTGGGCGGTGCCGGGGTCCACTGTTGCCACGGTCGTGGCCGTGGTGGCGTTCGTTGTCGTGGTCGGGCTCCGGCCACCGTCGGCGTAACGACCCCGTGGTCGAGGCGACCGGTCTTGGCGGTTCTGCTCAGCCGCCCGGCGAGGGGTCGGTCGGGACCTCGCGTTCGGAGACTGTCACCGGCATCACGGTGACGATCAGACCGACGGGACGATCGAAGGTGTCGATGAGGTCTTGCTGCAGAGGGTCCAAGGGCGGTGCGTCGGACGGGCCGGTGAGTGTCACGCTGACCTGGTCGCTGCGCACGTCGACGGCGCTGACCTGCAGGTCGGACTCCTCGCCCAGCCAGTCCTCAACGACGCTGACCGCCTGGCGTTGCGCGGTCGCGGTGGCCAGCAGGCCTTCGGAGGTGAACACGAGCGGAACCAGGATGACCGCGGCCAGCGCGGCGAACGGCGCCATCGTGGCCAGCACATCACGCAGGCGTCGCTGCAACAGCCCCGGGCGAGCGAACCCGCCCACACTGAACACCGCGGCGGCCGCGAGCACGATGGCGACGAAGTTGGTCAGGAACAGCAGCATCGCCCCACCGGCCTCGGCGTAGCGCTGCTCGCCGAGGCTGATCCCCACCACGGCCAGCGGCGGGACGAGAGCAACCGCGATGGCCACGCCCGCGATCGAGGATGCCACCCGGACATTGACCGTCGCGAACGCCCCAGCCGCGCCGGCGGCAATCGCGATCACCATGTCCGGTAGGGAGGGGTTGACCCGGGACGTGATCTGGGTGTTGGTCTCGAAGGCCAGCGCCACCGGCGCCCACGCCGACAACGCGTAGGCGAGCACGACCGCGGCCACGACCCCCGCACCGATCAGGAGAGCCGACCCAGCCGCACGGCGGCGCCAGCCGTTGATCAGCGCCCCGGCCAGACCGAGAATCGGAACCATCAGTGGAGCGATCAGCATCGCCCCGATCACCACGGCGGTGGAGTCCTGCAGCACCGCGTACGTGGCGATGGTGACACTGAGCACCAGCATCACCCACCACGCCAGCAGCTTCGACCCCTTCGCCGGCTCCTCGAAGTACAGGGTCTCGGACAGCTGGTCCCGTCGGGGCTGACCGATGTCGGCCGAACGGACCCAGTCCCAGACGATGTCGGCCACCGGACGACTGGTCGCCTCGAGATCCGAGCCCTCCCGGAAGGCGCGCAGACCGTAAGCCAGCACAACCCCACCCACTAGGATCGCGGCGATCGCGCTGCCCACGATCAGTCCGACCGACAGAGTCGACGGGGCGAAGAACGCCAAGACCCCCAGACCCACCGCGGCCAGGCCCATGGCCGCGCGCAGGCCTCGACCGTCCCGATTCCCTGGCAGCACGGCCGCCACCAGCATCAGCAGCCCGCGCAGGCCGATGTAGATGCCGACGAGACCGACGAGGACGCCCAACGCCTGGCCCGGGGCCAGGAGGATGATCCCCACGAACAGCAGCGAGAACGGGGCCCGCAGCAGCGCCAGCCATCGTGACGGTCGGCGCGTTCCTCGGCGACGCCCGGTCAGCGCGTACCACAGGTCGTACACCCCGGACACCAGCAGCGAGACCGCCACGCCAACCTCGACTACGGTGACGCTCAGGTCCGGAAGCAGCAACACCAGCGACCCGACCAGAACCGCCACACCCCCGCGCAGGGTCGCAGGGTTCAGCGAATCCCTCCACGAGCCTGCCGGCCCCGCGGGTGTGCGCGTGAGACTGCCCGATGCCGACATCCGAGCATCCTCGCTCATCGAAGCAGCGACGGCGGCCTCCTCGCCCCCGAACCATCCGGGCGCGTCGCCGGAACCCACGACCTGGCCCGCCGAGAGCGGTACATGCGCTCCGCAGTAGGTCAGCTGTCTTCGGTCACCCGCCCGGGCCGGGCCTCCACGCGTCCTCGGACGAACCAGACGAGGATCAGGCCGAGGATGATGACCGGAAAGTTGCCCTGCGCCGCTATAGCGGCAAATCCACCCTCGGCCGGGTGCTCGGTCTGCAGGAAGATGGCGGGGTCTGTCGTCGCGTGGAGCAGCACTGGCCAGAGGAGGTTTCGCGTGACGCGCAGCGTCAGGTACATCGCGACCCCGAAAGCGAAGGTGTAGACGAGAGTGTTCGCGAGCACGAACAGGGACGCGCCGCTGAGGGCGTTGATGGCGTGCAGCCCGGCGAACATGAGCGAGGAAACGAGGGCAACGACCAGCTCGCGGTGCCCTCCGGCGCGGAGCATGTTGACGAAGTAGCCACGGGTAAGGATCTCCTCGGCGAGCCCGACACAGACCCCCACTGCCAGCGTCATCAGGACCACGCCAGCGGCAAATGCGGCGTAGTCCGTCGTCGCATACCTCATCGCGTTCCCAGCGAGGACCACGGCCGGCAGGATCCACATCCACCAGCTGCCGCCGATCGGTTGGCGGGCGAACAGGCGTGTGGTCCACCCGACCGTGGCGCCGAAGAGCAGGAGGAACGCAAGCCCGACGATCAGGGGCCAAACGTAGGCCCAGAACACTGAACCAGCGCTCGCGAAGATGTCGTCCGAGTCGTATAGGCCCGGGAAGAGAGTAGGGGTGAGATTACCCGCGGCGAGGTAGACAGCCACGTACATGAGCCCGAGCAGCACCGCGCGCCAGAAGCCACCCTTGTCCCAGAAAGCCTTCCAGCCCGACGTGCTCGTTGGGTGCTCATCTGTTCGCTTGGTCTCGGTCATCTTGTCCACTCTTGTCGGCGCCGGGTCACCAGACGTGACGGCTGAGTTACGGCCAGGTTCGAGTTTGCCCGCGTCGCGTGCCGTCTTTGCCCGCGTTGCGTGGCGTGGCCGACGTTCCCACCCGCATTCCCTCGACGCAAGCCACCGTGCGCCCCGTGTAACGGTTTCAGGGGAGGAGTGGGTCGCCCCGACTCATGCGATCGTGAAAGCCTCCCCGTAGGAGTGCAATGCAGCCGATTCCGGAGAAGGTGGCCGAAATGAGACTCACAGAGGACCAGGTCGACAAGGTGGCCGGCGCGGCCATGGGGTGCACCGAGTACGTCATGGCGCACAGCCGGGCGGGAAAGCTCGGGATGGTGAAGGAGGCGTTCGCCATGCGCAGCGCCGTCGGAGATATCCCGAGCGGCCCGGGGAGCGACATCATCAGCGCCGCCCACCAGCGTCTCTCGGCCGGCTCGGACTCCGGATCCAGCATCGACGCTACTGACAAGGACCGCCTCCGCTCCGACGGGCAGCGCCTCGTCGAGGAGGCACTCCCCGTCATTGCCCAGCTCCCACCCGACGCGGCGGAGCAGGTGCGTGGATGGCTGCTTGGCATCGCGCAGAAAGTGGCACAGGCGTCCAAGGACAAGCGTGGCTCCGAGAAGGTTTCCGACGCCGAGGCTGCAGCCATCGAGGACCTGCGCCGGCTCCTCCACGGGTGACGGTCGCGCCGGAGCAGGGGCAGCACTCTCGCTGTCGCATTCGCCAGGTCAGGCTGCTCGGCTGATATCGGTCGGGGTAGTCCTTCACTAGCACCTCCTGAGGTGCTAGTGAAGGGACCGGCAGGTTCCATTCACCCGAACGGAAGCCTGCGGCCGGAGTCAAGGTGGCGGCGTGGGACACGAGGACCCCTCGGTGGCGATGTGGGTCGCGCCGGCAGCGTCGCACCCCACCCGGAGGTCCTGGCTAGGTCACGCACCCACCAGCCGTGTCACCAACCTCCTCAGACGGCGAGCGCGCCCATGACGACAAGGACACCAGCGATGGTGCCGTAGATGCCGCCGACGGTCCCCGCGCGGCCGCTAAGGGTTGCCTTGTCCACTGTCCGGCCCTTCGGTCTGGATGGTTGCGAGAGCCATCGACGCTAGTGACGGCGGGCTACTCCGCGCAGCGGCCCGGCTGAGGAGTAGCCGCTACGTGTACCGTGAGGTCGTTCCATCGGCACGGTCTCATCGGACCTCGACTGGACAGCGGGGCGGCGCGCGGCCGGGAGGTTCTCAGATGTCCACGCGCGGGATCGTCGAGCCCCAGGAGGCCGTGGCCACCGTCCGCCGACTGTTGGACAGCGAGACATTCCGTCGTTCACCGCGCTCGCGTGACTTCCTCGCCTATGTGTGCGCGGAGACGCTGGCCGGGCGAGCCGAGAAGCTGCATGAACGGGTCGTGGCCCGTCGCGCTCTGCACAAGGGACCGGACTTCGACGGGCGCAGCGACACGTCGGTCCGGGTCCAGGCCCATCGGGTGCGTAGCGCCTTGCGCAGCTACTACGCCGACGAAGGAGCGAATGACAGCATCGTCGTCTCCTTGCCACGGGGCAGCTACGTCCCCGACTTCACGAGGTCGTCCCACCCCCGGCCCGTCGCCACGTCACCCACGGCGTCCACAGCCGTTGCCGTCGTCCGGCTCGGCCACGCGGACGGGGCTGAGGACGAGCTGGCGAGCCTACTCGTGGCGCGCACGGCGCAGCGGTTGGCCGAAATGCCCGACCTGTTCGTGGTGGGACCCTCGCACCGGGCGGTCACGGACGTGCCGACCATCGCAAGCGAACTCGGTACGCATTTCGTCCTCGAGGGATCGGTGGTGGCCTCGGAGGCCGGCTCCTCGGCCTCTCTCGCGCTCTACGAGGGAGCCACCGGCCGGCTGCTCTGGTCCGGTGACGGGCCCGCCACGGGCCGCATGGCGAACACCTTCGAGGCAATCGACCAGTTCGTCACGACGGCTGCCGCCCACCTGGGAGACTACGCCGGACTCATGCTCCGCCACGCCGTGCGGGCCGGCGGCCCGGGACCGGACACCTCGATGGCCGCTCGGCTCGCCTTCTACCGACACATCATTCACGGTGGGAGCGAGACCCTGCTGCGAGCCCGGGACGCGCTGGACAGGGCTGTGGCCGAGGACCCCGTCGCCGCTGACCTCCGGGCCATGCGAGGGTTCGTCCTCGCGGCCGTGATCCTCTACGCCGTTGTGGACACCGTCGAGTCGAACCTGCGACTCGCGGCGGAGGACGCGCGACTCGCCCTGCGCGAGGATCCCCGGTCGTCCTTGGCCCACAACACGTTGGCCATGGTGGCTGTCTCCCGCCGAGACGCGGACCTGACGCGCTCTCACGCGTTGAGGGCCGTCGAGCTAGCCCCCTGCCATCCGTCGACGCTCTTCACCGCCGGGGCGATTCTCATGATGATCGGCGACTGGGGGGCGGGCGCGGATCTGACGCGCAGGTCCTTCGCGCTCAACCCGCTCCACCCGGCGTACCAACACGCGAACCTCGCCATCGAGCGCCTCCTCGCCGGCGACCTGCCCGGGGTCCTGACCGAGGCGAGCATCGTCGACGAGGGCGCGTTCGGCTGGGGGCCGCTCTGCCGCGCGGTGGCCCTGGCGGGGCTCGGCCACCCAGTCGAGGCGCGACGCGAGATGGACGACGCCCTGCAGTTCTTCCCCGAGGGCCTCGACGACCCCGACAGCATCTTCGGAGACCTGCTTCTCACGGAGGCCCAGATCGCCCACCTCGACGGCATGCTGGAGCCCTTGCGGCAGGCATACGCCGCGGGCTGACGGAGTGCCCGTCGACCGGACCGCGGTGGCGTCTTGACGGCCTCCCTCGGCTGAGATTCGAGGCGAGATTGGTCGCTGCGAGACCCACAGGAGGATCGTTGAGCCTCTTGGCGGAGGCCGATCACCTCAGGCAGGTCAAGGTCGATCCAGCGGACGTGCCCGTTGTCGATGCGCCGCCCGCTACCCACTCGATCAGGCGTCGCGGAGGTTCAGCGACACAAGAGCCGAGCCCCAAGCCACAATTGCCCAGGCGAACGTCACAGCCAATCCGGCGAGGACCCCAAGATCCTCGGCCGCGACACCGAAAGCGCCGCTACCGACCACGGAATCTCCCGCGCCGCTGGGCAGGTAGGACGTGATGTCAGCCAACCACGACAAGCCGAACAAGCCAGCGAACGGCAGCACCACCAATAGACCGATCACTGCGGTGACTGCGATGCCACTGGAACGCACCAGCGAGCCGATCCCCACCGCCGTGACCGCCGTGGCCAAGAACACCACAGGCACCCCGATGAACACCTGACGGGTCAGGGCATCTGCCCAGTCGATAGTCGCGCCTTCCTCCGCATAGCGAGGCAAGATCAAGGCAGTGCTGACCAGTAGCACCAGGATCGAGACCACAACCGCATAGATTCCTAGCGCAGCTGCTTTCGCGGTCAGCCACAGTCCCCGACGCGGCACGACGGCGAAACTGACGCGAAACTGGCCTGAGGTCCATTCGCCAGTGGCTTGTAGCGCCGCAAAGACTGCCACGATCACCCACGAGGTGACTACAGCCCCGGCAATCGTAGTGACCGTCCAATCCGCCTCCGCGCCGACTTCGGGCTGACTGTGGCTGGTTGTGCCCGCAACGATCGCGCTGAGGACGACCGACGCACCGGCCACCAGCCACATGCCACGGAGGGTGGCCAGTTTCAGGAACTCGGAGCGCAAGGCCCCACCGAACGTCAGCCGCGCATCAGCCATCGTGACCTTCACGCAGCCACCTCCTCAGAAGTGGCGTGGTACTCGACCGAGTCCGCAGTCAGACGCATGTACGCCTCTTCGAGCGTCGCGGCGGAGGGCACAAGTTCGTAGAGGTCCAGGTGAGAACCAACGGTGAGTTCGGCGATACGCGCGGCGTCGACACCGTCCACCGAGACAGAGTCGGTCATCACAGTTGCCGTGCCGCCGACTCCACCGATGAGCTCGACAAGTCGCTGGTTGTTCGACGTCTTGACCATGACAGCCCCGGACGCGGCCTCAGCCGTGAAATCGGACAGTGACCTGTCGGCAAGGATGCGTCCACGACCAATGACCACGACCCGGTCGGCCGTGAGCTGCACCTCGCTCATCAAGTGGCTCGACAGCAAAACGGTACGCCCTTCGGATGCGAAGTGCTTTGCGAGGTTCCGCACCCACACCACGCCGTCAGGGTCCAGGCCGTTCACCGGCTCATCCAGGATCAACGTGGACGGATCACCGAGCATCGCGGTCGCGATGCCCAGTCGCTGACCCATCCCCAGTGAGAAACCCTTCACCCGCTTGTTCGCCACTGCATCTAGACCTGTCATCTCGATGACCTGATCCACCCGACGATTCGAGATGCCGTGCGTGGCAGCCAAGACACGAAGATGATTGCGCGCCGTTCGACCCGGTGCCACAGACTTCGCGTCGAGCAACGCACCAGCCACACGCATCGGGTTGACGTGCGAACTGATCGGGGAACCGTCGATGGATGTTGTACCGGAGTCAGAGCGATCGAGCCCCATGATCACGCGCATCGTCGTGGATTTGCCTGCACCGTTCGGACCTAGGAATCCTGTCACCGCCCCAGCAGGCGCCGTGAACGAGACATCATCGACCGCACGCTTGCTGCCGTATGTCTTCGTCAGATTCGTGACTTGAATCACCAGGCACCCTCTTCGCTCAACCGACAAGCCGGACCCATGGCGCAATCGGGAGACTGCAACAGGGGGAGTGCGGCCACGCTACGGGGCTTCAGGCACCTCAATTGCCTCTGACGTCCGTGTAACCGTTACCGATGCGGCCGTGGGGTTGTGGCCTGTCGTCACCGCACCCACGGTCTGTTCGTGCGATCGGGGATCACCTTGGTCGAGCATGGCCCGTGCCCCTAGCCGAGGACTGCTGCCCAGGCAGGCTCAGCCGTGCCCGCATGAGGAGACGTCCGTGCCGCGACCTGTCGACAGCTACCTGGAGTGGGTCACCACGAGCCCGGTGAGCGTCTGGCGCTGGCTCCTGCTGCCCCCGACCTTCGGTCTCACGCTCATCCTCGGGCCGGCGTTGGCCCTTCCCTTGACGGCGGTGCGGCCCGACACCCGGGTCGGGACCTCGTGGCGACGTTGAGCCAGTTCCCCGGCACACTGCTCGTCTTCGCCGGCCTGGCGGCGTTGGTGCTCTGGCGCCCAGTCTGGATGTTCGCCTTGCGCCGCCGCCGCCCCGAGTCGGGGTTGATGGGCCTCGGCGCCGCGATCCAGATGGTCGTCACCCTGGTCGCGATGCTCGCCTACTTCCTTACCGGTGTCATCGGGGTCCGCCACGAGACGCCGGACCCCGGGATGCTCCTGGTGATGATCCCGATCGCCCTCGTCGGCCTGCTCATCCAGACCGGCACCGAGGAGTTCATCACGCGAGGAGCGCTTCCCCAGATGGTCTTTCGCATCACGACGAACCCGGTGTTCGTCATCGGGCTGCCCGCCGTCCTCTTCGCCTCGTGCACCTGACCAACGTCGACGAGCTGGATGGGGGTGCGTTCGCGCTCACGCCCTACTTCGTGACGGGAGTGCTGTGGGGGTGGGTCGCCTGGCACAAGGGGTCCAGGGGGATGCACGTCGCAAACAACGTCGTCCTGGCCTTGATCCTCGGCAATGAGGGTGACGTCAACCAGACCGTCTGCGGACTCACCTTGGTCCTCTCGGACTTTCCAGCCTGGACCTTCGTGTGGACCGACCTTTCGCCCACTCTCCTGACGGAGTCGTGGTGTGGTGGTTCGTCCTCCGCCGGCCCCCCAGCATGGGCCGGCTCGCCCGTACCCGCCGTTCGAAGCCGACCCGTCGGTCCCCGAACCCGCCCGGTAGCCAGAGCGTCCTTGACGTTCGGACGGTGAGCAGTGCGACATGGGCCATGCCACCTCGTGCCTGCTGCCACGGGATCACTGCTGATTCGTTCGGAGACTGATGTGAAGCCTCTCGGGGCGGGGGCCGGGTTGGCCGGTGCCGGCGGCGCCGGTGACCAAGGTGCCGGCATTGTCCAAGCCGACGGGCAGGGCCGAAGGAAGCATCGAGGCGGGACGCACCGCGACCCGCCCTGAGCACGGCCGCCTTCGGCGCGAGCCAGTCGGTGCAGGTCGCGACTTCCGCGTGCTTGACGCCCAGACCGAGGACAGCTGTCCCTCGTCGACGGCACCATCGGCGCCCGAGCGAAGGCCGACGTCCAGGCCGCCGACGGCGTGCTCTGCAGGTGCGCGGCAGGCTGCGGGGCATCCCGAAGCGAACGGATGTCACCGACGCCGACGGCAACTCCTACGCGGACCAGCATGCCCAAGCGTTCAAGTTCGTCCGGGACAAGATCGACATGACCCTCGCCTCCGGTGAGTAGTGGCTGCTCGAGGGTGACGTCATCGAGAACAACTACCCCGTCAACGACATGACCGGCTGGTACGTCATGACAGTGCCGATGGCGTCCAGCCAGCCGCAGCGCGCACCCTGGTCTGGGCCATCGACCGCTGGATCGAGCGCGACCAACCAAGGCGCCACCAGTCCCGGCGACCGGCGCACCGGTAGCGGGGGCCAGCCCATGCCGGGGTTCGGACCGCATCGCAGTCACAGCGGGCATCGCCCCGGCGTGCCGCTGGGGAGCGTGTCCGGGTCAGTTGGTGCGGAAGAACTCGTTCGCCCGGTCGTTCCACAACATGACGAGGATGAGCACCGCGATGAGCCCGGCGAGCACGGCCGACCAGAAGCCGGCGTGGCCCCACAGCACGATGGCCACCCAGACCGACAACGCGGCCCGTACGACCATCAGCAACGTGACCAGGAGCCGGGAGAAGTTGTTGCCGTTGCCCAGACCGATCGCCACCAGAGCGGTGATCACGCCGAAGACGATCTCGGCCCACCCGTAGGTGGTCGCGGTACCGGTGCTGATCTCGGCGTCGGCGAGCACCTGGTCCGAGGCGAGAAGCAGGATCACCCCGGCCACGATCGAGAACAGCGCGACGATCCAGGTCAGGACCATCACCGTGGTGACGCTGCCCGGGCGGGCAGCAGGGCGGACAGAGGACATGGGCCAACTCCCTCGATAGCGGTGCCTGTGACGCGCAGACTAGTGGGCAGCAACGGCTGGGCCGTCGCATCTGAGGTCGAACGTTCGAGTGTCTGTCCGTGGGCACACGCGGAGCGGTGACATTCGACCGTCAGCGGGCAGCATGTCGATAGCCGGGACCGGGCGGATTGACCCCAGCGATGTCGAGCGGGGCGGTGGCGTGTGGCTCACGGCCTGGACGGCTGAGCCGCAGTCACTGCGGGCGCACGAGCGGAAACAGGATGGTGTCCCGGATGCCCAGCCCGGTGAGGTTCATGACGAGCCGGTCGACACCCAGGCCCATGCCGCCGGTCGGCGGCATGCCGTACTCGAGGGCGACGAGGAAGTCCTCGTCGACCTGCATGGCCTCGACGTCCCCGGCGGCTGCCATGAGCGACTGCTCGACGAGCCGCTGCCGCTGATCCAAGGGGTCGATGAGCTCGGTGTAGGCGGTGCCCTGCTCGGAGCCGAAGATCACCAGGTCCCACTTCTCCGACAGCCGCGGGTGGTCACGGTGGGTGCGGGTGAGCGGCGCGTTCTCCTTCGGGAAGTCGGTGTAGAAGACCGGGGTGGTGGTCTGACCCTCGCACAGCTCTCCGTACAGCTCCTCCAGGACGTAGCCCCAGGCCAGGTCCGGCTCGAGCTCGAGCCCAACGCGGGTGGCGTGCCGGTGGAGCGCCTCGGCCGGGGTGTGGATGGTGACCTCCTCGCCGAGAGCCTCGGACACGGCTTCGCACAACGTCTTGACCGGCCAGTCGCCGGAGAGGTCGTACTCGGTGACCGATCCGTCCGGGGCGGTGTGGCGGGCTACGGGCGAGCCGTAGACCGCCACCGCGGCCTCCTGGATGATCTGCTGGGTCAGGATCCGCATTGTGTCGTAGTCGGCGTACGTCTCGTACACCTCCAGCGAGGTGAACTCCGGGTTGTGCTTGACGTCCGCGCCCTCGTTGCGGAACTGCTTGCCGATCTCGAAGACCTTCTCCATCCCACCGACGACGAGACGCTTCAGGTGCAGCTCGGTGGCGATGCGCAGGTACAGGTCGAGGTCGTAGGCGTTGATGTGGGTCTCGAACGGTCGGGCGTTGGCCCCCCCGTGGATGAGCTGCAGCATCGGGGTCTCGACCTCCACGAACCCCCGCCGGGTCAGGGACTCCCGCACACTCCCCACCACGGTCGAGCGCAGCATGGCCACGTCGCGGGCGGACGGCCGCACGATGAGGTCGACGTAGCGGGCCCGCACCCGCGCCTCGGGGTCGGTCAGCCCCTTGTGCTTGTCGGGCAGCGGGCGCAGCGACTTACTGGTGAGGGCGAACGTCTCGGCCAACACGCTGAGCTCGCCGCGCCGAGTGGTCACCACCTCGCCGGTGACGCCGACGTGGTCACCCAGGTCGACGTCACGCACCCAGTGGTCGAGCAGGTCGGCACCCGTAGTGTCGCGAGAGAGCATGACCTGGAGGTCGCCCGAGCCGTCCCGGAGGGTGCCGAACGACAGCCCGCCCATGTCCCGCTTGAGCAGGACCCGGCCCACCACGGACACCTGCAGGCCGGTGTGGCTGTCGGGAGCGAGGTCGCCAGCCTCTGCCCGCAGCCGGGCGAGCGTGTGGGTACGCGCGTGGCCCACCGCGTACGGCTCGATGCCACGCTCCCGGAGCCGCTGCAGCTTGTCCCGGCGCACCCGCACCTGTTCGGGCAGCCGACCGACGTCCATGGCCTCGGCGACCCGGTCGGGCTCGGGGGGGACGAGGTCAAGGACCGCCGCGGCGTACTCGGCGCCGGCCCGGTCGAGGGCGGCGGGTTCGGCCTCACCCTTGCGGCGCAGCCTCGACAGCGACGGCCGGACGAGGAAGCCCTCGGCGCTGCCGGCCGCCGTGCCGACCCTCGGCAGGTCGGAGGCGTACTCGAAGCACACGAAGCGGGGCTGCCACTCTGGCAGGTACTTGGCGTTGGACCGGTACAGCGACTCCAGCTGCCAGGTTCGGGACGCTAGCAGCAGTGCCTGCCGCCACAGCCGGGCGATCGGTCCAGCGCCGATCTGAGCTCCCTCCTCGAACGCCTCCCGGAACATGGCGAAGTTGAGCGACACCCTCGCCACCCCGAGCGGACCGGCCCGTTCGGCCAGCGAGGACACCATGAGCTCGACCAGACCGTTGTCCGCGCCCGGGTCCCGCCGCATGAGGTCGAGCGACAGCCCGGCGCGACCCCAGGGAACCAACGACAGGAAGCCACGCAGCTCCCCGTCGGCGTCGCGCGCCTCGACGAGCACGCAGTCGCCGTCTAGCGGGTCCTGGAGGCGGCCGAGCGCCATCGAGAAGCCCCGCTCGTCGCCACCGTCCCCGCGCCACGCGGCGGCCGCGGCGTCGAGTTCGTCGAACTGCCCCGGCCCCAGCTGGGAGTGTCGGCTCACCCGCGTGGTGTAGCCGCGCCGCGACAGCCGGTGGACTGCCTGCCGCACCGGCTTCATACCCGGCCCGTTGAGGGAGAACCCTCGCATGTCGATGATCGCCTCGTCGCCGATGTCGAAGGTGACCAGCCCTGCGGCCGCGTAGGCCGCGGCTCCGCGTTCGCCGGCGCCCATCACGGCCAGGGACCACCCGTTGCCCCTCGCCACCGCCCGCCATGCCTCGATCGCGTCGGCCCACCGCTCGGGGTCGCCGACCGGGTTGCCCGAGGCCAGGCTCACCGACCCGAACACCCGGTGCGAGACCCCGGCCGCGGCGGAGGCGGGATCTCCCGTGTCCCAGATGACCGCCTTGTCGCGGCGGGTGGCGAAGTATCCGAGGGAGTCCTCCTCGCCGTACTCGCGCAGCAGCGTGCGCACCCTGGCCTCGTCCGCGACATCGAGCGTGCGCGCGAAACGTGGCGCGCGGAACAGCAGGTAGGCCGACCCGAGCACGGTGCCCGCCCCGAGCAGACCCACGACGGCCCGCACCCACAGCGGTGCGTTCACGTCGACCGGGGTGCCGACGAGGCCGATGTCACCGAGCATCTGATCGAGCACCCAGAACCCGGCCGTCCACGCGTCCGGTGAGGTGCCGTACCGGTCGACCAGGAGGGCACCGACGACGAAAGTCACCACCCCGCCGAGCAGGAACAGCACCGCGGCCGCAGGCACGTTCCCCCGGACGGCGCGCGCCGAGAACTGCGGCTTGACCCGCACGGCCAGCAGGATCAGTCCGGCTACGAGCGCGGTGCCCAGCACGAGGGCGGCAGTGATCTCCCCGCCGACCAGCGAGACGACCCGGTCCACCTCGGGAAGAACCAGCAGCCACAGCACGGCCACCCACCATGCGGCCCTCAGCCGCCGGCGCAGCCCCACGGCCAGGGCGAACAACAGGGCGGCGTAGACGAGGTTGGGCACGACGGGAACGAGCAACCTCGAGACCAGGTCGGCTTCGCGGGCGAAGTACGACCGCCAGGCCGGCACGACCGCGACGACAAGAACGAGCAGGGACAGGACTACAAGCGCGGAGGCGAACCAGTCCGGCCAGCCGTCGTCACGCAGGCCGGGCCACAGACGTCGCGGTGAGCCGCCCTTCGGCAGCAAGGACGGCGCAGCACGTCGGTTGTTCGAGGTCATGAGGGCTCGCTCTCGAAGGGCCGCAGAGGCGCTGATGGAGTCTAGGTCCCACCAGCGCCAACCCGATCAGCATCCACAGCCCGTTCGGCCTGTGCCTGACCCCTTCTCCTGGGCGCCTGCACCGGAGAGAACGCCCGCAAGGCGACCGCGGGGATCTGCGCGGTGCTCCCGTGGCTGCCGAAGTGAGGGGCATCTGCCGTGTGCCTGGTCCGGCGCGGACCAGGAGCGCAGCATGCAACGCCGCCGACGGCGTGCTGCACCGGCACGACCAGGAACACCGGGAGGATCGGCTCAGGGACGCCTACTGGCTCCACGACGAGGGGCGCAACCGCGACGCTGCCATCGACCGCTGGGTCGAGCGCGACGGATCGGCGGGATTGGGCACCGCCCGCTTCCGGTCGACCGCCGGAGCGTTGCCCCGTTCGGTCGTGCGGTTCAGGCGCCGCGGGTATCCGAGACCGTGGCGGCCGCAGCCGCATCGCGGCGGTAGTGGCGGACCAGCGTGATCACTCGGGCACAGGACTCCACGAGGAGGAAGGCAAGAAGGCCGGCGATGATGAACCGGAAGATGTCGCCTTCGGGCAGCAGGTCCAGCTCAGCCACGACCTTGATGACGATCAGCAGGCCGAGGGCTACGAACGACTCCACGCTGTAGCGCAGGATCACGCCCTTGTGAGCGGGCACCGAGGCGACGTAGGTGCTCCGCGCCCGGTAGACGCCGAACACGTACCCGGCGACTCCACCAACCACTGCGACGATCGCGTGCGTGGGGCTGCGCTCCAGGTCGGTCACCAGCAGCGACCCGACGACGACGAGGGCGAACACCGGCTCCAGCATCTGCATCGTGAGCGTGCGGAAGCGCTCGTTGCTCTGCAGCTGGACGCTAGGGTCGGACTTGATCGCCCGCGTCCCTCGCCGGCTCTCCCGGACGATGAGCGCCAGAAGAACCAGCAGCAGGATGGTCGTGGCGTTCTCCATGCGGGAGGATCATAGTGGTGGAAGTGGAGTCGTTCCGATCCAAGAGGAGGGCGGGCCGTCGGCCGGTCTAGAGGGGGCTGGATCCCCGTCCGGGTCACGGCGATCGCGCGGTCGCGGTGCACGATCAGAATCACGGCGAGCAGATACTGATGAAGAACGCGACCTGCATCCCGAGGGCCGACGATCGCGAGGGTTCTTGTGGGGGCGGGCACGAACGCCAAACGCGACGCCATGGCAGTTCGGGCCGCGACCGGTCTCGCAGTGGGGCACGATGCGGTCAGGCGCGTCGGCGGATGGGCAGCCGGCGGCATGGCCGTGAGAGGGCAGCGAGTGGGGAGAGGGGATCGGGACAGACCCGTCCTCGAGCATCGTCAGCGGGTGCCGGCGGTGCCTGGGTTCATGGTGCCGCGTCCGGCCCTGGTGTCTCGGGTGTTGTCGACGCCTCCTGGTGGGCTGTGCCTGGTGCAGGCGCCTACGGGATGGGGGGGGACGGTCCTGCTGGCCGAGGTCGCCCGGGCCTCGCCAGCCATCGCGGTCTGGGTGTCCGGCCGCCCCCATGACCCCGATCCTGTCGCGTTCTGGCTCGACCTTCTGGCAGCGCTGAGCGAGAGGGGCGTGCCCACCGAGACCACGCGGGAGGCGCTGGCACGCGCCGACGACGACCGTGCCGACGTCGTCACGACACTGCTCAACACGATGGCGGGTCAGCCAGAGGTGCTGATCCTGGTCGACGACCTGGACGGGCTCGCGCACGAGCCGATACTGCGCGATCTCCAGCTGATGATCGACGCGCTCCCTTCGACGGTCCGCCTGGCGCTGCGCATGGAACATGGGGCGTACCTGGACGTGCGACGGTTGGCCTCGAGCGGCCGGCTCGTCATGCTGCGGGCTGATGATCTTGCCTTCGACGACGACCAAGCGCGACAACTAGTGGGCCTCGCCGCCCCCGACCTCGACCCGGCACGGGTGCAGGCCCTGCTCACTCTTGCCGAGGGGTGGCCTGCCGCACTTGCGCTGCCGTTCGTCACGGCCGACCGCGAGCAGGACATCGACCCTGCCGGGTGGCTGCTCGACAACGGCCTGGAGATGCTCGTGGGCTCGGTCTGGGAGGCGCTGCCTGCGGAGGATCAACGGTTCCTGGCCACCGTGACCGTGCTCGATGTCCTCTCGGCGGATGGCTGTTCGGCGCTGACCCAGGAAGACACCCACGAGACGGCCGACCGATTGCGGCGCCTGGACGCCTGGGGGCTGCTCAGGCGACTGGGCAATGTCCCGTCCCAGTTCGCTCAACGGCGTCTCGTGGCCGAGTACGCCCGGCGCATGCTGGCCGACAAGGGTCGAGCGGAGGGTGCTCGGCTGCACCGGCTGGCCAGTGAGCATCTAGCCCAGTCAGGTGACGTCGAGTCGGCTATCGCGCATGCGTTGGACGCCGGTGACATGCCGTGGGTGTTGGCGCTTCTGCAGGGCACCGTCGGTGAGTTCCTGGAGACGGGTCGGGCATCCACGGTTCGCGCGCTGTACAGCACGTCGGCGGAGCCGCTGGTCGCGGCCGATCACCTGCATCTGCTGGGGGCAGCCTGGGCTGAGATCCTCGCCGGCAACCTGGCAGGTGCCCAACGGTGGTTGTCACGGCTCGTGGCTGCCGTGGCGGAACTGCCTACCCCGATGACAGCAGACCCGGCAGCCGAGCCTGACGGGGAGTTCACGCAGGGCCTTGAGTCCCAGTCGACCTGGCTGCGGGCCGAGACGCTGTTCCTTCAGGCACGGGTCGCGGAGTGGCAGGGACGTCCGGCACTTGCCCGCGACTTCGCGGACCGGGCCGTGCGGATGTTCGGCGGCAGGTGGGCGCGGATGGTCCACCAGGGCGCGGTGATGCAGGCCATCCGGATGCGGCTGTGGTTGGACGATCGCGATGCGGCACACTCGATGCTCGTCCGCGCCAGTGCCAGGCCGGGGACACGGGAGTACTTCCGTCGGGTGGCGCTGCCAGCGCTGCGAGCCTGCCTGGCGTCGGAGGAGGGACGCGCCTACCGGGCGCGCCACCTGGCCGAGCAGTCCATCGATGCCTCAGCGGTACTGGGGCCGTTGGGTCAGTTCGACGACGCCGACGCCCGGCTCGCACGGTCCAGGGCGTGCGTCGATCTCGACGACCCCGACGCAGCTGCCGCGGACGCCGAACTGCTCCTGGCCCAGGCGGAAGCGGTCGGGCATGTGACGTATCGAATCCTGGCGATGCTGGCGCTTGCTCGAGCGCAGGCCGGCCAGGGCGTGGCGATGGATGCGATCGGCACCTGCGAGGGGGCTCGCGCCGTGCTTCGAGCCGAGGCCCCGGGTTCGGAGCTGCTGCTCGTGGTCGACCGTACCGAGCTGTCGGTGCGTATGGACGCCGGTGACCGTCCGGGAGCGCTCGCAGTAATCAGGCGTTCCCCGCCAGGCCCCGCGAGAGATCACGCCACGGCGCGTCTGGCGCTGCGGCCGCTGACTGAACCATCTCGGCGACCGTCGATGAGGCCGCCTGTGGATCCTCGTCAAGCGGTCGAGGCGCGACTGCTGAGCGCAGTGGCCGGCCTGTCCTCGCGGCCGACGAACGCGGAGCGACACCTGCGGGCAGCCGCGGAGATCGCCGTCGATGCTGGGATGCTGACGGCGCTGCGCGGCTACCCCGAGCCGCTGACCGTGCTGGCGGATCTGCTGGCGACCCGTCCCGACGCCGGAGCTGTCGCGGTCCTGGCTGCTCACGCACGTCCGGCATCCCCCGCTGTGCACACACCCCCTCCCGAGGCAGTCCGTCTCAGTGGCGGCGAGAGGCACCTGCTGGCGGTCATGGCCAACCACCGCGGGCATGCAGAGCTGGCAACCGCCCTGGGTGTCTCGGTGAACACCGTCAAGACCAGGCTGCGTCGGCTCTACCGCAAGCTCGGCGTGTCCGACCATGCCTCGGCGGTGCGGGAGGCCCGGTCCCGGGGCCTGCTGACGAACACGCAGTGACGGGTCACGCCATGGATCCGGCCACGGCTGGGACGGCCACGACGCTCGTCCGGCGACGCCAGGCCTTCTCGACTTCGATGGCGATGGGGAAGACCAGGGCGAGACCCAGGCAGATCAGCCACTGCTCCACGGAGTGGCTGGTAGTCAGCAGCCATCGCCGCAGGGAGGCGAGCTCGGTCGCGGCTACCGTCAGCGCGACGCCTGCCCCTGTGAGCAGTGCCGGCTGCCCCAGGGGCCTGCGAAGGCCGACACCGACGTGCGGCGCATCGTGAACCCGGCGAAGGCGGTCGCCAGACCCCTCACGGCGAAGCCCATGGTCACCGAGGTGCTCGCTTGGTCAGTGGCGGGCGCGTCCGGCCCCACCGCGACGGGGAGCAGCGAGAGCACTCCGAGGAGCACCCCGAGCGAGACCCAGCGCACCCCGGTGGTGCGGTTGAAGATGGTGGCGCGGGGTCGCGCGGTGGCGCCTGCATGAGGTCCGGGTCGGCCTCGTCGAGGGTGATGATGATGACCGGGATGACCGCGAGGGTGAAGTTGAGGAACAGGACCTGCAGCGGCAGCAGCGCCACACCGGAGTTTGACGTTCAGCGCGGTGGCCAGGAGGAACATGCTGACCAGGCCGAACAGCTGGGACCGCTGGTAGCCGATGTAGGCGGTGATGCGGACGTAGATGGCTCGGCCGAGCTCGACGGCGTGGACCAGGGTGGCGAAGTTGTCATCGGTGAGGATCATCTTGGCGGCCTGCTTCGACACCTCGCTGCCGCTGCCCATCGCGACGCCGATGTCGGCCTGCTTGAGCGCGGGGTCGGCCTCGTCGAGGGTGATGATGACCGGGATGACCGCGAGGGTGAAGTTGAGGAACAGGACCTGCAGCGGCAGCAGCGCCACACCGGAGTTGACGTTCAGCGCGGTGGCCAGGAGGAACATGCTGACCAGGCCGAACAGCTGGGACCGCTGGTAGCCGATGTAGGCGGTGATGCGGACGTAGATGGCTCGGCCGAGCTCGACGGCGTGGACCAGGG
>Ga0316576_10000274_pt1 | contig 22611 bp, 18 predicted proteins | sample S0NA_FD_203075 | JGI IMG/M metagenome (GOLD analysis project Ga0316576, IMG submission 203075) | Rhizosphere microbial communities from salt marsh grasses in Alabama, United States - S0-2_050615r3r5 | ecosystem: Host-associated > Plants > Roots > Rhizosphere | place: USA: Alabama | collected...
TGAAGGAAAATGTCCTTCCAGTGTGAATTTGAGATTCTTTGCAAATCCTCCCAGCCGGTCATCTTTTTCCACCAGGTGAACATGAAATCCCTGGTCCGCGATGGTCAGTGCAGCAGTCATGCCTGCCAGGCCGCCACCGATGACCAGTCCTTCATTAATCACCGGGTATGATTTGTCATACAGCGGCTCAAGCTGAACGGCTCTGGCCACGCTGGCACGGATTAGTTCCTTGGATTTTTGGGTGGCTTTTTCAGGATTATTCCCGTGAACCCAGGAGCATTGATCCCGGATGCTTGCCAACTCGAACAGGTATGGATTTAAACCTGCTTCTTTCAAGGTTGCTTGAAACAGGGGCTCATGGGTTTTCGGAGAGCATGCTGCCACCACAACCCGGTTTAAACGGTGTTCTTTGATGAGATTAATAATCTCCTGCTGGGTTTCCGTGGAACAGGTAAACATGAAATTGGTGGCAAACACAACATGTGGAAATTGTTTCACTTCGTCCAAAACACTCTGTATATCCACAACGCCGGCGATGTTGGTACCACAATGGCAAACAAAAACGCCTACCCTCGGAGTTGCCTCAATAGGCTCTTCCTCAAGCATTTTTTCTGTCACCGTTTCAGTATGCCTGGCTTTGCTGATGAGGATGGAAGCTTCAGCAGCAGCAGCACCTGCCTGGATCACCGTTTCAGGGATGTCTTTGGGTGATTCGATACCGCCACAGACAAATACACCCTGACGGGACGTGGAAACCGGTTCATCGAATTCCGTGGTTAAAAATCCATAAGGGTTCGTGACCAGACCAAGCTGTCTGGAGAGGCGGGTAAACCCCTCAGATGGTTTGAAACCACTCGATAGTACCACCAGATCATATTCTTCTTCCTTTTTTTTATCGAAATGATGATCAAATGTCTCGATAATCAGATTGTCATTTTCAGGATTCAGATAGACTTGAGAAATCATGGATCGTCGGGTTCGTACACCGTGACTCGAACGCGCACGATCTACATAATCGTCAAATCCTTTACCATGGGCCCGAAGATCCATAAAATAAATGGTAGATTGGGTTTCCGGTTCATGGGTATGGGTTAAAACCGCCTGTTTCACAGCATGCATACAGCAGACCGATGAGCAAAAAGGGCGGTTTCTCGCTTCATCCCGTGACATGACACACTGAATCCAAGCAACGTTTCGAGGGATTTTTCCATCGGACGGCCTTTTGAGATGCCCCTCATATGGGCCGGTGGCCGACAACATTCGTTCATATTGCAGGGACGTTACAACATTTTTATATCTTCCATAGCCAAACTCTCCCTCTTCGGCCGTCAGCGCCGGTTCGAAACCGGTTGAGATTACCACCGCACCAGCGTCGATTTGAAGATGCTCCGGCTTTTCATCGTATTCTACAGCACCGACGGGACAAATTTTTCGACACACACCACACTTCCCTTTGGTTAAATAAAGACAGTGCTCAGCATCTATGGCATATTTTAATGGAACCGCCTGGGGAAAAGTTAAAAAAGCCGCCTTTCGCATTCCCAACTCACCGTTAAAGGGATCCGGCACTTTCTTAGGACATTTTTCAGCACACTTGCCGCATGCAATACATTTTTCTTGGTTGATATACCGGGGAAGTTTTTCTACCTTTGCATTGAATCGTCCGGGTTCCCCATTGAGTTCAAGAATATGGCTTTGGGTCAGTATCTCGATATTTGAATGCCCGGCAACCTGAACAAGTTTGGGGGAAAACATGCAGGTGGAGCAGTCATTGGTAGGGAAGGTTTTATCCAGCTGAGCCATGGTTCCACCCAGTGTGGGTGATTTTTCGATTAGATAAACGTAAAAACCGGTATCTGCAAGATCAAGAGCACACTGGATGCCACCAATGCCACCGCCGACAACGATGACTTTTCCCACAGGATTTTTAAGATGAGATTCCATAACCATCACAAAAGCTTTTTCTTTTTTAATATTGGAACAGGATTTGCTAAATGCATCTTAAACCACTTTGGATTTCCTCTGTCGCTGAAACTCAATCGGAGTAATTCGGTAAAATAAAAAATCGGAATCGGCACTTCTAAACGATCTTTCTGGATTATATCGAGATTTGACTGGCACAGCGGACAAGACACAACGATGGCTTCCGCCCCGGCCCGCCGCGCTTTATCCAACAGTCTATTTGTCAAAGAATCCCCAATTTCCTTGCGTGCGATACCGATGCTGGCACCGCAACAGGTTGCTTTATAGGACCAGTCGATCACATTGGCGCCGGTAGCTGCGGAGATTCGATCCAATGTTTGGGGGTTTTCATAATCCTTATATCCGGTAATTCTCGGCGGACGCACCATCTGGCAACCGTAATAGCAGACCAGTTTCAAACCGTTTAAAGGTTTTATTACCCGTTTTTTGATCTCTTTGATCATGCCCGGTTCCGCCAGAAAACGCGTCATATCATGAACCTTCAGATCTCCGGTCACCGGCCAAGGAATATCCAAAACTCTTTTTTGTATCATCTGCTGGGAAAACCGGAGACGATTGAAACAGTTGGCACAGCAAGATACAATATCAAGTCCCATTTGCTCCGCAGCATACAGATTCCTTGCCGGTAAAATGACCGACATGGCCTCGCTGAGACTATGGGCAGCCGTAGCGCCGCAACAGGACCAATCGTCGATTTCAATCAAATCGATATCCAGTGCTTGAAATACTGCGTCAATGGATCGGGCATAATCGACAGCCATGCCTTCTAATGAACAGCCGGGATAAAAAGACAATTTCATCAAACAATTTCTCCGCGGGCCTGTTTATAGGCTTTTTGAATGTCCTTGATAGCTTTTGATCTGGCAGTGAAGGGTTTCAGCCTTCCTTTTTTCAGCAGGGACAATCCAAGTAACAGCTCCTCTTTAAAGTTCCCGCTTTTTATTTTTTCATGCAATATATTTGGCTTTAAATAATATGCATTCATCAGACGGAATTCGTTAACCCGGCCTGATTTTCTCAGCACTTCCAGAAATGTCTGATGAAATACGGCAAGGTTTCTTTCTTTCGGTGTGATGGATGAATGTGCGGCTATGTTTCTTAAATGATTGATGACCTCAGCTACCCCCACTTCATTGGGGCAGTATGTCGTACACATTTCACAGGACAGACACACCCATATGGTCGACGAGGTTAACAAATCTTCACGCCATCCCAGCTGAACATATCGCATGGCTTGGTGCGGCTTGATATCCATAAAATGACTGACCGGACAGGCATTGGTGCAACGTTCACATTGATAACATGCCGAAACATTGGCACCCGTCTCTCCTTCGATTCTGTTTAGAAAATAATCCCCTCTGTCGCCAATGAGTTTTCTCTTTTTGGCAGCTTTAGGTTGGGTTATGTTTTTTTGATCTTCATCAACCGTATTCATTGCTATACCTTTTAAATTGTCAATGTAACGTGTGGATTTGGAGCAGGGATTGATTTAGGTTCGTTCGATTTTTATTTCAAGACATCTCAAAAATACAACCAACGACCAATTTTGATGTTGCCCTGTATGACGGGACTTCCTGTTGAATTGTATTCCTAAAGGTGGGTCGCGAGCCTTTCAAAATGCTCATCCGCCATAGGCCCTGGCGGACTCCGTTTTTCTATGTGTTACACATGACGCCAAGAGCTTCTCGTGTTTTATCCGCCCCTGGCGGGTTTGTCGTTGAGCATAATCTCCATTTTTAAGATGATCTGAAGAAGAATGACAACTGTCAGATCACATGATCGGCGCCAGAACCTCGCAAGATCTGCAGAGTTTCATCTTTTCTTTCCATTTGTTATGCGCTGTGCCGCAACAAACGGTGCCGTTAATGAACCAGCAAAGCTTTCCTGCCTGAAACTCCCATGCAGGGCATTCTTTTTTTAGTTTTGTGGGACATTTTTTGACCGTCCAACACGGCTTTTGAATTTTGCTGACACCTCTTTTGCGAGCCATTAGAAAAAACATCTGTCTTTCCACATGAGGCGGAATGGTCCGCCAGCCCTGCTCATAACTGTGGATAGCCTTGATAGATACCCCCAGAAGGTTTGCCATCTGTTTTTGGGTTTTGTTTAATTTTTTCCGAAATTTTGTGAATTCTTTGCTGTCCATAGAGGTCTCCCTTATAATCGAAGTCAGATGATTTTTTTTAACCTTATATTAGTGACACAACGTGGTATGACATGTCAATAAAAAAATGGCGGGTGATTTTATTTTGAAATCAGGATGAAATAAATTTGCTATGCTGAGAAAGGCGATAATTATGAAAGGGACGTAATGGAAGATAAAAAAGGACCTTTAAAAAGAGAACCCGATAAATCCTGGTATTCGGTTATTTCGTGGATGGCGCAGCAGTTCCTAAAACCTTGGCTTCGAAATTCATACGTTTTTCCCGCATTTTTCTTGAAAGTTCAATGTATTTTTGACTGAGTTCATTGCGGTAGTCTTTATGGATTTTGTTGATGGTGTATTGCATCTGTTTGAGTATTTTTACCTTCTGTTTTAACAGCTTGACTAAGTATTGATAGCTCTCTTTTGAATTGCTCATCATGGCTTCGGAATATTGATTTACCAAATCACAAAAATAATAGTATTTCTCATCAAGGACCGACGCGATTTTTTCGGTTTTCAAGGTTTGTTGTGTAATGGTGTAAAAATGATGTCCGGAAATGCATAAAGATATGGCTTCGCCAAAAATGTTGGGGTGTTTGATCATGCTCCGAAAGACAAATTTGAGATATTGAAACCCGTATGGTGTAAACACCTGCCCCCAAATGGATCTAAAAAAAATTATTAGGTCCTTAACGTGAATTTTTCTCTGAAAATATCCGGTATACTCGATCGTATCCAAAAAATGGCTGCAACGTTCGAAATAGTTTTTCAGATTGAAATCATAAACACAGGCCAATATGTTTTTATATCCTTCCTTTAACCGGTTCGGGTCCATGATGGTTTTAAAGTTCGTGGTCATACAATGAGTGTTGTTACCGAGGGATGCTTTTAAAATTCGACCTTCCATTTTAAGCCGATGATAAAGACGGGTTCCGGGAAGAGCATTTAAAAAGCCAATCATTGCCTTTGGAATGGCATTTTGCTGAATAAAGCTAATTTGCCGGTCGAAAATATCTTCTTTATCACTGTCAAATCCGATGATAAATCCAGCCATGACCTCCATTCCGTGTTGCTGGATCGTTCGAATGGAATTCTCCATATTTGTTTTTAGATTTTGTTTTTTGCCGGTTTCTTCGAGTCCTTTGGGATCAGGTGTTTCAACTCCGATAAACACCTGGTTAAATCCAGCCTCGCGCATGGCTGTGAGCAGTTTCTCATCTTCGCCCATATTAATACTGGCTTCGGTAAAAAAATGGTAAGGATAACCATGATTGATTTGCCAGACTTTCAGCGCCGGCAAAAGTTCGCTTTTAACCCTTTTTTTATTTCCGATAAAGTTGTCATCAACAAGAAACACCGGCCCCCGCCACCCCAAATCATAAAGGGCATCCAATTCCTCCAATAGCGTATCGGCTGATTTTAAGCGCGGCTTGTTACCATAGATAGTCCAGATATCACAGAACTCGCAGTGAAAAGGGCAACCTCTGGAATACTGAATGGCCATGGAACCGTAAGCATCCATATCTAAAAGATCAAACCTTGGAACCGGCAGATTGGAAATATCCGGGTGACAGGGTTTTGGATAAACAGGTTTTGCGATGCCCTTTTCCAGATCCAGTAAAAAATCCGATAAGGTTAGATCAACTTCTCCCAAGAGAAAATGGTCGACCCCGGCAATGTCCTGATGGTTTGACGTGGGGAAGGGGCCCCCGGCAACAATAATTTTGCCAACCCTTTTGCATCGTCGAATCACCTCTCTCATAGAATCTTGTTGAACAATCATAGCGGAGATAAATATTGCATCCGCCCAGTGAATATCGCTTTCGTTTAAAGGCGCAACATTTAAGTCTATCAGCTTTAGGTTATATTTGTCCGGGAAAAGAGCGGCGATGGTGAGAAGGCCCAGAGGGGGCATAGCACTTTTTTTTCGAATAAATTTCAGTGCGCACTTAAAACTCCAGTACGTATTGCTTGGAACTTTGGGATAAACTAGAAGGATATTTTGAAGGTTACCCATGGTGTTAAATCCTCTTTTGTTGATAAAGGCTTTATGCTTGGCCCTTCGGCCCAACATGCCGACCTAAAGAAAATCGGGATTCATCAAATGGCAACACCTTCTATTACAGGTATAAAATAAAAAGTTCAAGATAATTTAATTGGAAATGTTTCGGTTATTTACAATCACTTCAAAAAAGACTATTGTAGTGCGTTATTTATCACTATGTTTTTTTATTCTTAAAACTCAAGCTTCGCGCTTTTTAAGTTTCAACAGAGTCGTTATAAAGCAAACCATGAATAAAATAGACACCCTTAAACAGCTTAATTGGGCTGATCCGAAACTATTCCAAGCGGTTAAAACGTCGTTGGATCAAAAAGCCGTTGCCATACCAAATGAAGACGTTGCCATTTTGGTGGAAGAAACCCTATGGGCGTTGTCAATGGAGATATCCTTCGGTCAGTCCGTGGCTAAAGGCTATGCAGATCTTATTGGAGAGGTGAGTTCGGAAAAATTTTATCGATATCGAGAACTTATCCGTCACTTCGGTGAAAAAGGGCCGACATTGGGACGCATGATGGCCAAACATCTGGTACCGGTATTAAAACACGGTAATTCCAAATTGTTAAAGTGTTTTCTTAAAACTCTAATGATTATGCAAAGCAAGGGAACCTTCACCCTGAAGGAGCCCCTTAACGAACTATCGAAATTAATAGACGAGAAAGATTTTGATTCCGCATTTGCCTATATTGATCTTCTGGGCGACACCTTTTCAGTGGAAATGTCCTACGTTCAGTGTCAGAATTTTGCATATAATATCCCCCGTGCCATACGATCTTTTTCCTTATCAAGGCGGGCCTGGCAAATCAAACAGCTTCATCGAGTAATAAAGGCAGACCATCGCCTGTTCGACCCTTTTTTGCTTGGAATGGAAAAAGGATTGTATCTGCTTTCCGAAGGCGCTTTGAATGATTTTGTTTCCCTAGCTTTAAACAAATTAACTCACAGGTTTAAACTGGCAGCAAAGTTTTTATCGCTGGAGTCTAAACTCGGCATAGACACTTGTTCGAACATGCAGGTAACTGTTCCGCTCTCTGAAGTTCAACAACAGCTCAACGACTATCTGCAAGCACGTACCAACTTGTCTATATCCGTAAAATCACTTTCAAATTTACCTGATTCAATCTGCAGGGACAGCAGCCAAGAAATATTTGTCTGTTCAGATGGAATATTTATTTATCTGCCCGATGAAATCAATGAGTCTTTTACAAAAGAAGAAAACAAAAAACTATATAAAAGTCTTACACGGCTCGAAGCTGGGCTCTATGAATTCAATACCTTTGACTTTGACCTGGAAAAAGCAAAAGAAAAATGCTCAAGATTGGAGAGAATTAAGGATCAGAATTTGAATTTGGGTTCGATGGAAAAAAATGAAAATATTTCTGATCTGCAGCGTTTTTTCTTGTCATTTCCAGTCCCGGAGTTGGCAGACGATCTTTTTACTGTTTTCGAACATGGTCGTATACGTTTTCTGCTCAACATGCAATATCCTGGGCTTATTCGTCATACACTGCCGGTGTTTCAACGAAAAGCCTTGCATATGATCCAACAGAAAGAAAATCAGAATGCTGTTTTTCTTTTATATCTTAAGATCGCTCTTGATGTTGCCATTCATACGCACATTGATCTTGATAAAAAAACAGCAGATTTTATAAATCAGATGGAAAAACAATTTAAAACGGCAATGTCTGTGGATCATACGGTAGAAACTTGTGCCGAGTTGGTAACCGCTGTCTTTCCATATGTCGTTAGGTTTTTAAATGCACACGAACAATCTTCAAATTTGGGAAAAATTTACAACCCCATTCGAACTCCATTTGGATGTAGGGTAAGATCCGATCTTTTTTTCATGTCTCACCGCAACTCTGAGCAACTGGCAGCGAAATTGACTGCTCAACTGGCAAAAAAAGGATATAAGGTTTACAAATCGGATATTCGTCGAAAATTGATCGCCAATAAGGGTATGATTTCCCATGAGGATATTAAATCGATCCTGCTCAATAGCCAAAAAGTTAAAAACACAAATATGTCGACCGATGACATATCCCTTGATCTTTCATGGCTGGATCTATCTCTATTTCTAAACAGCGAGACCCCTTCACCCTTGATCAGTAATGATGGTAATGGATCTGTTTTTTGGTACAAAGAGTGGGACTGCAACTTGAACGATTATCTCTCAAGCCACGTAAGGGTGCTGGACAAATCCTTGCCGGATTTTTCGGACGACTTTTATATCAACACCCTCAAACAGCATCAGGGTCTGGTTCAAAATATCCGATATGCCTTTGAATTGTTAAAGCCGGAAGGGCTCATACGGCTGAGACAATGGGTAGAAGGGGATGAATTTGATTACCGAGCACTTTTGGATTTTGCCATTGATAAGAAAGCTGGAAAAATTCCTTCCGACCGCCTCTATATCAAGCACATAAAACAGACAAGAGACGTGGCAGTATTGTTGCTGGTCGATCTTTCTCGATCCACCTCAAACACGGTTTATAATTCTAAAGTAACTATTCTTAGCGTTGAAAAAGAGGCGATCGTACTCTTTTGTGAGGCACTTCAGGTAGTGGGAGATGTCTTTGCCATTGCAGGTTTCTCCAGTACCGGACCGCTGGGAGTCGATTACCTGAGAATCAAGGATTTTGAGGAAAATTTAGACGACAAGGTTAAACAGCGCATCAATGCCATGGCACCCCAACGGAATACCCGAATGGGAGCAGCCATTCGCCATGCTACCAGTCAACTCGAAAACATCTCTTCAAAAGTCCGTTTACTGATTATATTGAGTGACGGATTTCCGAATGACGTTGATTACAAGAATAAATATGCTATTGAGGATACACGGAAAGCCATATTTGAAGCCCGTTCAAAAAATATATTTACCCATGCCATTACCGTCCATTTTGCCGGTGATGCCAAGCTCGATAATCTTTATGGAAACATTCGTCACAATGTGATATCTGATGTCCGCGAACTTCCTGATAAACTGTTACGAATTTACGGCAGCTTGACCCGCCATTAGATGTTTAGATTTAGATATTTGTTACATTTCCAACGAGTTGGCTTATTGACAATACGTTAATCAAGCATTAGTTTAAAACTGTTTTTAATAAAGCGAAATAATGTCTTTTAGAAAAGACCTTTTTCGCGAGGAATTTAAATGAAACGCATTCATAACCGAGAAAAGGAACAGTTTAACAAACTGTTCAAGCAGGAAAATATTGATGCATTTGAAGATCGGTTTAAAATCCTTGAAATCTTTCTTCAAACTGAACGCCATCTTACCATTAATGAAATGGTTGAGCTTCTCAATAATAACGGATATTCATTTACGCCCGATTTTGTAAGGGATACTTTAAAGTTGATGTGCCGATTCGGATTTGCTCGTAAAAATAGATTTGACAATGGAGAAGTACGTTACGAGCATCGACATTTAGGTCAGCATCATGATCACATGATCTGTACTAAATGTAGACACATTTACGAGTTCAAAGACGAACAAATCGAAAATATGCAGGTTCAGATCGCTGCTGCCCATAATTTTCATATGCTTCAGCACAAGATGGAAATATACGGGATCTGTTCCAAATGCCTCAAAGATCATATACAACTCATGCCGCTGATTCATGCCAAACAGGGTGAATATCTGGAAATAAAAGAATTTACCGGAGGCGCCTCGGCGCGTATGCGATTATTATCCATGGGATTAAGGGTTGGGGATAAGATCAACATCATTACCAACCTCAATAAAGGACAAATGGTGGTTGCTGTAGACTACAACCGGTATGTTTTGGGACGCGGCTTGGCCCAAAAGATACTGGTAGAACCGGTTAGAAAATGAACATGGAGACAGTTTTATGTTGTTAAGTGAGATGAAAGAAAAGCAGACCGCTACTGTCGTACGCGTTGGCGGAAACGGGGCTCTTCGCAGAAGAATTCTCGAAATGGGAATTCTCAAAGGCACAAAAATTCATGTTGAAAAATACGCCCCATTGAAAGATCCTGTGGAATTGATTGTCAAAGGTTATCATGTATCACTCCGCGTTGAAGAAGCGGCACAAATTACCGTTGAGAATGTGAAGTAATAAATCGTAATGGTTCAAAAACGCCTTTCAATAGCCCTTGCCGGCAACCCGAATTCAGGAAAGACGACAATATTCAACAACATTACCGGTACTCGTCAGAAAGTTGGAAACTGGCCGGGAGTCACTGTTGAGAAAAAAGAAGGTTATATAACTAAATCCGGATATGATTTGAAAATTATCGATCTTCCCGGCACATACAGTTTAACCCCTTTCTCCATTGAAGAAATCGTTGCACGGAATTTTATTTTGGATGAGCGGCCGGATGTTGTCATCGATATCATCGACGCATCCAACCTGGAACGCAGCCTTTATTTAGCAACACAATTAAGAGAAATTGATTGCAAAGTCTTGTTTGCCTTGAATATGGCTGATGTTGCTCGAACTCGCGGGATCAAAATCGACGATAAAAAACTTTCCGAACTTCTTGCTGTTCCGGTGGTCTTTACCATCGGAAACAAAAACAAGGGTATTGATACGCTTTTAAAAAAGGCTATAGAATTAGCGGAATCGGATTTTGTTATCTCTAAAAAGCGAAGAGTAAAATACAGCAACGACATTGAAGATTCCATTTCAAAAATTGAACATTATATCGGAAACCATGCAGCAGATTCCATCCCCTACAATGCCCGATGGACGGCCATTAAACTCCTTGAAGACGATAAAATCGTAAAGGAACGCATCTTAGAAAAAACCGCAAAAATCGGCAAGGATATTCTTAGAGAAATAGAGGGCCAGAGGCATTTCCTTATGGATCGTTTTGATGATGATCCGGAAATCGTGATGACTGATGAACGTTATGGATTTATTGCCGGGATCATCATGGAAGTCCTTACAACATCAACACAACAGCGTGTTGATATATCCCGCAACGTGGATCTTGTCCTCACCAACCGGTTTCTCGGATTTCCAATTTTTATTTTTTTTATTTGGGCTATGTTCCAACTGACGTTTTCCCTTGGCGCCTATCCAATGGAATGGATCAGCAGTGGTATCAATCTCTTGTCAACATTGCTGGCCCATGTGCTGCCGAACAATATCGTTAAGGATTTTCTTATAAACGGCGTTATCGCAGGTGTGGGAAGTGTGATCATTTTTTTGCCGAATATTTTAATCCTTTTTTTTTGTATCGCGTTGTTCGAAGATACCGGTTACATGTCCAGAGCGGCTTTTCTCATGGACAAAATCATGCACCTTATCGGACTTCACGGAAAATCCTTTATCCCCATGTTGATGGGATTCGGCTGTAACGTTCCGGCCATTATGGCCAGCCGAACTCTGGAAAGCGAAAAGGATCGCACCCTTACGATACTCATCACACCCTTTATGTCATGCTCCGCTAGACTTCCAGTTTACATTATTTTGGCCGGCGCTTTTTTCGGCGCAAAAGCCGGAACCGTAATTTTCGGAATTTATCTATTGGGTATTATTCTCTCCATCATCACCGGTCGTCTTTTTCGCTCAACCCTTTTAAGAGGTGCTGATGCACCTTTTGTCATGGAACTCCCGCCATACAGAATTCCCATGATTAAAAGCCTGTTGATCCACATGTGGGATCGAAGCAAGATATTTTTGAAAAAAATGGGGGGGTATATCCTTGTAGGTTCTGTTGTCGTTTGGACGTTGACTGCATTTCCGATCAATATATCTTATTCCAAAAATTATGATCTTGAAGTTGAACAGGTTAAAACATATTTTCAAACCGAGATTAAGTCCGCTCAAGAATCTGACAAAGCATTATTAACACAAAAAAAGGATGCTGCCATTTCAGAACTCTTAAAAGAGAAAAAAGCCGAAAAAGCTGAAAAATCTTATATGGGTCGTATCGGCAAGGTCATTGCCCCTATTTTTTCACCCATCGGTATCGATTGGCGTGGAAGTGTCGCTCTTCTCACCGGTTTTGTGGCAAAAGAAATCGTTGTAAGTACCATGGGAATACTTTATGCTGTTGATGAAAAAGATGAATCAGAAGCCCTTCAAAATGCCTTATTGTCTTCAGGTATGACACCTATTGCAGGTCTGGCAATGATGGTTTTCGTTTTACTATACATGCCCTGTCTTGCGACACTGGCTGCAATCCGGCGTGAGACCGCATCTTTGAAATGGATGATTTTCAGCATTTCTTACAGTACATTGCTTGCATGGGGCCTGGCTTTTCTGGTTTATCAAGGTGGAACAATGATCGGAGTGTAAGATTTGTCTTATTGATAAAATACAAATCAGTTTCGCAATCCGTAAGGCAGCCGTTAAAAAAACTAGGGAGTGTCCATCCATAAATGGGAATTTTTGTTCAATATCAAGACATGCGAAAAAAATAACCACAGCCATATAGTTGATATTCCGAGGATTTATCCGCCTCAGGAGGATTATTTTTTGAGTATAACCCTAGAGAAATAGGCTCCACATTTCACGGGGCAAGCGCAGAGACTTGTCCGCCTCACCGCCAGCGGCATCTTCGACCGGCGGACTGGGCAAAAAGATCATTTATGGATGGACACTAGGGAATATATGAAATGTCGACTTTTAGACCCTCCTATATTGAAACTTACAAGAAAGGACTGCTGGCCAGCAAGATTGAAACCGCGTACGAAATTCTAAAGTCCTGTACACTCTGCCCCAGAAAGTGTAAGGTGGATCGGTCGACCGGCGAAACCGGTGTATGCAAAACCGGTGAAAAAGCATATGTCTCAAGCTTCAATGCTCATTTCGGCGAAGAGGATCCGTTGGTGGGGACCCATGGCTCGGGGACAATTTTTTTTACACACTGCAATCTCCTGTGCATTTTCTGTCAGAATTACGACATCAGTCATCTGGGACACGGAGAGGAAATAACCAATGAACAATTAGCAGGCATCATGATTCATTTACAAAACAAAGGATGCCACAACATCAATTTCGTTACACCATCCCATGTAGTTCCCCAGATTCTTTCTGCCCTTGAAATCGCCATACCCGAGGGGCTCTCGGTTCCTTTAGTCTACAATACTGGAGGATATGATTCTGTAAAAACGTTAAAACTTTTGGAAGGTGTTTTTGATATTTATATGCCGGATTTTAAATTCTGGGATTCTGAAATCGCAAAAACGACATGTAACGCCAAGGACTACCCTGAAATAGCTCAAAAAGCGCTCATTGAGATGCATCGACAGGTGGGAGACCTTGTCACGGATGATCGCGGGATTGCCCAGAGCGGAATTTTGCTCAGACATTTGGTACTTCCGTCCGGACTTGCGGGAACGCGGGAAATTATGAGGTTTATTGCCCGCAAAATTTCTTTGAATACTTATGTTAATATCATGCCGCAATACAGACCCTGCGGGCGAGCCGATGAGGTCAAAGAACTTTCTGTTTATCTGTCGCAAAAAGATTATGAAACAGCGATACAGGTGGCAAAAGATGAAGGCATCGAACGGCTGGATAGTCGACGCCGCCGGTTTATGATATTTTAACAGTTACTATATGCCGAAGGTGATAAAGGATGGATTCCTGAGTCCCTTGTGTGGTAATAGGGTCAAACAAATTAAAGCGATTAACAAATGAAGATAAGACAAATAGCCAAGAACAAAAAACTGATTGTGGGTATCGGATCAGCACTGATTGATATTCTTATTCATGAAGAAGCTGATTTTTTGAAAAAATCAGGTGCCATAAAAGGTGGAATGAAATATGTGGACGGGGAGTTTATTGAACAGACATTGTTACAAACGTCTCAAAAACCCTTTATCGTGCCTGGAGGGTCAGCCTGCAACACTGTCGTAGGCATCGGCAAACTTGGAGGAGAAGCATGCTTTGTCGGGAAAAGCGGTATGGGTCAAATGGCCCGTCTGTTTGAAACAGATCTGAAAAAAAACAATGTCAATCCAGCCCTTTTTATGTCATCATCACCCACAGGAAGGGTACTGTCCATCATTACACCCGATGCGCAGCGTTCCATGTTAACATTCCTCGGTGCATCGTCAGAAATTCAGCCCAGCGAAATTACTGAAAATTGTTTTAACAATGCCGCAATTGTTCATATCGAAGGGTTTTTGCTTTTTAATGAGGACCTCATTTTAAAAGCTTTAAAGGTTGCAAAATCCGTTGGCGCTCTTGTCTCATTGGATCTTGCCAGTTTTACGGTGGTCGAACAATCAAAACCCCTTCTTAAAAAAATTATATATGATTTCGTTGATATTTTGATTGCCAACGAGGATGAAGCGAAAGCATATACCGGTTACTCAGATGAAAACAAGGCTGTTAATTCCATGGCCAAAAACACATATATTGCGGCGCTAAAAGTTGGAAAAAGAGGAAGTTTTATTGCCAATAACGGAAGAACAATAAAAATTGAGCCTTTGGGGGACGGCGGCGCTGTGGATACAACAGGAGCCGGAGACCTTTGGGCGTCTGGTTTTTTGTTTGGGCTTGTTAACGGTTTTAGCCTTGAAAAATGCGGTAAGCTTGGTTCAGCCTGTGGTTATGAAGTATGCCAGGTTATGGGGGCCAGCATTCCGGAAGAAGGCTGGCGGAGAATAAAAAAAATTTTGGAGGTATAATGGCAGCAAAAAGGATATCCCGTGCTCGCAAAAGGGATCTTGAAAACCCGGACGAGTTTATAACATTTTGGACAAGACTATTTAATATTGTTACTGAACATAAAATTCAATTTTTATGCGCACTAACGGTTTTTTGCGTATTGATCATTGTTGCCGCGGTTACAGTCTATTATTTGAAACAATCCGAAAACAAGGCATTTTTCCTTCTCCAACAGAGTGTTGCAAAATATCAGGCATTGATGAAAGCCGGCGATCCGAGCAAAGCATACCAGGAGGCGGAAAAAAATTTTGGCGTGATTCTGGAAAAATATTCAAACAGAAAAGGGGGGAAACTGGCCAGGCTTGCTTATGCTAATATTTGTTACGATGCTGGTGATTATGATAAAGCCATCGCCAATTTTAGTAAATTACTTGTGGACTTTAACGATGAACCTATTCTTAAAAATCTTGTTTTAAGCAGCCTTGGCTATTCCTATAATGCAAAAAAAGATTACAAAACTTCAGCCAAATATTTTGAAATGATCGTAACAACACCTGATTATGCTAACAAGGACGAAGCGCTTTTCAATTTAGGTGAGTTGTATGCTAAAATTGGAGAAAAAGATAAAAGTTTAGATGCGTTTAAAAAAATCTTATCAGACCACACCGGGTCCATGTATACTGCAATTGCTAAAGAAAAAATCGCATGGCAGTCAAAAAGCTAACCGGTGTCCATTGATAAATGTGGATTTTTGTTAAATATCAAGGCATGCGAAAAAAATAACCACAGGCATATAGTTGATATTCCGAGGATTATTTTTTGAACATAACGCAGAGATTGGGCAAAAAGACCATTTATGGATGGACACTAACTAAAATTCCAAAAAAAATGACCAATGGGCTTGATACCATTGGTCATTAAGGAGGAAAACAGATAAAGAAATTATTAGGTTTGAATTTAGTATATGCAATTTCCTTGCCAAAAATACGAAAAATTCGCCTCGTTTTTTATGTTTAAATTTATATAGGAATATCGTCAAGTTATATTCGTTTCATTTAAACTGTTTTTTTCTGGCCTCCCCCGGCCCCTTTCTTCTAGGCATTTAAATGTTCAAATATTTGAACCCGGATTAGAAATAAATTGTATAACATATTAATTTGTCTATACATTATTCATATTCACACGTGTTCAATTTTTTGAACACCATATCCTTTAAATGGGATAACCCTCTAATATGACTTAGATATAAACGATTTTTTTTCATTCAAGTTTTTGAACCAATGTCCAATTTAAACTTTTTTATCTTCCAATTGAGTCCACTTTTGCCAATACCGAGCAGATCTGCAGCCTGGGATTGAACGTTATCTGTTAATTTCAAGGCTCTTTCAATCATTTTCTTTTCTATCATCGCAAGTGTTTCATCCAGTTTTGCATCAGCAGGTATGCCTTCGAAATGAAGAGAATTATACACATTGCTCTTAAATTCCTTTGGGAGATGCGAGATCTTTATTTTATCGCTTTGGCATAACACCATGGCACGTTCTATAACATTTTCCAACTCTCGAACATTCCCAGGCCAAGCGTAATCATAAAAGAGGTGTTCCACTTCCGAATCAAGACCTTTTATTGAAATATCAGATTTTCGTGCATCTTTATATTTGTGTATAAAATGGTCGACCAACAGGCGAATATCTTCTTTACGCTCCCTTAAAATCGGCATGACGATATGTACCACATTCAGTCGATAATAGAGATCTTCCCTAAATTTCCCACGTGCCATCTCATCTTTTAGTATCTTGTTTGTTGCAGCTATAATACGAATATCTACAGATACTTGCTTAACACCCCCAACTCGTTCAAAAACTTTTTCCTGAAGCACTCGCAAAAGCTTTACCTGAAGATTTTGCGAAAGCTCACCGATTTCGTCAAGAAAAAGCGTGCCCCCGTCAGCAAGCTCGAAACGACCCTTTTTCATCGCAATAGCACCAGTAAACGCACCCTTTTCATGTCCAAAAAGCTCGCTCTCAAGGAGGTTTTCAGCGAGGGCACTACAGTTAACAGCAACAAAAGGTTTATCACGTCGCAAGCTATTAAAATGTATTGATTTTGCAACCAACTCTTTTCCGGTACCGCTTTCACCCTCTATCAATACCGTTGTGGTCACCGGTGCAACTTTTCGGATGGTTTCAAAAACATCCTGCATTACTTTGCTTTTTCCAATAATATTTCCGAAACTATACTGTGATTTTGCATCATTTCTGAGTTGCCGGTTTTCTTTGACGACCCGATACATATCCACAGCTTTGTTCACATAGACAATTAACTGATCATTATCGAAAGGTTTGAGTATATAACTATAAGCGCCTTTCTGCATTGCCTCTACAGCTTTATCTACAGTACCGTGAGCTGTCATCATAATGACCGGAAGGTCCTGATCCTTATTTTTTATTCTCTCCAAAAGTTCAATGCCATCCATGGATGGCATTTTCATGTCGGTAAGAACAAGGTCTATGTCGGCATTTGCCAGTATTTCAAGAGCTTCTCGACCGCTGTTGGCCGTAAAGGTTTCTAAGCCTTCTTCCTCAAGAATAGCACTCAATATAAGCGGATAATTTTTTTCATCATCCACAATAAGAACGGTTTCCATTCGATGCCCTTTAGTTAACAGGTAATATGATCTTTACAATGGTTCCGGTATCCGGCTTATTACCAATACTTACAGTTCCATCATGTGATTCGATAATGTTTCTCACAATACCAAGTCCCAGTCCGGTTCCTTTTGCTTTTGTTGTAAAAAAAGGATCCCAAATCTTTTCCATTATATCCTCGGATATTCCCTCACCTTCATCTTCAAATACGATTGTCACAGCGTTATCTTCTGCGCTCACTTTCACATAAATTATACCGCCCTCAGGCATCCCTTGCATGGCATTTATTAAAACATTTAGAAAGGCCTGATAAAGCATATCCGAATCAGCATTTATCTCCGGGAGATCATTATCGTAATGTTTTTTTATGATATGATCTTTCTCTTTTAACTGTGACGCCAGAAAATTAATATTTTTTTCGAGAACATCCTCTATTTTACAGGCTGTAAGATTTGGGCTCTTGGGTTTCGCAAAATTTAAAAAATCTGTTAAAATATTATCCAGTCGAACAGATTCTTCAATGATTATATCCGGAATTGAACTTGAAGGATTACGGTCGGATATCTTTTTCTTTAAAAGTTCAGATGAACTTCTTATAATACCCAATGGGTTACGAATTTCGTGGGATATTCCTGCCACCATTTCTCCCAATGTCGATAAGTGCTTTGCTCGATTCAGCTGTTCTATGAGTTTAAGTCTCTCTTGGGCACGCTTTTCTATGATACTTTCACCCCTTTTTACCACAAGCAAAAGAATCAGGAAGAGAACACCCATAACCACTGAAGTAGTAATAATAACACGTATTTGAAAATCAAAAATCGCTTTATAATCTTCGGTTAAGTCTTGTACGATTTCAACAATTCCCAACACAGGACCGGATATCCTGGAAAGCGATTGCTCCGCACGCAAAGGGGCAAATGAAATTAATCGACTGTTCTGTGGAAATCCGAGTAAAATCTTAAACCAGTTTCCGTTTTGAATCAGTTTGGAAGTTGATTTTCCCAAAATTGCATCTTGATAGCCTTTACCCCCAAGGTTTTTTTTGCCGATCAGCGCATGGTCGAAACTGTATGAAATGGTATTGTTCATATCATATATGTTGACCATTTCGACCTTGAAGCTGTGAAGTGTACTTCTGACAACCTTATCCATGCGCTCAAACTGTTCTTCGTCACGAAGCTGAATCTTACCGTATTTCAATGCAACCGGGATGATAAACTGCAAAAAAACCTGATGGTTAAGATTTTCGATCAGAAGACGGGCGTAGTCTTCACTCTTTTTTTTCTGCATGTCTTTCGCCCAATGCATGTTAAGCATAGAAAAAATCAGTGTCCCGATAAATATTACAATCAGGCTTGTAAAGGTAAAGTATTTGACGAGCCTAAAAGGTTTGACTTTTTCTTCAGTTGAATAGAGGTTCATAGACAAGGCTAAAGTTTTAAATGTTTAGTGCCGATATTTCAATCTAATTGTATGTAAATGCAATCTAATTGCATATAAATGCAAAAAAAATAAAACCGGTTTCGAACCAGAACAAGATCATGTAACGATAATGGAAACAGACCGATAAAGTCAAGATAATGCTTTATTTCATCTAAGTTAACATGATGCGCTGGTTTAAAATAAACAAACCGACCTACGGATACATGAGGTTTTATGACATAAAATTCCTGAGCGTTCATTTAGTCATGGAAGGTACCTCAGCATGAATTTTTATAACATTATTTTATTGTATTTATTTTTTCTTTAGTTATACAGTACTATATGTAGTATTTTTGTTTAAAAAACCACAAAATAAATCAATTAATTAAAATTTACCTATAATTATGCATAAAAGTTCTTGAGCTTGACAATAATTTAAGGTAAACTATTAGACAATGTATTCGGGTTTTTTTGTTCAAAATGCCGATAGGCCATATTAAATACTTTTTTTGAAGGTTTTTGAATGAACGGTAACCGTGTAAAAAAAATTCGAGAATCTTTGCTGATGAGCAAGACTGAACTGGCCAGGAAAGCCAATGTATCTCCTATTACAATTGCGCGTATAGAAAAAGGAATGCCATGTCGTCTTGAAACTCAACGAAAGATAATTTTGGCCCTTGGTTTCAACCTTTCTGATAAACAAAAGATTTTTGGTGATTAAGAAAATATTATGTTTCTTTTGAAAAAAAACCGTCTTGTTGGCCTGGACATCGGATCCCGGACATTAAAGCTTGCTGAAATTATCGATACAAATGCCGGATCTACCCTTAAAAACTTCAGCACAATAAATATCGAACCCGGCCTCATCGAAGAAGGATCTATTAGAGATCCTGAAGCTGTTTCTGGATATATTCGTGAACTCTTTAAATCCACCAAAACTAAAGATAAAAACGTCGCCATATCCATTGGCGGGTACTCGGTTATTGTCAAAAAGATCAACGTTCAGACCATGACAGAGGACGAATTGCACGAGACCATCCATTTTGAAGCGGAACAATATATCCCATTCGACATCAGTGAAGTTAACTTGGATTTTCAAATACTTGGAGAAAGTGAACACAATCCCAATCAAATGAATGTGCTCCTGGTTGCCGCCAAAAAAGAGATGATTAGTGAATATATCAATCTCATGAAAATGGCGAAACTCCGTCCCTGCATAATAGATGTAGATGCTTTTGCGCTTCAAAATATTTTTAAATTTAACAATTCTCCGGAAGACGAAAATATTGCCCTGATCGACATCGGCGCCAGCAAAACATCGTTAAATATTCTAAAAGATAATGTTTCTGAATTTATGCGCGATGTTTCACTTGGATGTGAACAAATTAATGATAGGATTGCATCTACTGTCGGTTGCTCAATTGAAGAAACAGAAGCGATAAAACTCGGTGAAGAATCAGATCTTATAACTGCTGAAGATTTGAAAGAAATTGTTGAATCCGTGGTAACTGATTGGTGCATTGAAATAAAACGAGCCCTTGATTTCTTTTACTCTACATATCCTGAGGAACAAATTGGCAGGATTGTACTCAGCGGTGGAGGCGCCAATATAAAAAAATTTATTGAACTTCTAGCGACCGAAACATCAGCTGAAGTTGAAGTTATAAAACCATTTCAGAATATTACTGTTGACAGCAATCGATTTGATCCTTCTTATCTTGAACAGATCGCTCCACAGGCTGCGATCTGTATGGGACTTGCAACACGAAAAATTGGTGACAAATGATACGAATCAATCTGCTTCCCTATCGCGAATCAAGAAAAAAAGAGAGTATTCTCAGGCAGATAAACATATTTCTTGTGGTATTTTTTATTGTTTTTGTGGCCCTGATTTACTATAGCATTTGGCTAGGGAACAAAATCGAGGATTTAAATACTAAAATACAAAATACAAAAACACTGCTGACCCAAGCTGAAACACAAGCAAAAAAGGTGGATCAAATAAAAAATGAACTTGAAAAATTAGGACATAAAATAGATGTTATCAAGAATATCGAAATGAATCGAAGGGCACCGGTACTCCTTCTTGAAAACATGACAAAAATGGTGGCTGAAGCAGACAGCGATAACAAACCCGTTAAAAGACTTTGGTTCACCGATTTTGAGGAATCTGGGGGTAAGGTAAATATCAAAGGGATCGCATTGGATAATAAAACCATCGCCGATTTTATGAGTCGCCTGGAAGACTCAAAACTTTATACGAATGTAAATTTAAAAACAATAACACAGCAAAAGGTCAACAAATTAAATCTTAAAAGATTTCAAATCGATTGTGTAAGAACTCCTTTGAAAAACCCAGAAAAGAAAAATGATGTCGACACTAAGCCAGGCCAAAAATAATGAAAAAAATCGACACTTCTAACATAACGAATTTGTTTTCAAAAACCGTCGATAAGATCGAGAAGCTGTCCAGGCTTTATAAGATCTTATTGTGTTTGGGTATCTTTTTGATACTTGTCGGACCTTTTGTTTATTTTTCATTTCTACCTAAAATAAATACAATCACCGTTTTGAAAAAAGAGCATTCAAAGCTTGAAACCCGGCTTACCACTGCAAAAGCAAAAGCGCGTCAACTAAAACATTATCAGGACAAGCTAAAAAATGCTGAAATGGAATTTAAAATAGTTACGAAAAAGCTTCCTGAAAAAAAAGAAATACCGGCTTTACTGTCAAGTATATCCCAATCCGGCCGTGACGCCGGTCTTGACTTCTTGCTATTTCAGCCGGAATCTGAAATAAATAAAGATTTTTATGCTGAAATCCCCGTATCAATTAAGATACTTGGGAATTATCATAATGTTGCTCTCTTTTTCGACAAAGTGGCAAGGTTATCCAGAATTGTAAACATAGACGACATTAAGATGACCTCGACAAAAGGCAACGAGGAGCTAATTACTTCGTGTAAGGCAGTCACTTATCGCTTTGTTGAAAAACAGGTTGAGCCAGCTTCTTCGTCAAAAAAGAAAAAAAAGAAACGCTAAATCATGGATAAACTTTTTGCTTTTATACGCGGTATCGTTTGTATTATCTGCTTTTTCCCCGTGTTGTGGGGTTGTGAGAAACCATCTGAACCCCCTTTAAAATCAAAGCAAATTACGAAAAAAATTGTTGTTGAAAAAAAGGAAGTTCCAAAAGCAACGGTAAAACCAAAGGTGACAGAACCTGCTGATATTTCAAAATCGACAAAAGAATTGGTTGCTGAAAAATCACCAACGACCCAAAAAACCAACGTACCGGATATCAGCGATTTGTATAACCCCGAAGGGAAGCTTGATCCATTTGAACCGCTTTTTAAAAAAGAAGGAGTGTCACTGCCGGTTAGTACAAAAAAAATCAAACGGCGTAAACCTCTAACACCTTTGGAAAGAATAAACCTAAGCCAGCTGACCCTTGTTGGAATAATACAGGCTCCGAGCGGCAGCAGGGCATTGGTTCAAGAGTCCTCCGGAAAAGGGTATGTCGTAAAAAAGGGAACCTATATCGGAACAAATTCTGGTAAAATTGTTCAGATATTAAAGGACAGGATCATTATCGAAGAAGAGAGTGAAGATATTTATGGCAAAGTTTCTATGGTACAAAAAACAATTAAACTTCAGAAACCTCCTGGAGAATAGCATGAATTGTGAGACAAAAAAGACATTAAAACTTAAAATACTATCCTCTTTTTTGGTAATTTTGCTGCCCATGTTTATCGGGTGT
>Ga0316576_10000275_pt1 | contig 22518 bp, 21 predicted proteins | sample S0NA_FD_203075 | JGI IMG/M metagenome (GOLD analysis project Ga0316576, IMG submission 203075) | Rhizosphere microbial communities from salt marsh grasses in Alabama, United States - S0-2_050615r3r5 | ecosystem: Host-associated > Plants > Roots > Rhizosphere | place: USA: Alabama | collected...
CCCGTGCATGCGGCCCAGCAGGTGCAACGTCTCGCCACCGGTCAGTTCCGGCCAGAGGGCGGAATCGCCCGGGACGAACGCCAGCCGGCGGTGCACGCTGACCGGGTTCGTGCCCACCTCCTCGCCCAGTACCTCCGCCCGCCCCGAACTCGGCCGGATCAAGCCCAGCAGCAGCCGGATCGTCGTGGTCTTGCCGGAACCGTTGGGGCCCAGGTAGCCGAAGACCTCCCCGGCCCGTACCTCCAGGTCAAGATCCAGCAAGGCCGGCGATCGGCCGTAGTACTTGCTCAGGCCCTCAGTGCGGATCACACTCACGGCCCTACGTCTACCATGCCGGGCCCGTTGAGTCTGGTCCGGCCACTTCGGTCATGCCGGTTCGGATCATCGGGCAGCGGAAGGTCACCGCTGGGCAGGCCCCGACCGCTGCCGAGGACCACTCGACCTCTCCGCTCCCGTCCCCCGCCAGCCCCGTGAACGCCCCTACCCGCGGACCGCCCGGCGCCGGAACAGGCCCCCCGACTTCGCGTTGATCGCCGTCGCCCGCAGACCCGTTCGTCGCTTGGAAACGACCACGCCCCGCCGGATCGGGGCCGGCTTCGCGGGAGACGTCCCGGAGTCTCGAACACGTGTCGAATACCTGCGCGGACGGCAAACCCCCGGGCATAGGGTTGGGGTAAACGAGAGGTGGTGCGACGGCGATGAATCGAGACGATCTGGGGAAACTAATCGTTGCCAGCGGGGCGGACATCGACGCCATGCAGTGGGAGGGTGTTCCCGGGGTCCCCGGGGTCTACCGCAAGACCTTGTGGCAGTCCGGCGACGTCACGCTGGGCATGATGCGGGTGGACGAGGGCAAGGAGAACCCGGAGCACACCCACCACGCCGCACATCACCACATCCTGATCCTCGACGGGGACTGCACGATGGTGGAGAAGCGACTGGGACCAGGGTCCTACATCTACATCCCGCCCGGGGTTCCCCACGCCGTGACGGAAGTCGGTCCCGGAGGCTGCACCTTCTTCTTCACCTACCGTCCTCTGGAGCACCAGCCGGCAGCATCACCGTTGGACAGTGAACACGGCGGAGTGGTATAGCCCCTGGATCCGCGCCCGCGCTAGTCGCGCCGGAACATCAGGGCGCGCTTGACCTCCTGGATGGCCTTGGTGACCTCGATGCCCCGTGGGCAGGCCTCCGTGCAGTTGAAAGTGGTCCGGCAACGCCAGACACCCTCCTGCGAGTTGAGGATGTCCAGGCGCAGGTCGGTGCCGGCGTCGCGGGAATCAAAGATGAAGCGATGAGCCCCCACGATTGCAGCGGGCCCGAAGTACTGGCCGTCGCTCCAGAAGACCGGACACGACGTGGTGCAGCATGCGCAGAGGATGCACTTGGTCGTGTCGTCGAAGACGGCTCGGTCCTCAGCCGACTGCAGGCGCTCCTTGGTGGGCTCATGTCCCTCAGCGATCAGGAAGGGCATGACGTCCCGGTAGGCGTCGAAGAAGGGCTCCATGTCGACCACGAGGTCCTTCTCCAGGGGGAGTCCCTTGATGGCCTCGACGATGACGGGCTTCTTGACGTTGAGATCCTTGATCAGTGTCTTGCAGGCGAGGCGGTTGCGACCGTTGATGCGCATCGCGTCCGAACCGCAGATGCCGTGCGCGCAGGACCTGCGGAAGGTCAGCGTTCCGTCGATCTCGTCCTTGATCCGCTGCAGGACGGTGAGCACCCGGTCCGTGGGCAGGCACGAGAGTTGGTACTCCTCGTAGTGCGGCTCCTCGTCGGCCTCCGGGATGAAGCGAGCGATCTTGAAAGTGACGTCGAGCCGGGTGATCTGCTCGGGAACTGTCTTTGTCATCAGTACTTGCGCTCCATCGGCTCGTAGCGGGTCACCACGACCGGCTTGTAGTCCAGCCGGACACTTGGCTGTCCGTCGTCGGCGACGTGCCGGTACGCCATCGTGTGGCGCATGAAGTTCACGTCGTCGCGTGCCTGGTAGTCCTCCCGGGCGTGCCCACCGCGGGATTCCTTGCGCTCGATCGCCCCGACCACGAGGACCTCCGCGAGGTCCAGCAGGAATCCGAGTTCCACGGCCTCCAGAAGCTCGGTGTTGTAGCGCTGCCCCTTGTCGTGGATGGCCACGTTGCGGTAGCGGCGCTGCAACTCCTGCACGTCCGAGAGCGCTTGCTTCAGCGTCGCTTCCGTGCGGTACACCTGCGCGTTCATGTCCATGGTCTCCTGCATGGCCTTGCGGATCTCACCAACGCGTTCACCGCCGGTCGACTCCAGCAGTCCCGTGACCAGCTCCGCCACGAATGCTTCGGAACCGTCCGGCAGATCGGGGAGTTCGGCGGAGTTGGCGTACTCCGCCGCGGCGATCCCGGCACGGCGGCCGAAGACGTTGATGTCCAGCAGCGAGTTGGTGCCCAGTCGGTTGGCGCCGTGCACGCTGACGCACGCGCACTCGCCGGCAGCGTAGAGCCCGGGAACGATGGTGTCGTTGTCGCGCAGCACCTCGGTCTCGATGTTCGTCGGGATTCCGCCCATGGCGTAGTGGGCCGTTGGGAACACGGGAACCAGCTCAGTGATCGGGTCGACTCCGAGATACGTGCGGGCGAACTCGGTGATGTCCGGCAGCTTCGTCTCGATCTGTTCAGCGGGCAGATGTGTGAGGTCGAGGTAGACGTAGTCCGCATCGGGTCCGGCACCGCGGCCCTCGCGGACCTCCTGGACCATTGCCCGCGCGACCATGTCCCTCGGTGCGAGATCCTTGATCGTCGGTGCGTACCGCTCCATGAACCGTTCGCCATCCTTGTTCCGCAGGATGCCGCCCTCACCGCGGGCGCCTTCGGTGAGCAGTACGCCGAGGCCGGCCAGACCGGTCGGATGGAACTGGTAGAACTCCATGTCCTCCAGCGGCAGGCCCTTGCGCCAGACGATGCCGATACCGTCCCCGGTCAGGGTGTGGGCGTTCGAGGTGGTCTTGAAGACCTTGCCGAAACCGCCTGTCGCGAACACCACGGACTTGGCGCGGAAGATGTGAATCTCACCGGTCGCGAGTTCGTAGGCGACCACCCCCGCGGTGCGCTGACCGTCCTCCGACAGCACCAGATCGAGCACGTAGAACTCGTTGTAGAACTCCACACCCTGCTTGATGCAGTTCTGGTAGAGCGTCTGCAGGATCATGTGGCCGGTGCGGTCGGCCGCGTAGCAGGCCCTGCGAACTGCGGCCTCGCCGTGGTTGCGGGTGTGTCCGCCGAAGCGGCGCTGGTCGATGCGGCCCTCCGGCGTGCGGTTGAACGGCAGTCCCATCTTCTCAAGGTCGATCACCGCATCGATGGCCTCCCGGCACATCACTTCCGCGGCGTCCTGGTCGACCAGGTAGTCACCGCCCTTGATCGTGTCGAAGGTGTGCCACTCCCAGTTGTCCTCCTCGACGTTGGCCAGCGCGGCACACATGCCGCCCTGGGCGGCGCCGGTGTGCGAACGAGTGGGATACAGCTTGGTCAGTACGGCGGTACGGGTCCGGGTGCCGGACTCGAGGGCAGCGCGCATACCGGCGCCGCCGGCGCCCACGATGACGACGTCATAGCGATGGATTTGCATGGATCTTCCTCAGCTGATGTTGGGGTCGAAGGTGAAGATCACGAGCGTGCCCAGTGCAATCGTGAAAACAGTCGCGGTAAGCAGTGCCGCCTTGAGCCAGAACCTGGTCTGGTCCCGCTCGGAGTAGTCGTTGATGATCGTGCGCAGACCGTTGGCCCCGTGGATCATCGCCAGCCAGAGTTGCAGCAGGTCCCAGACCTGCCAGAAGGGGCTGCTCCAGCGGCCGGCGACGAACGCGAAGTTGATCCGCTGCACACCGCCGTCGAGGATGTTCATGATCACCAGGTGACCGAGCACCAGGAAGACCAACACGATGCCGGAGACCCGCATGAACACCCACGACCACATCTCGTAGTTCGTGCGGCCTCCGCTGCGGGCGGTCTTGGGTGCGTCCAGGGCAGGTGCGCTCATGAGGTGCTCCCGAACAGCGTCTCGACGGTGTGGACAAGCATGAAGTAGGTGCCGGGGATCATCAGCACCAGCCAGACCGCCATGATCGCCCAGGTCATCTGTCGCTGCACCCTCGGACCCTTGGACCAGAAGTCCACCAGGATGATCCGGATGCCGTTGAGCGCGTGGAACAGCACCGCCCCGACCAGGCCGACCTCCATCAGGTTGACCAGCGGGGTCTTATATGTGGCGATGACTGCGTCGTAGGCGTTGGGCGAAACCCGGACCAGAGCGGTGTCCAGGACGTGTACGAGCAGGAAGAAGAAGACCGCAACGCCCGTGATCCGATGGGCGACCCAGGTCCACATTCCTTCGTGCCCCCGGTACAGCGTGCCGACAGAAGCCTTTGGCACTGTTACCTCCTTGGGCATGGTTACGGATTCATGCTAGTGGGGAGCGCAGGGCGAGGCTTTCCCACCGTGCCGTAAGGCCGGAATGTCCGGTACGGGTGGGCGAAAGCGTCAGCGATGGGACTGCCGCCCGTCGAGGCGGCGGGTCACCGGACAGCGTGTGTGAACGTAGCGTAAAGTCCGGCAGGAGTTCACGTTTGGAGGAACGTATGAAAATGCTTCGCTTCGCAGCCGTGGGAGCGGCCGCAGCGTTGGCACTGGCCGCTTGCAGCAGCGCACCCGACGCGGGAGGTGACAGCGCATCCCCGGCAGCATCCGGTAGCAGCGACTTCCTGGCCTGCATGGTGTCCGACGCCGGTGGTATCGACGACCGCTCGTTCAACGCCTCGGCGTACAAGGGCGTGCAGGACGCAGTTGCCGACTACGGCATCCAGGAGAAGTTCCTGGAGTCCAAGAGCCAGACCGACTATGCGCCGAACATCAACGCGCTCGTCGACGACGACTGCGGCATCATCGTCACGGTCGGCTTCCTCATGGAGGACGCGACCAAGGAGGGTGCGCAGGACAACCCCGACGAGAATTTCGCGATCGTGGATGCGGCCAGCGATCCGAAGATCGACAACATGAAGGGTCTGCTGTTCAACACCGCGCAGTCCTCATTCATGGCCGGTTACCTCGCGGCGGGGATGAGCCAGAGCGGCAAGGTGGCCACGTTCGGCGGCCTCGCCATTCCGTCCGTGACGTCGTTCATGGACGGCTACTGGGAGGGCGTGCAGTACTACAACGAGCAGAACGGCGCCAACGTCGAGGTGCTCGGCTGGGACCAGAACAAGCCTGACGCGGGATCCTTCGCCGGTGGTTTCGATGACCAGGCCAAGGGTCAGCAGCTTGCGAAGAACTTCATCCAGCAGGGCGCCGACATCATCTTCCCGGTGGCGGGCCCGGTCGGGCTCGGTGCCGCGAAGGAGGCACAGACGACGGGCAAGGCCGACGTCATCTGGGTCGACAGCGATGGCTACGAGTCCGCGCCGCAGTACAAGGATGTGTTCCTGACGTCCGTGCTCAAGAAGATCGACGTGGCGGTGAAGGACACCATCGGCGCCGCGGTCAACGACGAGTTCACCAGTGAGGAGTACGTCGGAACCCTCGAGAACGATGGCACCGGTCTGGCGCCGTTCCACGACTTCGAGGACCAGGTCCCGCAGGAGCTCAAGGACCAACTCGAGCAGATCAGGCAGGGCATCATCGACGGGTCGATCGAGGTGACCTCGCCGAACCAGCCATCGTCTGGTAGCTGACAACACGGTGAGGGGTCCGGGCAATCGCTTGGACCCCTCACCTTTGTATTGACCGAAAGGCTGACGGATGAAACTCGAGCTGCGGAACATCACCAAGAAGTTCGGCAACTTCGCCGCCAACGAGGACATCTCGCTGACGGTCGATCCGGGGGAGATCGTCGCCCTGCTCGGTGAGAACGGCGCGGGCAAGAGCACGTTGATGAATGTCGTCTACGGTCTGTTGCAGCCGACGTCCGGGGAGATCCTGGTCAACGATGTCGTGCAGGAGTTCGAAGGTCCGGGCGATGCGATAGCGGCGGGGATCGGCATGGTCCACCAGCACTTCATGCTCGTGCCGCCGTTCACCGTGGCCGAGAACGTGATGCTCGGCCACGAGCACACCAAGGGGATGTTCCTCGACCTCGAGACAGCCCGCTCCGAGGTGATCCGGGTGTCGGAGGCCTACAACCTGCACGTCGATCCCGATGCCGTCGTCGAGGAGTTGCCCGTCGGAGTTCAGCAGCGCGTCGAGATCATCAAGGCGCTCGTTCGCGATGCCGGGGTCCTGATCCTCGACGAACCGACCGCCGTGCTCACGCCCCAGGAGACCGACGAGTTGATCGGCATCATGCGTGATCTGAAGGCCAAGGGCACGAGCATCGTGTTCATCACCCACAAGTTGCGGGAGGTGCGTGAGGCCGCCGACCGCATTGTCGTGATCAGGCGCGGCCGGGTCGTGGGTGAGGCCACCGCCGACGCCACCCAGTCGGAACTCGCCGGGATGATGGTCGGACGGGAGGTCAGTCTCACGGTCGACAAGCCCGCGGCGCACCCGGGGGACCCGGTGCTGACCGTCTCAGGGCTCTCGGCGGCCGATCTCGAGGGCCGTCCGATTCTCCGGGATCTCAACTTCGAAGTGCGAGCCGGGGAGATCCTCGGGATCGCCGGCGTCCAGGGGAACGGGCAGACAGAGCTCGCCCAGGTCCTGACCGGACTGTTCGAGGGGGAGGTCACCGGTTCGATCTCCCTGGACGATCACGAACTCAAGGGGCTCAAGCCCAGGGAGATCCTCGACAGCGGCCTCGGCTACGTGCCCGAGGACCGGGAGTCGGACGGACTCATCAGTTCTTTCACCGTCACGGAGAACCTCGTACTGGACCAGGTTGGCAACCCCCCCTACTCCTCGGGGGGTGTGCTGCGCACCAACATGATCGAGAACAAGGCGGTCGAGCTGATCGATGAGTTCGACGTGCGTACCCAGGCCGCCAACGCCCCGGTGTCCTCGTTGTCCGGCGGGAACAAGCAGAAGGTGGTCATGGCCCGGGAGATGTCCCGGGAACTGCGGGTGCTGGTCGCGTCCCAGCCCACCCGGGGAGTGGACGTGGGATCCATCGAGTTCATGCACAAACGCATCGTGGCCGAGCGGGAGAGCGGTGCCGCGGTCCTGATCATCAGCAGCGAACTCGATGAGATCTATGCGCTCAGTGACAGGATCGCCGTGATGTACCGGGGGGCGATCATCGGCGTCGTGGGCCCGGACACCTCGCGCGACGATATGGGCCTACTGATGGCAGGAGTGACGCATGACTGAGACCGCACCTGCCAAGCAGCCTGGCCGACTTCGCACGGCGATGTCCGGTACGGCGGGAATCACCTTCCTGTCGATCATCATGGCCCTGGTCATCGGGGCCTTCTTCATCGCTTTCTCGGATCCGGCGGTCCAGGAGGCAAGCGGCTATTTCTTCGCCCGACCGATGGACACTCTGAGTGCGGCCTGGACCGCTGTGGCAGAGGCCTACAAGGCGCTGCTCACCGGCATGATCTTCGACCCGGCCCGGTTGTCCACAGAGGGCCTGGTGGGGGCACTGGAACCACTCAGCGAGACCGTCACGATGGCCACCCCGCTGATTCTCGGCGGTCTGGCGGTCGCGCTGGCCTTCCGGGCGGGCCTGTTCAACATCGGTGCCGAGGGCCAGATCATCCTGGGTTCGATCTTCGCGGCCTACATCGGCTTCACGTTCGACCTGCCGTGGTTCATCCACCTGCCACTGGCCGTGCTCGGCGGTTTCATCGGCGGGGCCATCTGGGGTGGTATCTCCGGCTTCCTGAAGGCGAAGACCGGCGCCCACGAGGTCATCACGACCATCATGCTGAACTGGATCGCCATCTATCTGGTGGCGTGGCTGTTGACCCGCCCCGCCTTCCTGCGCGAGGGCCGGCAGGATCCGATCAGCCCGCCCGTCAATCCGGGAGCGGAGTACCCGACGATCGTGGACCAGTGGCGCCTGCACGCCGGTATCCTCGTGGCGCTGGCGTGCGCCGCTGGCGTGGCGTGGCTGCTGGACCGATCCACACTCGGCTTCCAGTTTCGTGCCGTCGGCGCGAATCCACGTGCGGCACGCACAGCCGGTATGAACGTCGGGCGCGTCTACCTGCTCGTGATGCTGATCGCGGGTGGCCTCGCGGGATTGGCCGGCAGCGCTCAGGTGCTCGGGACCGAAAAGTCGCTCACCGGTGGGATCTCGGCGGGCATCGGCTTCGACGCCATCACGGTGGCGCTGCTCGGCCGCGCGAATCCTTGGGGTGTGGTGGCGGCCGGCCTGCTGTTCGGTGGGCTGCGCGCAGGCGGTCTGAACATGCAGACCGCGACCGGTACCCCGATCGATATCGTCCTGGTCATCCAGGCACTGATCGTCTTGTTCATCGCGGCGCCCCCGCTGGTCAGATCGGTCTTCCGTCTGCCCGAGTCCGGCGGTGCCGGATTCATGCAGACGGCGAAGGGATGGAACGCATGAGCACGGCAGTCGTCCCAGAGCCCGAGGTTCTCCCCGAGGTGCACATCGTCCCGCCGACCCCGCGAATGGTGAAGGTCCTCATCGGCCTGGGAGTCTTCGCCATCGTGGTGTTCGGGTTCTTCACGCCGAGTGGCAAGGACGTCACGTTCCAGCTGACCCTCGGTGACGAGGCGCTCGCGCTGCCCGACGTGACCCTGCCGGCGAAACTGGGCGCGATCGTGTTCAGTGTGCTGGCCCTGCTTTCGGCGCTGGCAGGGTTGTGGGCCTCGCGCATGGAACGCAGACTCTGGCCGTACAGCGCTGCGTTCGGCATCTTCTTCGTCCTTGGCTTCCTGTCGTGGGCGGTGGCCGGCAACACCATCAACCTGGTCGGCCTGCTACAGGGGTCGTTGCTGCTTGCGGTGCCGCTGGTGTTCGGTGCCATGTCCGGTGTGTTGTGCGAGCGCGCGGGTGTCATCAACATAGCGATCGAAGGCCAGCTGCTGACGGGCGCGTTCGTGGCCGCAGTGGTCGCCAGCCTGACCCAGAACGCGTATCTGGGCCTGATCGCGGCACCGCTCGGTGGGCTGTTCATCGGCCTGCTACTGGCGATCTTCGCGATCAAGTACTTCGTCGATCAGGTCATCCTCGGCGTCGTGTTGAACGTACTGGCGGTCGGTCTGACCTCGTTCTTCTACGGCCGTCTGCTGGCACCCAACCAGGAGACCTGGAACTCGCCCCCGACGTTTTCGCCGGTGGCCATCCCGGTGCTCAGCGACATTCCCATCATCGGGCCGATCCTGTTCAACCAGAACATCGTCGTGTACCTGATGTACGTGATCGTGATCGTGATCAACGTGGCACTGTTCCGGACGAAGTGGGGTCTGCGGGTGCGGGCGGTAGGCGAACACCCGACGGCTGCGGACACCGTCGGGATCAAGGTCAACTCGGTGCGTTTCCGCAACGTCCTGCTCGGCGGACTGGTGGCGGGGCTGGGCGGGGCCTTCTTCACGGTCGCAGCGGTGGGGGCGTTCGGCAAAGAGATGACCGCGGGCAAGGGCTTCATCGCGCTGGCCGCACTGATCTTCGGCCGCTGGAAGCCGCTGGGTGCTCTGGCCGCGGCGCTGTTCTTCGGTTTCGCCGACAACCTGCAGAGCGTCCTGAGCATCATCGGAACCCCGATCCCCAGCGAGTTCATGCTGATGACCCCCTACCTGGCCACACTGTTGGCCGTGGCGGGCCTGGTCGGGAAGGTGCGGGCACCGGCCGCCGACGGCATCCCGTACAAGAAGTCATGACCGACTGGGCCGCACTGCGGGCTGCCGCGAGGGAAGCTCTGGCCGGCAGTTACGTGCCCTACTCCTCGTTCCCGGTGGGTGCAGCTGCTGAAGTCGATGACGGCCGCATCATCGCAGGCTGCAACGTGGAGAACGCTTCGTACGGCCTGACGCTGTGCGCGGAGTGCACCCTGGTCGGTGCCCTGCGGATGACCGGTGGTGGCCGGTTGGTCGCCTTCTCGTGCGTGGATGGGGCAGGGAACCTGCTCATGCCGTGCGGCAGGTGCCGGCAGTTGCTGTACGAGTTCGGCGGCCCGGAACTGCGGATCGAACATCCGGACGGCATCAAAACGTTGGCGGACCTGCTGCCCAGTGCGTTCGGGCCTGCCGATCTCGGGCGCGACGTCTGACAGGATCGGGTCATGCGACTCGACGAGATCCGTGCCCTGCCCAAGGTCCTCCTGCACGACCACCTTGACGGCGGCCTTCGACCGCAGACCGTCATCGACCTTGCCTCGGAGGCCGGCTACGACCGCTTGCCGACGCGCGACGCCGGGGAGCTGGGCCAGTGGTTCGTCGACGCGGCCGACAGCGGGTCGCTGGTGCGCTACCTCGAGACGTTCGAGCACACCCTGGCCGTGATGCAGACCGAGGACGCGCTGCGCCGGGTGGCCGCCGAATGCGCCGAGGACCTCGCCGATGACGGTGTCGTTTACGCGGAGGTGCGGTTCGCGCCGGAGTTGCTGACGAGCGGGGGGTTGACCATGGCACAGGCCGTGGAGGCGGTCCTGGACGGGTTCGACACCGACCGGGACATCGAGGTGAACGCCTTGCTGTGCGCGATGCGCCAGTCGGATCGTGGTGACGAGGTTGCGGATCTCGTCATCGGCTTCCGCGACGACGGCGTCGTGGGCATGGACATCGCAGGCCCGGAGGACGGGTTCCCGGCGTCACGCTTCATCGATCCGTTCGCCAAGCTGCGCGCTGCGATGTGCCGCTACACGATCCATGCCGGGGAAGCGGTCGGGGTGAGCAGCATCGAAGACGCGCTGGCCACGTGCATGCCCGAACGTTTGGGTCACGGAGTACGCATCGTCGAGGACATCCGCGTCGACGGCGACGAAGCCGAGATCGGCGATGTCGCGGGTTATGTGCGGGATCGGCAGATCCCGCTGGAGGTCTGCCCGTCGTCCAACCTGCAGACAGGCATCGCCGACAGCATCTCGGAGCACCCGATCACGCTGCTCAACGACCTGGGTTTCGCGGTGACGGTCAACACGGACAATCGCTTGATGAGCGGGACCAGCGTGAGCGGCGAGATGCATCTGCTGACGGTCGAGGCCGACTGGGAGTTGCAGGACCTCTACACCGCGACGATGGCTGCCGTGGACGGCGCCTTCCTGACTCTGGACGACAAGGCTGATCTGATCGTGAACGTCATCCAGCCGGCCTGGCGACTCTAGATCGGCCGGCCGCGGTTCGCCGGATACCCTCGCCGTATGCGCTCCCGCTCGGTGGTCGTGGGCCTGACCCTTTTCGGACTCGGGCTGCTCGCGGCCGCGGTCGTGCTCTCGAAACTGGTCTTCGACGCCGCCCCGGTACTTCCGGTCCTCTGGTTCCTGGCGATGCTCAGCGGGGTCGGCTTCGCTGTCCTGCTCGGGTGGCTATGGATGCAGTCACGCCGGAGACGACGGGTCATCGATGCGGCTGCGACCGACCGTCGTTCATCGAACCGGACCTGAAACCACGGGGGTCGATCAGGGCGTTCGCGAAGCCGGTGGCCTCCACGGCCTGGGCAGCTGCCTGCCGCCATTCGCCCGGCAGATCGAGCAGTTCCCGGTCCACCTCGATCCGGGCGCCGTTCCCAAGGTCACGTACGCGCACATTCACCGTCTCCACCCCGTGTGCGGCCATCGAGGCGCGTACCGCGATCTCAGCGGCCTCGACCCGCGCGAGGCGGGAGCGCGAGATGGGGATCCCGTACGCGATCCGGCTCGAGAGACAGGCGGACTGGGGCTTGTCCCACACCGGCAGATCCCACATGCGTGCCGTCGCCCGCACGAGTTCCTTCGACATGCCGGCGTCCGCGAGGGGGGTCACCGCTCCGCGTTGCGCGGCCGCACGTATTCCCGGCCGGAACCCCTCGGTGACGTCATCGGCGTTCGTGCCCGTGGCCACCCGGGAGCCGGCGGGCAACTGCGCCAAGTGCGCCACGACGACGTCCAGCAGTTCGGCCTTGCAGAAGTAGCAACGGTCCGTACCGTTCTGCCGGTATCCCTCGCGCTGCATCTCGTAGGTGGGGGCTTCGATGTGACGAACCCCCAATCGCGCTGTGAAGTCCCTGGCGATGGCCAGTTCGGCAGCGGGCAAGGAGTCGCTGACCGCGGTCACCGCCAGCACCCGGTCCTCGGGCAGAGCCCGGACCGAGGCGGCCAGCAGAAGGGCGGAATCGACGCCTCCGGAGAAGGCGACGAGCACACCGGTATAGGTCCCCAGTGTGCGCAGAAGCCGCTGAACGGGGTCCGCGTTCGCACTATCGCCCGACATGTACGTAACGTAGTGCGGATGGCTCCCTCCTCGCTGCCCCGGACCCCGCGGTCACTGGCCGATGATCTGCGCGCACGCACGCCGGGACAGATCAGTCGGCTGCTGTGGCTCCGCCCCGACCTGCTACACCCGTGGCCTGCCGACATGAGCCAGTTGGCCCGTCGGGCTGCCGACGACGCGAGTGTCCTCGAGGCCATGCAGTCGCTGAACACGACGGCGCTACGGGTGCTGGAGGTCTACGCCTGCCTGCACGAAGCCGACGCCATGGTGGTGGCACAGGGCTTGCCCGAGGAGCCGGAGGCGGTGCAGGCCGCGGTGGACGAATTGTGGTCCATGGCGTTGCTCTGGGGTGCGCCAGGTAGTTACCGGATCACACGTGCGGCACAGCAGGCGTACGGTCCCTTCCCCTGCGGTCTGGCGGCAGCCGGGCCGGCCGGGGTGGAACCGGCGAAGGTCGAGGCACTGAGCGTCGATATGGATCAGGACCTCCTGCACCGGCTCGTTTGGAGCAACCCGCTGCATGACGAGCCCTTCGCCCTCGCGGCAACGCGTGGCGAGGAGTTCGTGTTGCCACGTGAAGCCGCACTCGTCCTGCGTGGCGGCATGTACCTGCCCCCGGTGGCGGGACCACCCGAGCATCCGGCCAGTCGAAGGTCGCCCGGGCATTCGCTCTGGGGACCGCTTGCCGGTGTGCGGTACACGGTGACGTCCCTGGCGCGCGAGGCGATGGTCTGGCACAGCGTGCGGGGGGTCTCCCGGCGCACACTCTCCGAGCGGGCCGAGCGCATGGCGGTCCCGGTGGAGGACCTCATGGCCTGGCTGGAACTGGCAGCCGGCGCTGGGCTCATCGGGGCGGCGGACGACCATCTCGCCCCCACGGCTGCGGCCGACACCTGGCTGGGTGGCCCACCGAGTGAGATGTGGGGTGCGCTGATCCGGGCGTGGCTGGAGGGCGATCGTCCGCTACGGGCATGCCGACCCGACGAATTGGGCGTGGTGACGTCCACCGGCCAGCCCCGGACCGCGCACCACCGTGCCCACATCCTGCAGGTCTGGCCGGCCCATACGGCACTCGATGCGGAGGGCCTCACGCAGACCGTGGCATGGCATCGGCCCCGGATGCACCGGGCGATCGAGCAGGCCGCGGACGTCTATTGGGAAGCGGCGATGCTGGGCCTGGTCGAGGGGTCGGTGACAACCGATGCCCTGGTGGCTCTGCCGGATGTGACCGCTGCGGCGCTCTGCCTGCCGGAGGCCGCCGAACAGGGCAGCCTGGTCGTCCAGCCGGACCACACGATCGTTGCTCCGGTGTCCGTGGACAACGCCACCTGGAACCTGATCGACTCGGTCAGCCACGTCGAATCGTGGGGCCCGGCCACGGTGCATCGTCTCGATCCGGCCCGGCTGCGATCGGCGGTGTCCGGGCACGACCCGGACGAACTCCGCGCGGCGTTGGCCCGTGCGTCGCGGACACCTCTGCCCCAGTCCGTGGAGTACGCGGTACGCGATGCCGCTCGGGGAGCGTCCGCACGGGTCTTCCCTGCGACCATCATCGAACCGGGGGAACAGGACGCCCAGGCCATGCGTGATCTGGGGTTCCAGGAACTGACCCCCCAGGTGTTCTCCACCGACCAGCCGCCCGACGTGGTGCATCGGCGACTGGCGGCCGCCGGTATCGGCACCACTGCGCCGCCGCGTCAGGAATGGGCGAATCCGCTCGACCACCCCAGGCCGGCAGCAGCCCCGGACCCGCAGGCGGTCACCCGGCTGGTCGCCCACCTGGTCGGGGACGATGCCCGGACCGAGGCGTCCCCGCCGCCGCTGCAGGATGCCGACCCCGCAACAATGGTCGACGTGTGCAGACGTGCCATAGCCGACGACCAGCGGCTCTGGTTGCGGTACTCCGACGGGTCCCAGGTTCGGACCGAGTACGTGGAACCGATCGAGTTGCGGTCGGGACGGCTCACCGGGTGGAGTCTGTCCACGGGCCGCACGGTAGGTGTTCCGATCTCCCGCATCGTAGCGTTCGGGTCGGACGCGTGACCGACGGACCGCTGATCGTCCAGAGCGATCACACGCTGCTCCTGGAGGTGGATCACCCGCAGTCGCAGGAGTGCCGGCGCGAGATCGCGGTGTTCGCCGAGCTGGAGCGGTCCCCCGAGCACGTCCACACCTACCGGCTGACCAACCTCGGGCTGTGGAACGCCCGTGCTGCCGGACATGACGCCGAGCAGATCGTCGACACGCTCGTGCGCTACTCCCGCTTCCCGGTCAGTCCTGCGCTGTTGCTCGATGTCACGGAAACGGTCAGTCGCTACGGTCGGCTGGAACTGCACAACCATCCAGCCCATGGACTGGTCCTCGTCAGCCACGATCGGGCGGTCCTCACCGAGGTGCAACGGCACAAGCGGACGGCGGTCATGCTCGGGGAGCAGATCGACGACGCGACGGTGGTGGTCCACCCGAGCGAACGCGGCCGGCTGAAGCAGGCCCTTCTGAAGATCGGGTGGCCCGCGGAGGATCTCGCAGGCTACGTCGACGGCGAACGGCACCCGATCGCGCTGCGGGAGGACGGTTGGTCTTTGCGCGAGTATCAGCAACAGGCCGCGGAGAACGCGTTCCACGGCGGGTCCGGCGTCGTCGTGCTGCCCTGCGGCGCCGGCAAGACGATCGTGGGTGCTGCCACGATGGCCATGGCACAGTCGACGACCCTCATCCTCGTCACCAACACGGTGGCGGCCCGGCAGTGGCGCGACGAACTCGTGGCGCGGACCTCGCTGACCGCCGAAGAGATCGGCGAGTACAGCGGTCAGTCCAAGGAGATCCGGCCGGTCACGATCGCGACCTACCAGATCCTGACGTCCAAACGCAAAGGTGTGTACGCACATCTGGAAGTGTTCGACGCCCGCAACTGGGGGCTCATCATCTACGACGAGGTCCACCTGCTACCCGCCCCGGTCTTCCGTTTCACCGCTGACATCCAGAGCCGTCGCCGGGTGGGACTGACTGCCACACTTGTGCGCGAGGACGGCCGGGAGTCCGATGTCTTCTCGCTGATCGGCCCCAAGCGCTTCGACGCCCCTTGGCGGGACATCGAGGCCCAGGGGTACATCGCGCCGGCGGACTGCTGCGAGATCCGGGTCAGTCTGCCGGAGCCGGACCGGATGGTCTACGCCGTCGCGGAACCCGAGGAAAGGTACCGGCTGGCAGCGACAGCCGATGTCAAGACCGACGTGGTCCGACAACTCATCGCGTCGCACCCCGACGACCAGATCCTGATCATCGGGCAGTACCTGGACCAACTCGAAGCCCTGGCCGCGGAACTGGATGCGCCGCTGATCACCGGGAAGACACGGGTCGCAGTGCGCCAGGAGTTGTACGACGCGTTCCGTGCCGGGACGGTGCCTGTGCTCGTGGTCAGCAAGGTGGCGAACTTCTCGATCGATCTTCCGCAGGCACGGGTTGCGATCCAGGTCTCCGGCACGTTCGGTTCCCGGCAGGAGGAGGCCCAGCGGCTCGGCAGGGTGCTGCGACCCAAGACCGACGGCGGGACGGCTCACTTCTACACCGTCGTCACACGCGACACGGTCGACGCCGACTTCGCCGCCCACCGGCAGCGGTTCCTCGCGGAGCAGGGCTACGCCTACCGGATCCTCGACGCCCACGACCTGTGATGCGGCCCTTCCCACCGCAGCCCAGTGGGTCGTCGCGCGACGAGGTGCCCGCAGTTGCGCGATCGAGGTGGAGTCAGCCGCTGTCGGTCGAGGATCGGAGCGACCTCGGCCGAAAACCGGACGGTCGTCCCGATCCGGGGGTGGACAACCGCTGCGGGCTATGCGCAGAATGGTCTCGAAAAGGTCACGATTTGATCACGGAGCCGGGAGGTGCCCAGCATGATCTCCGACAGGACTGTAGGCGAGGCCCGTCCACAGGTGTTAGGTTCGCCTGCACTTGAGGAGTTGAACCAGACCGCTGACCGTCTCGTGCTCGAGGTCGTGGCCGCAGTTGACGACGGCTACACCGGGGTTCCGGAGTGCCAGCGGCTCATCGCGTGGCTGGGTGCCGAGTTCATCCCCTACGTCACCCCCCGGTTCCGCGAACAGCCTGCGGATCTCCGCGAGTTGGTCTCGGTCCTGGACCGGATGCATGGCTCCAACGGAGCCGACGCAGCCCAATTGTCCCTGCAGGCGCGATCATTGGTGTTCCGTCTGCTGTGAAAGGCGCACTTCCCGTCGCCTCCCACGGGAAGTCCCCCAAGTGGACCCCGGCTCCGCCAGAGCCGGGGTCCACTTGCGTCCTCAGGTCGCCCGACCCTCGCTCAGCCCGGCGAACCATCTGCCGGAGTCGCGCACGATGGCGCTGCTGCGTCAGAAAATCCACGTTCACCAGACCGAAACGCTGAGTCGTGCCCTCCGCCCATTCGAAATTGTCCATCAGGGACCAGCAGAAGTACCCGCGCACATCGACCCCGCCGGCCATCGCGGCAGCCACGGCCCGCACATGGGCGCGCAGGTAGTCGCGGAATCCGTCGTGGACCGGTTCCGGCCAGGATGTTCCGTTCTCCGTGATGTACAGCGGCGGCAGGCGATCGGCGTAGTCAGACCGCAGTCGCAACAACAGATCGGTCAGACCGTCGGGCACGACGGGCCAGTCGAACGCCGACCTCGGGTACTCCTCGGGTGGGGGCGCCAGTTCGAAGCCGAACGGGTTGTCCGGACCTGGCGCGCCCACCCACTGCGGGTTGTAGTAGTTGAAGCCCAGGAAGTCCAGAGGGGCCCCGATCGTCGCGAGACCGGTGTCCTGGATCGCCTGCAGCGACCTGTCGCCGAATAACTCGTCCACATCGGCCGGGTTGCGGCCCAGCAGCAGAGGGTCGAGGAACTGCCGGTTGAACAGCAGTTCCATCCGCTCGGCGGCCAGGATGTCGGCCTCGCAGCCGGCGTCCCGGGGCATGGCCGGCGAGAGACTGTTGGCCATTCCGACCGGGGTCCGGGTGCCGGAACGGATCGCGCCCACCGCGAGTCCATGGGCCAGGAGCTGGTGATGGATCACCGAGTACACCCGCACCAGGTCGTAGGTCCCCGGTGCGTGCGTTCCCACGACGTGACCCAGATACGTGTGGATGGCGGGTTCGTTCAACGTGATGAATGCGCCGACCCGATCCCCGATGCGATCGGCCACGACCCCGGCGTACGCCTCGAACGCGAGCGCGATCTCGCGGGAGTGCCAGCCGCCGGCATCCTGCAGTGCCTGCGGCAGATCCCAGTGGTACAGGGTGGGGAAAGCCGCGATGTCGTCGCGGGCCAGCAGGCCGTCGATCAGTCGGTCGTAGAAGTCGAGTCCGCGCTGCTGGACGACGCCGGTTCCCGTTGGCAGGATCCGGGGCCACGAGATCGAGAAGCGGTACGCCGTGGCCCCGATCTCCGAGAGCAGATCGAGATCCTGCTCCCATCGACGGTAGTGGTCGCAGGCGACGTCGCCGGTCTCGCCGGTCGAGATCTTGCCGGGAGTGCGCGCGAAGGTGTCCCAGATGGATGGTCCCTTGCCGTCGGCGGTGGGTGAGCCCTCGATCGATAGGCCGACGTGGACGTTCCCACAGGAATTCACTGGGGAAGGAGGGCATGGTCTTCATGGTGTACCGAGTGTGCCAGAACGCGGCCGTCACACGGGTTCGGTCACAGCCTCCCCATCGGTCTTCGCCCAATGTGGTTCGTCCTGCGCCGGTAGCGATGCCGCCGTGAGAACTCGGCCGGCTCACGCACGCGACGAGGGGCCGACCCGGCGTGCGGATCGGCCCCTCGTGCGGTTGTGCCTGGACTAGAAGTCCATGCCACCCATACCCGGGTCACCGCCGGGCATGGCCGGAGCGGCCTTCTCCGGTTTGTCGGCCACGACGGCCTCGGTGGTCAGGAACAGGGCGGCGATCGATGCCGCGTTCTGCAGAGCCGAACGCGTCACCTTGGCCGGGTCGATGATGCCCGCCTCGATGAGGTTGACGTACTCGCCGGTCGCGGCGTTCAGGCCGAAACTGGCGTCGAGGTGGCGCACCTTCTCGGCCACGACTCCACCCTCGAGTCCCGCGTTGACAGCGATCTGCTTCAGCGGCGCCTCCACGGCGACCTTGACGATGTTGGCCCCGACGGCCTCTTCGCCCTCGAGCTCCAACTTCTCGAACGCGGCCTGGGACGCCTGCAGCAGGGCCACGCCACCACCGGCGACGATGCCCTCCTCGACGGCGGCCTTGGCGTTGCGCACAGCATCCTCGATGCGGTGCTTGCGCTCCTTGAGCTCCACCTCGGTGGCGGCACCGGCCTTGATGACTGCAACACCACCGGCCAACTTGGCCAGTCGTTCCTGCAGCTTCTCGCGGTCGTAGTCGCTGTCCGAGGCGTCGATCTCGGCGCGGATCTGGTTGACCCGGCCCGCGATCTGGTCGGGGTCTCCGGCGCCTTCCACGATCGTGGTCTCGTCCTTGGTGACGACGACCTTGCGTGCCCGGCCGAGCAGTTCGATGCCGGTGTTCTCCAACTTGAGGCCGACCTCTTCGGAGATGACCTGACCACCGGTCAGGATCGCGATGTCCTGCAGCATGGCCTTGCGGCGGTCGCCGAAACCGGGGGCCTTCACAGCCACCGAACGGAAAGTACCACGGATCTTGTTGACGACGACGGTCGCAAGAGCCTCACCCTCGAGGTCCTCGGCGATGATCGCCAGCGGCTTGCCGGACTGCATGACCTTCTCGAGGATGGGCAGCAGGTCCTTCACCGCGGAGATCTTGGAGTTGGCGATCAGGATGTAGGGGTCCTCCAGCACCGCCTCCATGCGCTCCGGGTCGGTGACGAAGTAGGGGGAGATGTATCCCTTGTCGAAGCGCATACCCTCGGTGAGCTCGAGCTCGAGTCCGAAGGTCTGGCTCTCCTCGACGGTGATGACACCTTCCTTACCGACCTTGTCCATGGCCTCGGCGATGATCTCGCCGATCTGCGGGTCGGCCGCGGAGATGGATGCGGTTGCCGCGATCTGCTCCTTGGTCTCGACCTCCTTGGACATCTCCAGCAGCTGGCTGCTGATGGCCTCGACGGCCTGCTCGATGCCGCGCTTGAGCGCCATCGGGTTGGTACCGGCGGCCACGTTGCGCAGACCCTCGCGCACGAGTGCCTGGGCCAGCACGGTCGCCGTCGTGGTGCCGTCGCCGGCCACGTCATCGGTCTTCTTCGCGACCTCCTTGACCAGTTCGGCGCCGATCTTCTCGTAGGGGTCCTCGAGTTCGATTTCCTTGGCAATGGAGACACCGTCGTTGGTGATGGTGGGGGCGCCCCACTTCTTCTCCAGAACGACGTTGCGTCCCTTCGGTCCGAGGGTCACGCGAACTGCGTCGGCGAGGGTGTTCATGCCCCGCTCGAGCGCGCGGCGTGCTTCCTCGTCGAAAGCGATAATCTTCGCCATCGGTTGAATTTCCTCCCGCACATGGGTGGTTTGGTCGGGTTCGGGTGCCCGCGACGGACGATCGTTCGCGCACCGGTCACGTCCCGGTCCGCGAGGGCGATCTCACCCTTACCCCATTAGCACTCTCCCGCTGAGAGTGCCAGTCCCATTGTTAGCACTCTCCCGCCGAGAGTGCAAGTAGCGGATGTGCCGGGCAACCGTGAAACCACGGAGCCGCGGCGCATGCGACCGGCGCCGCTCACCCATTGAGTGATCGCCGCAGCGGGCCGCAATGGGACGGCGGGATCAGTCCTCGAACTGTTCCAGGTCGTGGAGGATGTCCTCGGACAGATTCTCTTCGACTCCGCTGTCCTCCTCGAAGTGCATGGCCGACTCCTCCGCGGACAGGTCGGTGGTGTCATGGCTGTCCCAGGCGATCTCCTCGGACGTGCGGTCCATGCCGTCCTCGTCATCCTGCGATATGAGGTGGCCGATCGTGTGACCGTCCGGATGGGTGTCGGTGTACCCGGGGCCGTCGGTTCCGAGTTCTTCGGCGAGTTCGGTCCAGAGCGCTTCGACAACTTCGTCGCCTGGACGGTCCCCGAATTCTCTGCTCATGATGGCTCCTCAGGTTGTCCTGGCCATTCCAGCCTATCGCTCAGTTCTTGCCTTGGTTGGCCACGGCTGCAGCGGCTGTGGCGGCGGCCTCCGGATCCAGGTAGCGGCCGGCACCCGTCGGACGCATGCGTGAGTCCAGTTCGTAGACCAGTGGAATACCCGTGGGAATGTTCAGGCCTGCGATGTCCGCGTCGGAGATGCCCTCGAGGTGCTTCACCAGTGCGCGCAACGAGTTCCCGTGGGCCCCGACCAGTACGGTGTTGTGCGTCTCGAGATCCGGAACGATCGAGTCGTACCAGTAGGGGAGCATCCGGGCGACGACATCCTTGAGGCATTCGGTCAGTGGGCGCAACTCAGGCGGCAGGGCCGCATAGGCAGGGTCGTGGGTCTGTGAGAACTGGTCATCCGGGTCGATCGGGGGCGGCGGTGTGTCGTACGACCGGCGCCACAGCATGAACTGTTCCTCGCCATAGGACTCCAGGGTCTGCTTCTTGTTCTTGCCCTGCAGTGCCCCGTAGTGACGTTCGTTCAGGCGCCAGGACCTCCGCACCGGGATCCAGTGCCTGCCGCAGGCCTCCAGTGCCAGGTTGGTGGTCCGGATCGCGCGCAGCAGCACGGAAGTGTGCACCACATCCGGCAGCACCCCTGCCTCCGCCAGTAGTGCGCCGGCCGTGCCCGCCTCGGCAACACCCTTATCGGTGAGGTTGACGTCCACCCAACCGGTGAACTGGTTGAGTGCGTTCCATTCGCTCTCGCCGTGGCGCAGGAGGATCAATGTGCTCATGGCACCACGGTAGTCACTGGCGATCAACGAGCGCACGACGGCTGGATCGAGTACCGATCGGCGCCCAGGAACGGAATTCTCCGTGGCTTTCCACACCCCAGTGGTGATGCTGAACGTCCGTCCAGAGGTGCTTCGGCTCATCCCGCGTCTGTGGGTCTGAGGTGCTCGAAAGCCTCCAGGTTGGCAGTCGACTCCCCCCGGGACAGTCGCCAGCGCCACTCCTTCTCGATCGAGGAGCGGAAGCCCATCTCGAGGATCGTGTTGAAAGACCCGTCCGCCTCGCTGAGCACTGCACCCAGCACCGCGTCCAGCACTTCGGCGGTCACGCTCTGGGCCGGGATCCGGCCCACCAGATAGATGTCGCCGAGGTGGTCGATGGCGTATGCGATCGAGAACAGCCGCCGGTTGCGCTCGAGCAACCACCGATGGACCTCTGCGGTGTTCTCATCGGGGTGACGAGCGACGAAGGCGTTCACGGCCAAGGAATGCGGGCCCACCGCCAACGAGCAGGCCGTGCGCAGTTTGTGGTCACCGGGCAGGATGACCGTGACGACGTCGCCAGCGAGTTCGTAGTCGAGGCCCGACCCATCGAGCCACTGCGTGATGGTCTCGATCATGCGTAGCGCCGTAGCAGGACGGGACGTCGGTCGATCGCCTCCTGGTAGGCGTCCAGCGTCGCATCGGCCGTCGTGGACCAACTGAAGCGCTCGGCGTGTGCGCGCGCCGCGGATGACAGCGCGCGACGGCGCCCGGGGCTGCTCAGGACCGATTCGATGGCCGTCGCGAAGTCGGAGGGGTCGTGGCCGGGCACCAGGATCCCGGCGTCCCCGACCGCGGTCTGCAAGCCACCCACGCGGCTGGCCACCACCGGGGTCCCGCACGCCTGCGCCTCGACCGCGACCAGCCCGAACGATTCCGAATAGCTCGGGACCACCACCACGTCCGCCGCGCGGTACAGGTCGGGCAGGGCGTCGCGACCGACGGGGTCCATGAGCGTCACGATGTCGCCCATGCCCAGTGCGGCGATCAGGCGGGGGAGGTCGTCGGCCCGTTCGATCCCGTTGCCCGACGGGCCGCCGTTGATGACGACACGCAATCGCGAGCGGAGTTCGGGTCGGCGTTGCAGCAGGTGTGCCGCCGCGTGAACGAGGATGTCCGGCGCCTTGAGCGGCTGGATCCGCCCCACAAACAGGACGATGACGTCGTCGGCCTTGAAACCGTACCGGGCGCGGGCGGCGGCCTGTGGTCCGGGCGTGAATGCGTCCAGGTCGACTCCCGGGGGAGCGACCGTGATGGACCCAGGATCGGCGTCGTAGAGCGTAACGAGGTCGTCGGCTTCCGTCTGCGTGTTGGCGATCAGCCTGTCGGCCGCCGTGACGACCTGTTCCTCGCCGAGCACCCGCTCGTACGGCTCAG
>Ga0316576_10000276_pt1 | contig 22511 bp, 18 predicted proteins | sample S0NA_FD_203075 | JGI IMG/M metagenome (GOLD analysis project Ga0316576, IMG submission 203075) | Rhizosphere microbial communities from salt marsh grasses in Alabama, United States - S0-2_050615r3r5 | ecosystem: Host-associated > Plants > Roots > Rhizosphere | place: USA: Alabama | collected...
AGATCCCGGACGGCCCACGGCCGGCGGACGGCCGCGCCGACGGCGGGTCCCCCGACGTATCCACTGACGCCGGATCCGCCGACGCGGCCCTTGACGTGACCGTTCCGGACGCCCTCGCCCCGGATGCCCGGCCCGCTGACCTGGGCGACCCCTTCCCCACGGGCCCCACCGGCTGCATGGGCACCCAGGGCGCGCTGACCCTGCTCGGCGCCACCGGCAACGTCACGGTCTACTCCGGCTGCAAGGGCGCGAGCTCCTACCTGCTGGTCTGGGGCGGGAGCGTGGGCAGCCTCGGGCAGAGCAGCCTCTCGACGATCAAGGCCGCGCACTCCTCGGCCCTGCTCCAGATCCCCGGCGTCTTCGGCCACGGGATCAGCGCGTGCTGCGCGCCCTCCACCAACGGCGCCTGCCTCTCGATCTATGTCTCCGCCAACACGAGCACGGTGTGGGACCTGGCCCGGGCCCTGGACAAGGAGCTCGCCGGCGAGCCCGACTGCTTCGGCATCGTCGCCGACGTCCCGGGCGCGCTCCAGCCGCGCTGCCAGCCGGGCCCCGACTGCCTGCCGCTGCCGATCTGCGACAGCGCGAAGTACTTCGACCCCGTCTGCTGCACCGTGCCCGCCTACAACCCAACGGCCCAGCGCGTCCCGACCCTCCCGGCCGCCTCGCCGATCTTCGACCTGGAGCTGCCCCAGACCCCGGGGGAGTGCAGCCACGACGGCGAGTGCGTGCTCAACGGCTGCGGCAACCACTGCGTGGCCTACACCGCGCCGACCACGGTGGCCATCTGCCCCTGCTACCCGGCGCTCAAGGACAGCTTCTGCGGTTGCGTCGCCGGCAAGTGCGTCTGGTACGAGCAGAAGTAGCGCGGCCCGCGCTCACCTGTAGGGCAGGCCCGGCTCGTCGACGGGCCAGCGCCACGTGTCCGACGTGGTGCCGGTCTCGTCGCTGGGGACGTTGCCTCAGGGCTGGCAGCTCGCCACCTGCTGCCCGAGTGACGGATCGTCGTTCACGGCGTCCTTCATGAAGCGCAGGGTGTAGGGGCCAGCCTGGCAGGGCACGGGCAGGTCCTTGAAGGTCCAGTGGCAGGTCCCGCCCCCGCAGCCCACGTCGGTCGCCCCGCCCTTCCACTGCACGCCGGAGCCCGGCGCCGCGACGCCGGCGAGGACCCAGGCGTGGGCCTGGCTCGCCGTCACGGTCAGGGTCACGTGCCCACAGGCCGCGGGCGCCTGGTCCAGCGCGAGCTGGACGTCCCCGGCGCTGCAGCTCGTGCCCTGGGTCGAGGGGGCCGGCGCGGGTGGATTGGTGGGCGGGGGCGCGGGCGGGGTGCTCGGCGGCGGCGCGGGCGGGGTGCTCGGCGGCGCGGGTGGAGCGCTGGGCGGCGGCGCGGCGCTCGCCCCGGCCTCGTACCAGTCCTTGCGCGCCCGTGGGTCCATGAACTGGCCCGTGTCGCGGACGCTGACCATCAGGGTCGCCCCGGCCGTGCCCACGGCCTGACCGCCGGCGAGGGCCGGGAGCTCGGAGCGCCCCGCGGCCACGCAGCTCCGGTACAGCGCGAGCAGCGCGGCGTCGACCTTGAGGCCGAGCAGGTGGATCGCGTAGCCATGGACGATGCTGTCCTCCCGCGTGTACTTCAGCGTCAGCGAGTCGGCGTCGGCGTAGAGCACGAGCGCGGTCTTGCCGCCGCCGATGTCGTAGCCGCTGCGTGGAGTGCGGACCGTCTCCCCCGCGCTGGTGACGAGCTCCACCACGTGGACCGGGTAGCCCCCCTCGAGGCCCGTGGCCAGGCCGCCGAACTTGCCCACCTTGTACAGCCGGGCCATGCCGGGGACGCGTCCATCGACGAAGAGGGTGTTGATCTTGGGCGCGCCGCTGTCGGTGGGCCCGTTGATGTCGATCAGGGTGCGTGCCTCGTTGACCTCGCCCATCCCGCGGAGCTTGATGTTCAGATCGGCCTGGAGGTGCGCCGGCGTGGACGTGGGGCTCCCGTTGATGCTCAGCGTGCTGTAGCCGCTGCCGCTTGTGGTGTAGAGCTCGCCCGGCTCCGGTCCGCCCACCTCCACCGCACATCCGCCGAGAACGGTCAGAAAGCCCAGCACCGATACGCGTCGCGTCATCTCTCTGCTCCTTGCCCCTCTCCTCGCAGAGCAAGGGGCCTGCCAAGAGCTAACGCTATTGTTTCAGTTGGTTGAGCGCTCCGGCCGGAGACCGGCGCCCCAGGTGCAAACAGATGTCATCAGTGCCCGGCGGACAGCTCCTCGTCGGCCTCCGGCGCGGCGTCGGTCCCCCGGGAGAGCTCGAGCAATCGCTGCTCGAGCCGCGCGACCCGGGCCTCGGCCCGCCGCTTGTGGCAGAGGTAGACCCGGGCCAGGTGGTCCTTGGCCGCCCCGACGATGGTCGAGATCTGGGCCAGGTGCCGGGCGTGGTCCTCGCAGCGGCTCTCCTGGACCACGATCTGCCAGGCGCGGGCCTCCAGGGCGGAGAGGGCGAGCTGGATCTCGTCGAGGAAGTAGCCCTCGCCGATGCGCTCGTCGGCGGTGCCCTGGATGTAGCGCACGAAGGTGGCGGGCAGGTCCGCCACCGACTCGAGCAGCACGTGGACGAGCTGGGTCGCCCGCTCCTGCAGGCGCCCGGGGTCCAGCTGGCTGTAGTGAGGGGCGTCCGGCGCCCGCAGCCGCTCGGCCACGCTGGCCGCCAGCTCGCTCCGGCGCTGGAGCAACAGCTCGTAGAGCTCCCGTGACACGTCGCCCTCCTGGTCTTGTTTCAGGGTAGCGAGCCGCGGGGCGCGGAGGAATCGTCCTCTTTGCCAAGCTGGCCTGGCAATTTTTGCGATCCGCTTGCCCGACCAGGCCGCCGGTGCTACCGACCCATGGGTGAGGGGCTTCACGGCGCTGTCGCTGCTGTTGTTGTCGGTCCCCGCCGGGGCTGCCGGGAAGATCTCGGTGGTCGGCGCCGGAGGCGCCTGGCTGCACCCCGAGCTGGGCGGCCACGGCATCGGTCTGGTGGCCTACGAGCGACCGGACACCGGTCGGCGCGGAGCGGTCCTCACCGTGGAGCTGAACACGGACACCCTGCGGCTCCGGCTCGACGGGCTCCGGCCAACCCCGGGGCTGGAGGCCGGGGCGCAGCTGGCCGGCGAGGCCCTGTACGCCGGCCTGCTCCCTGACTACTACCGGGAGGGTCGACGCGATCCCGCGCGGGGCTTCTGGGCGAGCTACGTCGAGGGGAGCGGCTGGCTCAAGCAGATCCAGGGCCAGCACGTCCTCGAGCTGCGGATCGCGCTGCGCGGCTGGTTCTTCAACCGCGGCGACCTGCTCGGCGTGGAGACCGCGCCGGCGCTGGAGCTGCCCCCGACCACGGCCGCGCTGGAGCCGCGGCTGAGCTACACCTACTGGCGCCTCGGCGGCGACATCGACCAGCGCCACCGGCTGTTCCCCAGGGTCCGCGGGCTCGCCCTGGGGCTCGAGGTCGGGCTCGAGGCGCGCTCCGACACCCGCGCGTGGGGCGCGCGCGACCCCGCGGTCTTCGACCCGCCAGACCCGAGGAACGACCCGCTCCCCGTGGCGTTCGTCGCGCGTCAGTGGCTGCGCGCCGGTCTGCCGCTGGCCCCGCGCCTGCGGACCCAGCTTACCCAGCACGCGCTCTTCGGCAGCGGCCTCGACGATCTCAACCGCGCGCGGGTCGGCGGCATGAACCCCTACGTGGTTCCCCTGGCCGGCGCCCCCTGGGCCGCGTTCCTCGCCGGGCGCCTCCTCGCCGCCGAGTGGAGCCTGCACGTCAAGGTACACGGCGAGCAGGAGGTCGGCCTGCTGGCGGACGTGGCCTGGATCGACGACGCGGATCGGACCGGTCGAAGCGGGGACGGCGTGCATGGGGGCCTCGGGCTGTTCGCGGATCTGCGCCTGGGCGCCTACCAGATCGACGTGAGGGCGGGCTGGTCACCGACCCTGCGCGCGATCTCGTCGGCGGGCAGCTTCGGTCTGTTCCTGGCGCTGGGATACGGCGACGGGCTCTGATCAGCAGGCGTGGGAGATCTCGCGGCCGGGGATCGGCGGCGGGACCTGATGCGTGGCGATCCGGACGGCCTGCACCACCTCGGGCACCGCGGCGGCCAGCCGGCGGAAGAACCGCCCGGACAGGTAGAGCACGGTGCAGGGGGTGATGGCCACCACGGAGGTGCTGCTGATCGCGTCGCTGACGATGGCCTCCAGGCCAGGCATCGCCCCGGCCCCCATGCGCTCGAGTAGCTCCGGCGCGCAGTCCGGGGCCCGTCGCACCCGGGCGACCTGGCCCCGCACGACGATGTACAGGCCGCGGGGCTTCTCGCTCTGCTCGATGAGCACCGCGCCGCGGGGCACCTCGATGGCCTCGAAGCGCTGGAGCAGCTGCTGGCGCTCCTCGCCGGAGAACACCTGGAACACCGGGTTCTGGCGCACGAGGTTGCTCATCCAGCGCCGCTGGGCCAGCCGGTCCAGCTCCGGCGCGATGCGCGAGAGCTCGTCGCCCATCGCCGCCAGGGCCTCGGGGCCGAGCTCGAGCAGCTCGGTATCCTCCCCGGTGACCACGGTCGCCGAGCGCGGCATGCCCGAGACCAGCGCCATCTCGCCGAAGACCGCCCCGTCGGTGAGCGTGGCCACCTCGCGCCCTCGCTCGGCCAGGATGCGGACCTTGCCGCGGGCGAGGAGGAAGCAGCTCGTGCCCGCGTCCCCCTGGCGGAACACCACGGCGCCGGCGGGGAGCCGGTGCACCCGCAGCGCCTGGGCGACTCGAACCAGGGTCACGGGGCTGAGCTCGCTGAGCAGCGGGACGGGGAAGAACTTGAGCGGCAGCTCGCCCACCGTGGCGAGCTCGCCGCCGATCCGCTCGGCCTCGGCGATCAGCTCGGCGACCGTGCACCCTCGCCGCAGCTCCCGGGCGTCGATGGTCCTGTCGTCATCGCAGACGTTGAGCCGCGCACCCACGCTGGCCAGGCGGTTGGACCCCCGGCCGTAGAGCACCGAAAAACGGGTGAGCTGGCCGCTGGCCGGCCGCCCCAGATCCTCCAGGGCGCGGCAGGCGACCAGGGCGACCAGGGGACGCCCCCCGGTGATGCACAGCGTGGCGGCCGCGGCGTAAACCCGGGCCGCCACGTCCACGGCGCCGAAACTGGCCAGGGCATCAGCCAGGGTCAACCGCGCCTCGTAGTCCTCGGGCAGGCGCCTGATCACCGCCACGAGGGCCCGCACCGCGGCCAAGTACTGACCATCCCTTGCGAATTGTTGTCCCTGCCGCTTGAGATCCCCAAGCCGAAGCTTCATCTCCAAACCATCCAGTGTTGTCCGGCCCCCCACTCGAGCAATCGGCGTACCAGATCGAAATCAAAGAAAAATCAGTCGCATGCCCGGGGTGCCCCCTGGAGGAGGCGGCGAGGGTGGTGGCCACCGACAGGGTGAAAAAAAAACGAGCGGGGCGCATACTTGTCCGACCATGACGCGTGCGGCTTGGGTGCTGGGAATTTGGATCGGGCTCGCCGCCTGTGGCAGCGGGGGCGCTGGCGGGGACCGCGAGGACGGCGCGGCTCCCCTTGACCTCCCGCTGACCGGGAGCCTGCAGAACCCGGCCTTCTCCCCTGACGGCAGATCGTTGCTGCTGACCCTGTTCCGCGGCGGGTACAACCTGGGGCCTGCCGACCTGCTGGTCGCCGACCCGGACACCGGGCAGACGCGGGTCCTGGTCCAGGACGGCAGCGACAACGTCAACCTGCCGGGCAGCGCGTGGACCGAGCACACCATCGTCTTCTCCTCCTCCCGGGGTGAGCACGACGAGATCTACATCATCGCGGACAGCGGAGCGCCGGGCGACGAGCAGGCCGTGACCGCCCGGTCGGCCGACGCGGCCTACGAGCCCACCGAGTCTCCGGATGGTGAGTGGGTCGTCTTCGAGTCCCACGTGGCGGAGGTCGAGGGCGGCGGCGTGATCACAAAGAGACGACGCGACGGCACCGGTGGATACACCGCGTTGACCGCCGCCGGCGAGGACTGCCGCCAGCCCAACTGGTCGCCGACGGGGGACTGGATCACGTTTCAGAAGCGCTCGGGTGAACACTGGGAAATCTGGGTGGTCAAGCCCGACGGCAGCGGCGCACGCCAGGTCACCTCGGGCCCCGGCGACAAGACCGATCCCAGCTTCTCGCCGGACGGGCAGTGGATCCTCCACAGCGTCGGGGAAGACTCGAGTGACACGACCCGCATCCAGGCGGCGCCTCTCGGCGGTGGCGCCGCCGTCGAGATCACCGACGCCGACACCTACGACGGCGCGCCCACCTGGTCCCCCGACGGCAAGTGGATCGCCTTCGAGTCGGCGGCGACGAGCCCCGAGGACGGCGAGGCGGGCACGACGCTGTGGCGCATCCCCGCACCGTCCCTCTGACCCGCACAGGAGCCCACCGATGAATGACCATCCCCTCGTGATCGCCGCCGTGACGTCGATCCTGCTCGCGACGGGTTGTGTCGACACCAAGGAGAACCCCGCCGTGGACGCAGGCGGGCTCTGCGGCAACCACGTCCTCGACCCCGGCGAGGAGTGCGAGCCCGGCGGCGGAGACGGCGGCCAGCAGAAGCCGCTCTTCGCCATCCGCTGCCACCAGGGCTCGCTGACCTGCCTCTCGGGGTGCAAGGTCTCCCTCGCCGCCTGCTCCCAGTACTGCGGCGACGGCGTGCTCAACGGCGACGAGGAGTGCGACGGCACCGAGACCAAGCTGCCGGTGACCTGCGTCAAGGGCTTCTGGGACTGCTCGCCCACCTGCGTGATGGATCTGAGCCAGTGCATCTCCGAGTGCGGCGACGGGGAGATCACCCCGCCCGAGCAGTGCGACGGGACCAAGATCGACGCCAAGTGCCACGACAGCTCGGGCACCCTGACCTGCACCAGCAACTGCACCATCGATCCCGGCGGCTGCCAGGCCTGGTGCGGAGACGGCAAGATCAACGGCGGCGAGCAGTGCGACGGAGCGGAGGTCCCGACCTGCCACGACCCCACGGCCACGCTGACGTGCAAGGCCGACTGCACCGCCACCGCCAACGACTGCACCGACGGGTGGTGCGGTGACGGGGAGCTCAACGGTGACGAGCAGTGCGACGGGAGCGTGGTGCCAGCCTGCAACGGCAGCGGCACGCTGGCTTGCAGCCCGACCTGCACGATCCTCGCCGGCACCTGCACCGACGGCTTCTGCGGCGACAACAAGATCAACGGCGACGAGATCTGCGACGGGACGGCGCTGCCCCCCTGCCACGACGGCTCGGGCGCGGTGGTCTGCGACGTGGACTGCACGCCGGCGGCGACGACCACCTGCACCTCGTTCTGCGGCGACGACACCAGAAACAGCAACGAGGAGTGCGACACCACCGACGTCCCGCCGTGCCACAACCCGGCCACGCCGATGACCTGCTCGCCGAGCTGCACCCTCGTCGTCGGGAGCTGCACCGCGGGCTGGTGCGGAGATGGCACGAAGAACGGCAACGAGGTCTGCGACGGCGCAGACTATCCGGCCAAGCCCTGCCCCCAGGCCTACTGCACCCCCGACTGCCAGGGCGAGGACAGCATGTGCCCCTGACGAGCTGGCCTCACGGGAGCGGGACAGCCAGTCATTCCACTGTTTGAGTCGAGTTTGGACCGATTGACAAGACGGTGCTCAAGTCTCTCGGCCACCCACGACTACTGATCGGGCGGGAGCTACTGCGGGGCGATCAGCAAGATCCGGTGGTTCTCGGTGTCGGCCACCAGCACGCGATCGGTCCCGATGGCGAGCACGCCGCTCGGCGTGTTGAGCACGGCCTTCTTCTCCGGCGATGGGCCCAGGCCGTTACCGGCGACGGTGTTGCCCGCCAGGGTCGAGACCGTGGTCCCGCTCAGCCGGCGCAGGCTGTGGTTGTCGGTGTCGCTGATGTAGATCCCGTCGGTCCCGACGTTTATCCCCGTTGGCTTCTTGAACAGGGCGCTGGTCGCCGGCCCGTCCCTGAAGCCCCCGTTGGTCGCCCCGCAGGTCCCGGCGATGGTCTTGACCTGCGTGGCGTCGACCGAGCGGAGGCAGTTGTTCGCGCTGTCACCGACCACCAGGCGGCTGCCCGCCTTGTCCCACCAGATCCCCGAGGGGCCGCGGAACCGCGCGGTGGCCAGGTTCCCGTCGTCCGTCCCGGCGAAGATCAGGCCGCACTTGCCCGCCAGGGGGGAGACCGTCCCCTGCTTGATCACGCGCAGGCAGTTGTTGGCCGTGTCGGCGACGATCAGCTCACTGGCGCCGTTGAACATGATCGCGAAGGGCAGCCGGAACTCGGCGCTGGCGGCCGGCCCCTCCTTGTAGCCGCCCACCAGGCCGCAGTTGCCGGCCAGGGTCGAGACCTGTCCGCTCTGGATCAGCCGGATGCAGTTGTTCACCGAGTCGGCGACGACGATCTGCCCCTGCGAGTTGAGCAGGATCCCGGTCGGGTTGTGGAAGCGGGCGACGCTGGTCGCCGCCCCGTTCGTGTTGCCCGGCGTGCCGCACAGGCCGGCGATGGTGGTCACCGTGCCGCTCTCGATCTTGCGGATGCAGTGGTTCCCGCTGTCGGCGACGTAGACCGCGCCCTTGCCGTCGCCGATCAGGCCGACCGGCTGGTTGAACTGGGCCGTGGCCACCGGACCGTCCCCGGTCCCGGCCGAGCCGGTGCCGGCGAAGATCGTGGCGACCAGCCCCGGGCCTGTCGAATCCGTCGCCGGACCATCCACCAGCGGGAGGTCCCCGCCCCGGTCCACGTTGCCGTCCAGCTGGCTCCCCTGGGGGACGCAGGCGCTCCCGTTGCACACCTGTCCGGCGGGGCACGAGGGGTCCGCGCTGCTGCAGCGAAAGGTCGCCGGTGTGTCCACGCTGTAGCACCCGCCGAGCAGGGTCAGGGCAATGACGGTCACGTTCCTTGGCATCGGCCTCTCCTAGAACCCGAAGGTCGCGACGATCCCCCCCCCCGCCTCGCCGGCGAAGGGCACGATCCGCGCCGACGTGCGCTTCTCCCCACCGGCGCCGAGCAGATCCCAGATCACCAGCCCGGTCCCGGCTGCCAGGGCAACGCCGCCCCCGACCAGCGTCGCGATGGCGATCTTGTTGAAGCGCCGGCCGTCCTGATCGATGGAGTCGAGCTCCCCGTAGGTGGCGCTGCCTGATACGCCGCTCTCGTAGTCGTCCGCCTTGCGCCTGGCCAGCACGCCGAAGGCGATGCCGGTGCCGAGGCAGGCCACACCGACCCCGGCGGTGACCCAACCCGCCGTGCGCTTCCAGCGGCTTCGACTCTCGGTGGAGGCCGCGGGGGGAGCGGACCGGCCCTGCTCCTCCTTCGCCCTGGCCTCCTCCTTCGCCCTGGCCTCCTCTCTCGCCCGGGCCTCCGCCGTCGCCTTGGCCTCCAGCTCCTCCTTCTTGCGCTTCTCCGCCAGCCGCTGGCGCAGGTTGGCCAGGCGCGCCCGGACCAGGTCAGCGTTGTCCGCGTCCGGCTTCTCGGCCAGGTAGCGCTCGTAGGTCTCCACCGCCTTCTCCAGCTGCGCCATCACCTCGTGGCACCGGGCGATGTTGAAAAGAAGCTCCGCCTTCCGGGAGAGCTCGTAGGCCTTCTGGAACTCGACGAGGGCCGCGGGGTAGCTCGAGGTGTTGTAGAGCTGCTCGCCAAGCTCGTAGTGCTTGCGGGCGAGCTTGGTGGTGGCGGCGTCCTGGTCCCCGGCCTGCCCCCACGCTGCTTGGCACAGGAACAGGACACACCCCAGGGCAGCCCATACGGTCAGCCTGCGCGACATCGTCTCCTCCGGCGCTGGGTCGTCCGACCATCGTGCCATACTCCCCGGCCGAAACCCAGTTTCCTTGACGCTGAAACTGGGCGCCGACTATGCTCGGGCTCGTGCCAATCCGGGTCAGGGTATTCGTCGTCGCCCTCGTCGCGCTCGCTCCCCTGACGGGCCAAGGGCAGCCTGGCAAGCGAGGCCAGAAGCAGGCCGCGGTGCAGTTCGAGCGCGGGCAGGAGCTCTACAACCGGGGACAGTTCGCCGAGGCGATCCGCGCCTTCTCCCGGGCGAACCAGCTCGCCCCCCACTGGCGCTCCCTGTTCAACATCGCCCGCTGCTACGAGAACCTCGGGGACGCGGCGAAGGCCCTCGACTTCTACGATCAGGCGCTGCGCGCCCCGGAGCTCGACGCCCCGAGCCAGGCCGACATCCAGCAGCGAATGAAGCGCCTGCGGTCGCGGCCGGTGAAGGTGTTCGTCAGCTCCCGCCCCTCCGGGGCCCGGGTCACCGTGGACGGCCGGCCGGCCCCTGAGCCGGGGACCACGCCGCTGGTGACCGCGCTGCCCCCGGGCGACCACGTGCTGCTGGTCCACAAGGAGGGGCACCAGCTCGCGGCGCGACGGATCGCGGTGGAGATGGACAAGGAGCTCCCGGTGGAGGTGGCGCTGGTGCCGCAGCCCGAGCCGTGCAGGCCCTGCCCGCCGCCCGAGCCGTGCCCCAAGCCCAGGCCCTGCCCCAAGCCGGAGCGGCTGGTCAATGTGAAGCACCTGCACGTCCACCTCCACCTCCTCGGCGCCTTCGGCTTCACCACCGACCGCCCCTGGGCCGGCGGCGGCGGCGTGCAGCTCCTGATGACGTTCCGCCGCTTCGTCTTCGGCGGCCACTTCCTCGCCCTGCCCATGGGCGAGGAGCAGATGAGCGGGACCCTGGCCCAGATCGACACGCTGGAGCGCCGGAACTTCTTCTGGCTCTTCGGGCAGTTCGAGGGGGGCTACGCCTTCCCCTTCGAGCACTTCTACATCTACACCACCGGCGGGGTCGGAGTCTCCGCCGACCGCGTGGTCTTTGAGGGCAAGAGCACCGGCAGCAACGGCCAGCTCACCGACGAGTCGATCACCCGGGAGAAGTTCGCCTTCACCTGGAGCGTGGGCGGCGGGATCGAGGCGATGGCCACCCGCTGGCTCTCCTTCGGCGGGGCGATCCGCTTCGGCATGTCCCACGGCAACCGGGTCTCCGAGGACGACCCGGCCAAATCGGAGCACGAGTCGGTCAACGCCCCCTACGCCACGATCTGGGGCACGATCAGCTTCCACCTCGGGCGATGAGCGACGACGGCACTGGCCGCGTGGACGGCGAGGAGCAGGAGGACGTCGCCTCCAGCGCCACGCTCAAGGCGGACAGCAGCGAGGACCTTGACGGGGCCGACCCGGCGACCAGCGACACCAACGTGGCCGAGCCGGAGGCGGCGGGCTCCCCGAGCCAGGACCTCACCGGCCAGAGCCTGGCCGGACGCTACACCGTGCTGGAGAAGCTCGGCAGCGGCGGCATGAGCGTGGTCTACCTCGCGCGCCACGAGCTGTTGAAGAAGCTCGTGGCGGTCAAGGTGCTCCGCGCGGAGCAGGCGCTGCGCAAGGACGCCAAGGCGCGCTTCCACCGCGAGGCCAAGGCGGCCGCGAGCATTGAAGACCCGCACATCGTCGACATCACCGACTATGGCTTCACCGAGCGCGGCGACGCCTTCATCGTGATGGAGCGGCTCGATGGGGAGAGCCTGCGCGCCACCGTCGCCAGGGAGGGGGCGCTCTCCACGGGGCGCGCCGTGGCCATCGCGCGCCAGATCCTGCGCGGCCTGAGCTCGGCCCACGATCAGGGGATCATCCACCGCGACCTCAAGGCGGAGAACGTCTTCCTCTGCCAGCGCGACGGCAAAGACTTCATCAAGCTCCTCGACTTCGGCATCAGCAAGGTCACCCGCACCGCCGACGGCGAGGAGGAGACAGGCCTGACGACCACGGGGCAGGTCCTGGGCACGCCGCAGTACCTCGCGCCAGAGCAGGCCCACGGGATCGAGCACGTCGACCACCGAGCAGACCTCTACGCGATGGGGGTGATCCTCTACGAGATGCTCACGGGCGGGCTGCCGTTCACGGGAAAGAGCGTCTTCGAGGTGGTGATGAAGCACGTGCAGGACGCACCCCAGCCCCCCCGCGAGCGTCGGCCCGACCTCGACATTCCGGTCGAGCTGGAGCGGGTCACCCTCAAGGCCCTGACCAAGGAGCCCAAGGACCGCTACCAGAGCGCCCAGGAGATGCTGGACGCCCTGCCCGGCTCGGGCGATCTGCCCGGCGGGTACACCTCGCAGTCGCTTACCCCCGTCGGCGCGCCCGGACGATCGCCGCGCAGGGGCGCGGCCATCGCGGCGGCGCTGGTCCTCGCCGCGGGGATCGCCGGCTGGCTCGTCCTGCGCCAGCGCTCCCCCATGCGCAAGCCGGCCGTCGCCCCACCGGTCGTCGCCCTGGACATGCAGCAGCCTCGCGCCGCGCTCCCCCCCGACCTCGGCCCGCGCCCCGACGCCAGGCCGAAGGCGAGCCTGGAGGTCCGCGCCACGCCGGCGAAGGCCGTGATCCAGATCAACGGACGGGCGCTGGGCAGCGGCGAGGCGATGACCGAGGTGCGCCCCGGGGCCAGGGTGACCATCGAGGTCAGCGCGCCGGGCTACCATCCGCACCGCCAGGAGCTGACGGTGGAGAAGAACACGATGATCCCTGTCAGCCTGAGGCGCGCGCCGCGCGCCAAGGTGCGTTCCAAGCGGGGCTCGGGAGACCTGCAGCAGAACCCGTACAGGTAGCTACGCAAGCCCCTCCCGCACGAGCGACAACGCCCGTGGTTTCGAGGGCGAGCCTCCCGACGGGAGCCTGGCTGGTGGGTGCTCGGGGCCGACGATCACGACCGGGGTCGGGCAAAGAGGCGGATGCACCACTCGCCGCCTCGCTGAACGAACCCCACGCTCTCGGTCGCGTTGTCCGCGCTGCGCCGCGTGCCCCAGGCCAGGTTGCCGTCGACCTGCAGCGCCTCGAGCGTCTGGCCCGCCAAGTAGGAGGAGGAGACGGAGCCGCCCCCCACCGTCGCGCGCAGGTGACGCTCGATCGCCGCGGCCAGAGCCGCGATGTCCCGGGGCGCCCTGGCGACGGCGGCGAGCGCCTTGCGGTGGCCATCGACGAGGCCCTTGAGCGTGAGCGACGCCTCGATCTCACCGCCCAGCGTCGACTCCGCGGCCTTCGCCATCCGCGACGCGAGCGCCTTGACCTCGTCGAGGAGCCCTTGCTCGACGCCCGCCTCGCGGCAGATCGCCTCGAGCCGGCCATCGCGCCCCAGTCGGTTGAGACCGTTCTGGACCACCCGCCGCACGTCGCCCGGATCCAGACAGGCGAAGAACGCGTCCCAGTCCTGCCGCTCCATCGCCCCCCGGGCGGCGGCGAAGGCCTCTTCCGGCGTGCTCCTCGGCATCGGCGCTCGAGGAGCCTAGACCTTGGCCAGCGCCTCGTCGAGCGCGTTGATCAGGTCGTCCACGTCCTCGATGCCGACGGAGATGCGGATCAGGCCGTCGGTGACCCCGGCCTTCTCGCGCTTGTCCCGCGGGACGCAGGCGTGGGTCATCGAGGCCGGGTGCTGGATCAGCGAGTCGACGCAGCCCAGCGAGACCGCCAGGGTGAAGATGTCGATGGTGTCCATCAGCTTGCGGCCTGTCTCGATCCCCCCGACGATGTCGAAGGAGAGCATGCCGCCGAAGTTCTTCATCTGCCGCCGGGCGAGGGCGTGGAAGCGGTTGCTCTCCAGGCCGGGGTAGTAGACCCGCTCCACCTTGGGGTGCTTCTCCAGGTAGCGCGCGATGGCCATCGCGTTCTGGCAGTGGCGCTCCATGCGGATCGGCAGGGTCTTGACCCCGGAGTTCACCAGCCAGGCGTCGAAGGGGCTCGGGTTGCCGCCGACGTCCTTGATCACGTTGTAGGCCTTGTCCTTGATCTCGTCGCACACCGTGGTCATCACGCCGCCGACCACGGTCCCGTGGCCGCTCAGGTACTTGGTCGTCGAGTGGACCACCACGTCCGCGCCGAGGGAGAGGGGACGCTGCAGGTAGGGCGTGGCGAAGGTGTTGTCGACGACGATCTTGATCTCCGGGTTGATCCCCTTGGCCAGCTTGACCAGGCCCTCGATGTCGGTGACCGCCAGCATCGGGTTGGTCGGGGTCTCGAACAGGATCGCCCGGGCCTTGGGGTTGGCCTTGACCACCTGCTCCACCCGGTCGAGGTCGGAGGTGTCGACCTCGACGACGCGGATGCCGAAGCGCGAGAGCACGGTCTGGGCCAGGTGCTCGGTGGCGCCGTAGACCACGTCGCCCATGATCAGGGTGTCGCCGGCGCTGCACAGCGCCATGAGCGTCGAGCTGATCGCGCTCATCCCCGAGGAGAAGGCGAGGGACGAGACGCGGACCTCGGGGTTGGCGACCTTGACCTCCTTGCCCTCGAGGGCGTTCATCTTCGCCTCGAGGACCATCACCGTCGGGTTGCCCAGCCGCGTGTAGATGTAGCCCGGTCGCTCGCCGGCGAAGATCTCCGCGCCCTCGGAGGCGCTCTGGAACACAAAGGTCGAGCTCTGGTAGATCGCGCCGGCGTGGGACGTGTGCTGTGGCTGACCCACGTGCTCGCCGGCGTGCAGGGCCCGCGTCGCGAACCCGCGGCGGAGAAAAAACTTGTCGAGGTAGTCTGACGATTTCGAGTCTTCCACGGCTGCGCTCCTTGAGGCTTGTGGCCGCAGCAGGATAACACGCTCAGCGCACGGGGTAAGGGGCAAGGGGTTGGTGACCGTTTCCATCGAACCCCTTCTTTTTCCTGCGGCGGGCGGCCCGAGCCCGCTGCCGGGTTTGCCCGGCGAGCGCGCTCCAGGTATCCTCTGGCCATGGCGTTAGTCAGGCTCGTCCCACTCCTCGGGCTCTTGCTCCTCGCCCCGGTGCGGGGAGACGCAGACCGCACCAAGCTGGTGGAGCTGGACCTCAAGACCGGCAAGCGCCGCGCCATCGACGCCGGCCGTCCGAGCACCCAGGCCGATCGCCAGCTGGACGCCATGCTGGACGGCGCCACCGGCGGCTCGGCCTTCAGCACCAAGGACCTCAAGAGCATCGAGGGCGCGCTGCGGCGCTACCTGCAGGCGGCCCGCCCACGGGCCATGCCGCGGCTGCTGCTCTTTCTGTACCCCGGGCGGATCAGCAAGAGCCGGCTGAAGGAGCTGCGCGAGGTGCTGGTGGACGTGGACCTGCTCGTCGACCCCTGCGGCCGGACCGTCTGTCACGAGTCGGTGGCCAAGACCGTCGAGCTCCTGGGCAAGTCGCTGCGCCAGGCGGTGCTCCGCACGCGGCGCTACACCGTCCGCTTCCAGTCCGTCACGATCCGCACCGTGGCGGACGTCCGCGGCACCGACCCGGAGGTCTTCCGTTTCGAGGCCGACGAGGTCGTCCGCTCCGGTCGGGCCGGGAACGGCCGGGCCCTGGTCAAGCGGCTGACCTCGGCCAAAGAGAGCTACGTCCCGCAGGTGACGCGCGAGGTGACCCGCAGGGTCAAGAGCCGGCGGGTCGCCCTGGTGGGGACGCCCCAGGTCCAGCGCAGCCGCGGCTCGGTCTCCGTCGCCATGGAGATCCGCAGTGACCGCACGCGGTACAAGACCCACGTGGGCGCCGCGCTCATCGGCGCGGCCGAGGCTCTGGCGAAGAACCCGCTGACGCCGCCCAGCACCCAGCTGCGGGTGGTGGCCGAGATCCGGTTCCGCAAGGTCGAGCGCCGCACGTTCACGTGCATGGGGCAGCCGCTCAAGCTGCACCTGCAGGGGCGCATGTCCAACTCCGAGCTCTGGTCGAGCTACATCAACGAGCACCGCAAGGGCGGCACGCAGCTGAGCTTCAGCGACGAGGAGGCGGGAGGCGGCAGCGTCGGGGGCGGCGGCGACTTCGACGGGAGCAGAGTCCAGGAGATCCTCGCCGCGCACTTCAACGAGCTCGCGCCCTGTCTGCAGAAAGAGGCGAGCCGCAGTCGACGGTTCCGCGGCGTGACCCTGACCTTCGCCGTCTCGCCGGCGGGCAAGGCGGTCAAGGTGGGCACGAAGGAGCGGGCGAGCTCGGGGCTCAAGAGCTGCCTCGGCGCGGCCCTGGGCCGCATCCGGTTCCCCAGGCACGGTGGGGCACCCCGGGGCGTCGAGTATCCGATGTACATCCAGCGCTAGTTGAGCGGACAACAGAAAGAGGGAGATCATGAAGGAAGAGCTCGTGATGACGCTGTGGCAGTTCGCGCGTAGCTTCGGTTGGGCCATCGTGGCGGCGATTTCGTTCGCCTTCTCCATGGGGCTGGCGATCAAGGTCTTCGACCTGCTCTCCCGGGACATCGACGAGTGGGAGGAGATCAAGAAGGGCAACTGGGGCGTTGCGATGATCTTCACCGCGATGATCCTCTCGGTGGGGCTGGTCCTCTACAAGGTAATCTAGCTATCCTAGACGTTTGAGCTGTGGCATCCTCGTAGTCCCGTGAGCGAAGATCCCAAAAACCCCCCCCGGGATCCGGCCGACCCCATCCAGCGCTACCAGCGCCGCGGCGGCAGCGCCCGCAAGGACGAGCCCGTCCGCGGCGGCCTCTGGCAGCGTGTACGTGACTGGGTCGGGACAGACTCCAAGACCGGGGGCAAAGACGTCCCCGATGTGGTCAGGGTCGCCCCGAGGGAGGAGGACCCACAGGCTTCGGATGTTGGAGAACCGGTCGAAGAAAGCGAGCGCCCGGTGACCGCAACAGCCGGCAAACCCGAGCGGCTGGCCGTAGAGCTCGTGCTTCCCGGAGGTCAGCGACTGGTGCTGCTGGTCACCGCCCCCCACGGACGTGGAGGCGGCCTGCTCCAGCTGCAGGTCGAGTCGGCCCCGGCCAACGATCCGAGGATCGTCAGGGCCCTCGCCGCCGTGGCTCACGGCGCGGCGGAGGAGGAGCCGCCGACGGCGCCGGAGCCCGCGCGCACCCGCGAGCCCTCGAGACCGACGCCCCCCGTCGCGGCGACGCCGGAGCCCGAAGCCCCGGAACCAGCCGCCGATCTCACACCGCCGGTGACCCGGCCGCGTCTGCCGACGGGGCCATCCCTGCCGGCCTCTGCCAGGGACACCGCACCTGGCGTGGACACCAGGCCCTCACAGGAGATCGATCTGCCCCCGGCCGTGGCAAGGACCGCGGCCGGCGCCCGGGATACCCACCCGGGGCAGACCCTCCCCCTGGGGCTGGACGCGCCGACCTCGGCTCCGGTCGAGGCGCCCCAGCCCGCGGCGGAGGAGTCGCCGCGGCGAAGGCTCCGCCCCGCAGCAGCCCGGGGAGGCGCGGCCGGGGTGATGTTCGGCGACGCTCCAGAACCGGAGGAGCCCCCTCGCGCGGCCCCCGCGCCCAAGGCCGCCCCACGGCCCGAGCCCGAGCCGAGGAAGGAGCCCGAGCCCCCACGGCCCGAGCCGAGGAAGGAGCCCGAGCCACCACGGCCCGAGCCAAGGCGGGAGCCCGAGCCGCCACGACCCGAGCCAGCCGCGGCGGCCCCCAGCTTCCTCAAGGACGAGCGGACCCCGGCGGTGGCCCCCCTCTTTCCCGAGGACGAGCCGACGACGAGCCGCGCCTCCCCGGCCAAGGTCGAGGTCCAGGCCCAGGATCCCTACGTCGACCACCTCGGGCCTGCCCCCCGGGCGGACGACGACGAGCAGGCCTACAGACCCGCCATGCGCAGCAGCCAGCTGCCCATCGTCGGCATCGACTTCGGCACCTCCTACTCCTCCATCGCCCTGATGCGGGCTGGCCTCGAGGTGATCCCCGACGAGAACGGCGACATCCTGCTCCCCTCGGTGATCTCGTTCCCCAACCCGGGCCAGACGCTGATCGGCTGGGATGCGCGCAACCGCATGGGCGGCGAGGGGCAGTTCACCATCGTCTCGCCCAAGCGCCTGCTCGGCCGGCTGTACAAGGATCCCCAGGTGGCCCAGCTCCTGGGCGGTCTCGCGTTCCGCACCTTCGCCGGCACGGACAAGTTCGTCCGCTTCGAGGCGCACGGCGAGATCTACACGGTCACCGACATCTGCGCGATGATCCTCGGCAGGCTGCGCGAGCGCGCGTGCCGCTACCTGGACGCCGAGGTCTCCAAGGCGGTCTTCACCGTCCCCGTGGGCTTCGGCACGCTCCAGCGCTCGGCCCTCGAGGTCGCCGCGCGCAAGGCCGGCCTCGAGCCGGTCGGGCTGCTCACCGAGCCCAGCGCGGCGGTGCTCGCCCACGGCTTCCGCAGTCAGCGCGGGGTGGTCGCGGTCTACGACTTCGGCGGCGGCACCTTCGACTTCAGCATCCTCGAGGTGAGCGAGACCGCCTTCCAGGTGCTCTGCGCCGGCGGCGACCCGTGGCTCGGGGGAGACGACTTCGACAACGTCATCGCCTCCGCGCTCGCCGACCGGTTCTGGAAGGAGACAGGCGTCGACCTGCGCAACCGGGCCGTCGAGTGGCAGGCCCTGATCTTCGCCTGTGAGCAGGCCAAGCGCATCCTCTCCTCCAAGTCTGCCGCGGAGGTGCGGGTGGACAACCTGCTGCACACCGCCAAGGGATCCAAGGGGTTGCGCTACAAGGTGACCCGCAAGGAGTTCGTCGCGCTGGCGAAGCCGCTGATCGAGAAGTCCATCTCCATCGCCGAGAAGGTGATGGGCCAGGCCGGCATCTCCCCGCGCCAGGTGGACGCGGTGACGCTGACCGGCGGGACGTCGATGATCCCGGCGGTCCGCGAGGCGGTGTCCAAGTACTTCGGTCGCAAGCCCATCGAGGGTGATCCCGATCTCGCCGTGGTCCGCGGCGCCTCCCTGCGCGCCGCCGAGCTCAAGGGCGAGGCGGTCGCCGAGACCTCCATGGGCGGCCGGACGCTGAGGGAGGTGGCCGGCCGGACCATCGGCGCCGGCCCCAAGGGCGGTCAGGTGGTGACCCTGTTCGAGCGGGACACGCCGCTGCCCGCCGAGGTGTTCAAGGCGTTCTACACCCAGTTCGACAACCAGACCGAGATGGTCATCGGGCTCTACGAGGAGTCGAAGTCCCGGGTCGACGAGAGCCGCACCATCGGACACCTGCGCTACAAGGGGCTGCGCCCCGCGCCGGCCGGACAGTCCCGCATCGACTTCACCTTCTTCCTCGACGAGGACGGCATCCTCCACGTCACCGCGCTGGTCGAGGGCAAGGAGTACACCAAGTCGATCAGGCTGCAGTAGCCCGGCCGCGCGGCCAGAGCCGGTCCAGGCCCAGGGGCCTCCGGTCGAAGCCAAGCACGTAGAGCGCCAGCGCGAGCCAGCCCGCGTCGCGCAGCATGGTGAGCCAGGAGATGGCGTGCTCGTCGCTCGACTGGGAGGCGAAGCAGCCGCAGGACATGTCGAGGCCCTGGTGCAGCGCCCAGCCCAGGGCGACCATGAACACGAGCATCATCCCGCTGATCAACAGCGCGGCGGCCCGGGTGCGGAAGCCGAGAACGATCATCACGCCAGCCAGGAGCTCGACCCACGGCAGGACGAGGGCGGTGATGTTGATCAGGGAGAGCGGAAGCAGCTGGTAGGTCGCCACGTCGAGGGCGAACGTCGCCGGGGCGGCGATCTTGTGCAGGCAGGCCCAGATGAAGACGTAGCCCAGGTAGAGCCGGGCCGGGAGCGCGAGCCAGGCGTGGCCCGGCCACTCGAGGATCCGCTTCATCGGCCCCCCCCCAGCGCGCGGCGGAGCGCCGGTGCCCCTCCCCGGACGAAGTGGACGTTCTTCACGCCCTTGCCGCTGATCGCGTTGGCCAGCTGCTCGCCCGAGTCCGGGTTCTCGCCGTCCCCGTAGACGATGACCCGGCGGGCGCGGGAGCGCAGCACGCGCTTCTCCTCGGGCTTGGGCTCGAGGTAGTCGTAGGGGATGGAGATCGCCCCGGGCGCGTGCCAGGCCCTGTAGGTCTCCGCCTCGCGCGCGTCAACGAGCAGCAGACCCTTCTCTTTGGGGTTCACGTCGCCGGGGGTGAGCGGCTTGGCCGGCTTGCCCTCGTGCTCGGGGCAGGGGACCAGCACCTCGTACTCCTGCGCGGCGACCAGGGGGATGCCGCTCGAGCGCAGCTTGTTGGTTGTCAGGGCGACCGCGGCGGACAGCGCCACCACGATGGCCGCGTCGCGGAAAACCGTGGTCCAGCGGGGAGGCATGTTCCCACCATAGATCATTCCCGCACCCTGGCGGTAGCTGTTAGTATTCCACCGTGCCGCTCGAGATTGTGGTTGTCCTGATGCTCCTCGTGGCCAGCGCCGTGGCCATGGTCACGCGCCGGCTGAGCATCCCCTACACCGTCGCCCTGCTCATCGTCGGGCTGGTCCTCTCGGTGATCCGCAGCGGCTTCTACCCCGAGTTCGACCTCGGGCTCCACCTGACCAAGGACCTGCTCTTCGTCGTGCTGCTGCCGGTGCTGATCTACGAGGCGGCCTTCCACCTCGAGCTGCGCCAGTTCCTCTCCAACTGGAAGGCGATCCTGACCCTCGCCGTGCCCGGGCTGGTGGTGGGGATCTTCCTGGGCGGCGGGCTGCTCCACGGTGGGCTCCTGCTGCTCAAGACGAGCTTCACGTTCGGCGCCGCGCTGCTGGTGAGCACCGTGGTCGCCGCCACCGACCCGGTCGGCGTGATCAGCCTGCTGCGCACGACCCGCGCGCCCCGCCGCCTGGCCGTGCTGATGGAGGGCGAGAGCCTGCTCAACGACGGCGTGGCCGTGGTGGCCTTCAACGTGGTGCTGGTGGCCCTTGGCCTCAGCGCGGATCAGACCGAGGTGACGGTGACCTGGCTGCTGCAGTTTTTGAGCTGGGAGCTGCTCGGCGCCATCCTGCTCGGCGGCGGCCTGGGCTTCTTCATGTCCTGGCTCACCTCCAAGGTGGACGACCACCTGATCGAGATCACGCTGAGCACGATCGGGGCCTTCGGCAGCTTCCTCGTCGCGGAGAAGGTCCACGCCTCGGGGGTCATCGCCTGTCTGGTGGCCGGGATGCTGGCCGGGAACTTCGGCGCCAAGTACGGCATGAGCGCCTCGACCCGGGTCGCCGTCGTCTCCTTCTGGGAGTACGCCACCTTCGTCGCCAACTCGATCATCTTCCTGCTGATCGGCCTGGACGTCGACCCGCTCCAGTTGCTCCGGGACTGGCCGGCGATCGCGATCACCTGGCTGGCGATGCTGGTCTCGCGCGGCCTGTTCGTCTACCTCACGCTGCCACAGATCGCCCGGCTCGAGGGGGGCATGCCCCGGGGCTTCGGCACCGTCGTCGCCTGGGGCGGGCTCCGCGGCGGCGTCACCATGGTGCTCGCGCTCTCCATCCCCCGGGACTTCGAGTACCGCATCCTGGCGGTGAACTGCATCTTCGGCGCCTCGCTGCTCACCATCCTGGTCCAGGCGACCACCATGGGTCGGCTCCTGCGACGCATGGGTCTGACCAGCGACCGCCGGGCCTACGATCTGGTCGAGCGCCTCCGCGGACGGCTGCGGGCGCTGCAGTCCGCGCTGAGCTACCTCGAGCGCCAGCGCGAGCTCGGGACGATTCCCATCCCGGTCTACGAGGAGCTGCAGCAGGAGCTGAAGGCCGAGTCGGACCAGCTGCAGCAGGAGCGCGAGGAGGCCCGGGGCATGGTGGAGCAGGTGCGCCAGGAGGAAATCCTCGCCATCCGGCGCAAGCTGCTGCTCGTGCGCAAGGAGTCCCTGCGCCAGGCCTCGGTGGACGGCGCCATCGACCCCGACGTGATGCGCCGCCTGGTGGGGGAGCTCGACGAGAAGCTGCACCAGCTCGAGCTGTCCCACGGCGCGCCACCCGAGGCGGAGGCGCCGCACGGGGAGCCGGAGCGGCCCGCGGAGACGCACGAGAATGCGCCGCCCGACGATCCCCACCAGGGCCCCGGGTAGCTACAGGCTCTCGCCCAGCGCTTCGAGGAACAGCGCGTTCTCCTGCGGCGTGCCGATGGTGACCCGCAGGTGGTTGCCCAGGCCGGGCATCGAGGAGACGTTGCGGAGGCGCACGCCGCGGGCGAGCAGCCCGTCGTAGGTCCGGGCGGCGTCGGGCGGGGCGAAGAGCAGGAAGTTGGCCTGGCTGGGCCAGACGGTGAGCCCAAGCCCGCGCAGGGCCGCCGCCACCCGCTCCCGCTCGGCCACGACCTGCCGCGCGCGCTCGGCGAGGAGCGGCTGGATCCGGTCCAAGGCCTCGGCCACCGCGAGCTGCAGCGCGCTGAGGTGATAGGGCACGAAGAGCAGGTGCTCGAGCAGGGCGATCAGCGCGGGGTGGCCGACGCCGTAACCCAGCCGCACGCCGGCGAGCATCGACTTGGACAGGGAACGCCCGACGAGCAGGTTCGGGTGCCGCGGGACCAGGTCGACGACGGTCCGCCCCGAGTAGTCGCCGTAGGCCTCGTCGACGAAGACCAGGCACGCCGGCTCCCGTCCGAGGGCCTCGAGCACCGTGGCCCGGGTCGGGCCGCCGCCGGTCGGGTTGTTCGGGCTGACCAGGTGCAGAAGCTCCACCGGCCCGCCCAGGTCAACAACCTCGAGGTCCGGGCCGAGCACGACGCGGTCCAGCTCGGTGGCCGTGATCTCGGCGTAGTAGCCAAACATGGGGTAGGTCGGCTCGAAGATCCGGGCGCGCCGGCCCGCGCCGCCCGCGGCCCAGT
>Ga0316576_10000277_pt1 | contig 22510 bp, 21 predicted proteins | sample S0NA_FD_203075 | JGI IMG/M metagenome (GOLD analysis project Ga0316576, IMG submission 203075) | Rhizosphere microbial communities from salt marsh grasses in Alabama, United States - S0-2_050615r3r5 | ecosystem: Host-associated > Plants > Roots > Rhizosphere | place: USA: Alabama | collected...
CGCGCAGGCCGTACGGGTGTTCAGTCGACCTTGAACGCCACGAAATCCCCCTGCAGCGTACCAACACGTTCGCCCCCGTACGCGAGTTCGGCATTCAATCGGATACGGCCCCTGCCCCGGCGCGCCACCGCTCGCAGGAAGCGACCCCAGCTTTCCTGATCGTCAATGGTGGCCGCCGCGACAAAGTCACCCGCTATCGGTTTCTCATAGTCCATGCTGCTTTTCTGTATGACCACGCGCGTATCGAGTCCTTCCTGACACAGTGCCCGATGCAAGACGGACCATGCGGCCAGCGTAGCGACGGACGCGGCGCTGCCGCCGAAAACCGTATGGCGATGATTGATGTTCGGCGCGAGCGGCGCCGCGAGTGTCACCGACATTGCGCCGACTTCCAGGACCGAAACCTGCATGGCCCGCGATAATGGAATGTGCTCGTGCAGGTACTGTTCGAGTTCTGCAGCGGATATGGGGGGCAAGCTCATCCGGCCACTGCAGCCGCGGCGATCGCGACCAGCGTAGCTGCGACGGGTATCACGACGGTGACGATTCCCACGTCGCGGTAGGCCTCTTTGTGCGTCAGCCCGGTGATCGTCAGCATTGCTACGATTGCACCACAATGCGGCAGTGAATCGAAGCCCCCGCTGGCCATCGTCGCAATCCGATGCAAGACACCGGGCTCGATGCCCATCGCGAGGTAGTCTGACGCCATCGTCTGCATGAAGATCTGCAGGCCGCCCGACGCGGACCCCGTTATTGCGGAGACCAGGCTCACTGAACCAAACATCGACAGCAGTGGCGGTAAGCCTGATTCAAGCATCAGCCGGGTGAACTGACCGAAACCCTCAGTGTGCGTGACCACGCCACCGAAGCCGATGACAGCGGCCGTATTGATCAATGGCATGATCGAGTCCTGGACTCCGTGGCCAGCCAGGGTCAGCGCGCTACGGCGAACAGTAGCGAACAACAATGATGCGAGCACGGTCCCCGCAAACAGCGCTATGCTCGGCCAGACCAGCGGCTGAGAATTTGCAAAACGCAGCAGTTCATATGGCCAGCCATCGCGCATGACGCCTTCCGAACCAATGACCATGCTGATGACCCGGGGCAGGAGGATAGTCAACAACACTAGGGCGAGCGGCACCGCAGCGAGCTGCCAGGACGGGTGATCGGGATCCCCGGGTTCGGCCGTGGAAATACGATCCGTCGCCGACGGCACAAAACCTTCCCCATTCGCAGCGGCCTTCACGCGCTGCCGCTCCAGGTACCACATGCCGGCCCCGAACATAATGGTTCCGCCGAGCAGCCCGTACCATCCACCTGCGAACAGGTCAGTCCCGAGTGCGACCGATGCGATCACATTGTGTATCGACGGCGTGCCAGGCAGCGCCGTGAGGGTAAACGTTCCGGCACCGAGCGCCAACGCGGCGCAGAACAGGCGCTTGGGAATATCAGCCTTCTGAAGTAGCTTAAGACCGAGCGGATACATGGCGAAAATGACAACGAACACCACGACGCCACCGTAGGTCAGCAGGGCACAGGCAATGGTCGTGATCCAGAGCGCACGGTGGGCACCCAGTTTTTCCACGAGAGCCAACGCGATACTCGAGGCTGCATTGCTGTCACCCATCACTCGGCCAAAGACCGCACCGGCGGCGAACAGCAGAAAGAACTTGCCGGCGAAAGTGAAAGCACCCAGCGGTCCGAAAGAGAAGTAGTCGGTAAGTCCTTCTGCAATCGGCAGGCCATTGGTTACGATGACCAGTAACGCACTCAGCAACGCCGCGAAGACAATGTTCACACCACGAAGCGCGAGCAGGATGAGCGCCGCGACTCCGCCGATAAGACCCAGATACTCCATGTCCTCCCCCTCAATCCACTCGTAATCTTCCGGCCCTTTCCGAACGCTTCGGAAGGTGCCGGCCAGTGCAGGCAGTCTGCCCCCTCACCAGTCAACAGCCGCCGCTGTTGACCGCATCTCCTCTGCGGCATCCCGACGCCCTGTCGAACCGCTCATATGCGGCCGTCCCGCGCCAGGCCATCGCAATCGGCCATTCCATTGGCCTGCCCGGCAATGGTACCGTTTCGGAACCCGAAGCCGGATGATATTTCCCTGAGAGTCAATTGATGCACGGCCAGAGAATCGTCTACTCGACCGATAAGGGACGCACCTGCCCCGAGTGCGCCCGGCCCGTCGCTGAGTGCCGGTGCAAACGGAGCAAGACCACCCAGCCAGCATGGCCGGTCGGTGATGGCATCGTGCGTGTTGGGCGCGAAACCAAGGGACGCAAGGGCAAAGGCGTGACCATAGTAAGTGGCATACCGGCGACTGACGAAGATCAACTCCTCTCGCTCGCAAAAAAGCTCAAACAACTTTGTGGCTGTGGCGGTCGAGTGGCGGGCGGCCGCATTGAAATCCAGGGTGACCACCGCGACAGACTGATAGAGGAACTGCAGAAGCTTGACTATACCGTCAAGCGGTCCGGCGGCTGACGCGCCGACCCGGACGCTCCCGAAACGCCCGTATGCGACTCAATAAGTTCCTCAGTGAGACTGGCTTGTGTTCTCGTCGACAGGCTGACGAGTGGATCTCGGCGGGCCGGGTACAGGTCAATGGCCAATGTGCGGCGCTCGGCACACAGGTCAGCGTTGAGGACACGGTCCTGGTAGATGGCCGCCCGCTGCGCAGAAACCCGGAACGGGTCTACATCGCCCTGAACAAACCGGCCGGGATCGAGTGCACGACAGACATCCGAGTGCCTGAGAATATCGTCGAATTCGTCGGGCACCGGGAACGAATCTTCCCGGTAGGCCGCCTTGACAAGTTCTCGGAGGGCTTGATTCTCCTTACGAACGACGGCGATATCGTTAACGTCATTCTGCGCGCAAGGCACGGACACGAAAAGGAATACATAGTGACTGTCGACCGGCCGGTAACGCAGTCGTTCCTGGCAGGAATGGCCGGCGGAGTCCCTATCCTCGATACGAAGACGCTGCCCTGCCAGGTCGAACAAGTCGGCGTAAGCAGCTTCAGGATAGTCCTGACCCAGGGTCTGAACCGGCAGATACGCCGTATGTGCGAACATTTCGGCTATTCGGTTCGTCGCCTGCGACGCATTAGGATAATGAACATTCACCTGGGCAATTTGCCCATCGGACAGTGGCGCGATCTCACTCCGAAAGAACTGCGCAACTTAAAGGCATCCGGAGACGCGCTGAGAATCCGCGCCCCGTGACAGGGGCCATGGCGGTAACCAACGGGCGCTTCATGAATCGGTATCCGGCCCCGGGGCGCTGCCGTAATTTATTCAGCACCCTTCAGACCGAGACCTTCCCTGGTCCGTCTGCTGCGAAGGTCGAGAAACAGGTTGTAACTCGCGACGCCAGCGGGAAACAGGTTCGAGAGTATGCCCACGGAATCGTTCTTGCCAAAGGTGAAGTAGACCAGCAACAGGAAACTGCCGCTGATGCTCATCAGCCAGAATGCCGTCGGCATGACTGGCCGCTTGTGTTTGCGCGAATAAGCCATCTGAACGAACCAGCGACCGGCGAAAAGAGCGACGCCCCCATAGCCAACGAGCTTCCACGGTGTGATCACGACGCCCCAGGCGTCCATCAGTACTTGATCCATCAGTTGACCTCTTTGCTTCCGAATGGCCGCCGTTCAGTGACCTCTGTCCACCCGGGCCCGGGCCCTTTCGAGATCGGCTGTCGTATCGACACCCGGTCCGGGGGTCTCCATGCATTCTGCGACAACGATATCAATGCCATTTTGCAGTGCGCGCAACTGCTCGAGTTGTTCATACCGCTCAAGTTCCGACGGGCCCATCGAGGTAATCCTGCGCAACGCACCCGCGCGATATGCATACATTCCAACGTGTCGCCTCGCCCCGCGGAAATCGCGTTGCGTCAACAGCCCAGCAGACGCCCCGTCACGCACCCACGGAATCGGCGCCCGACTGAAATACATTGCTAGCCCGTCGTTTGCGGCTACAACCTTGACGACATTCGGATCGATGAGTTCCTCGATCCCGGTAATCGGTGTCGCCAGCGTAGCGATATCGGCGTCAGACCGATCGCGCAACAACCTCGCCACCTGATCGATAAGGCGCGGCGAAACGAAGGGCTCGTCGCCCTGGACATTGACAACCAAAGTCTCATCTTGCCATCCCCGCAGCGCTGCCACGGCCGCGGTACGGTCAGTACCGGATGGCAGGGCCGGGTCGGTCATCACCGCGATGTTTTCCCCGGGCCTGCGAGGATCGCGAACGACAGCCGCAATTCGCTCGTCATCCGTAGCTACTACCACGTCGGCCGCGGCACTTTCACAAGCCCGTTCCACCACGCGCTGAATCATCGGTATACCGCCGATCGGCAGTAGCGGCTTTCCCGGCAGACGGGTGGATGCAAACCGGGCGGGAATGACAACGTGGAACTGCACTGTCAGTCCCGGAGCAACGGATCGTCCGAGGCAAGCTTGCGCGCTTCGTCCTCCAGCATCACCGGTATGCCTTCGCGAACCGGGTAGGCTAGCCGTTCAGCGCGGCAGACGAGCTGCTGTTCCGCGCGTCGCCATTGAAGCGGTCCTTTGCAAAGCGGACAGGCAAGAATGTCCAGCAACTTGTTATCCACGGTCTTCTCCTTCAGCAATGAGCCCCGTTCGACGCAACACCAGCGCGAGCAACTCCCGGGCGGCTTCCGGCTCGAACTGGACCTCGAGTTCAACATACCACCAGTTGGGAGCGGCGAAGCCACTGCATTTTACGGCATCCTTTTCGGTCATCAGGACGGTACGGCCTGCAGCAAAATCGAGCGTATTCGCATCGAAACGGGCGTGATCGTCAAACGCCGTGCGTTCGACGGTAAGGCCGGCCGCAGACAAGGCGTCGAAGAATGCCTCGGGATTGCCGATGCCCGCGACGCCATGGATCGGTTCGCTGCGCAGCGATGCCAGCGACCGGCGCTCGCCGCTCTGCAGATTGACCGCCGAACCCAGCCGCAACACGGCCGGGACAGCTAATGGAGCCGTCACCTCGAGACGCGCCGGTCCGCCCCCCTCGCGCTCGGTCAGTATCACTGCATCGACACCTGCGAGGCGGCTCGCTGGCTCGCGCAGCGGTCCGGCCGGGAGCAATTTCCCGTTGCCCAGGCCGCGCACGGCATCGACGACTACGAGTTCACAGTCGCGCGCCAGGCTCAGGTGCTGAAGGCCGTCATCGCAGACGATGATCTGCGCACCCTGCTCTACCGCGCGCTCGGCAGCAGCGACCCGGTCGGCGCCGGCAACGACCACGTGCACGGGACGCCGTGCATGCAGCACGGCTTCATCGCCCGTGACGGCAGGGTCCGAGTTTCGATCAACGATGACCGGTCGTCCTCGATGGTGCCCCCCGTAGCCTCGCAACACGATCCCTACGCGGTGCCCGACAGCGCCCAGCTCGCCAGCGAGCCAGGCCGCCACCGGTGTCTTGCCGGTCCCTCCGACGGTCAGGTTACCGACGATAACCACTGGCGCCGCGACACGGCGTGATCGAAATACACCGATTCGATACAGTGCTCGGCGAGTAGCCGCGAGCAGACGAAAAAGCCAGGCCAGCGGCCAAAGCAAGACGCTACGCCAGCCGGGCCCGTACCAGAGCCGCTGCAGGCGCTGATCAACGCTCATTCGCTAAATTGCATGCGATGCAACACCGCGTACTGCCCGCCGAGCGCGATCAGTTCCGCGTGGGTCCCGGTTTCCACCAGTCGCCCGCCATCCATCACCAGGATGCGATCGGCCTTCTCGATGGTCGACAGGCGATGTGCGATCACGAGGTTCGTGCGGTCGCGCATCAGTTCGTCCAGTTGCGCCTGTATCTGGCGCTCCAGCTCGGTATCGAGCGCCGAGGTCGCTTCATCCAATATCAGCACCGGGGCGTTCCTGAGTAGCGCGCGCGCGATCGCCACGCGCTGGCGCTGCCCGCCAGAGAGCAGTGCACCGCGATCACCAACCTCCGTGTCCAGGCCGAGCGGCAGATCATCCGCGAACGCCATAACGCGAGCGGCGCGAGCCGCGTCCTCTATTTGCTGGTCTGAGGCCTCGTAGCCGAATGAAATGTTATTGCGGATCGTGTCGTTGAAAAGAACGACGTCCTGGCTGACCAGACTCATCTGAGCGCGCAGGTCACGCAACGGATAGTCGCGAATATCGTGCCCATCAAGCATCACTGTACCGCCGGTGACATCGTAAAAGCGTGGCAGCAGACTCGCGATGGTCGACTTGCCACTGCCCGACCGACCGACAATTGCAACAGTTTCCCCGGGTGCAATCCGGAAGCTGACATCACGCAGTACGGTGTCAGCCCCGCTGCCATAGCGGAAATTGACGTTGCGGTACTCGACATCGCCGCGCGCCCTCGCAATTGGTCGACTGCCGCCTGCCGGCTCGAGGGGTCTGTCAATGAGCTCAAAAATGTCCTGGCCGGCTGCAATGCCCTGTTGCAGGGGACTGGCTATGTTGACCAGGCGGCGAAGTGGCGCCGTGATCAACATCAGTGCGGCGATAAAGGACGTAAACTCACCGACCGTCATGCGTTGTTCGACCGCGTCGACTGTCGCGAGATAAAGCACACCGGCCAGCGCGATCGCGGCAATTAACTGCACGATGGGGTTACTCAGCCCCTTCGTGAGCATCATCTTCATGTTTGAACTGCGGTTCTGTTCGACGACCTCGTCGAACTGTGCCGCCTCGAAGTCCTGGGCGTTGAACACGCGCACGACCCGAGGCGCTTCGATCGCCTCTTTCGACACCCGTGTCACGTCGCCCATCGAATTCTGTATTCGCTTGCTGTACCGGCGAAACAAATGGTTTACCCGGCGGATCAGCCAGGCGATCAAGGGACCGACAATCAGACTGATCAGTGTCAGCTTCAAATTCAGGTACAGCAGGTAGCCTATCAGGCCGGCAATCGTCAGCGAATCGCGAACGAACACCGTGATCGAATTGGTCGTGGCCTGCGCCACCTGTTCCGTATTGTAGGTAAGACGCGACAGGAGATTGCCGGAAGACTGGTCGTCGAAGAACGAGATTGGAAGATGCAGGTAGGCATTGAAAATCTCGTTACGCATCTGCTTGACGACATGCCGGCCGACAAAGCCGGGACAATAGTTCTGGAGAAAGTCGCCGACGCCGCGCAGCATGAAAAGAGCGACCACCATCAGCGGCACGATCCACACCATTCGCGGATCGCGATCGACGAACGTCCCGTCGAGAAAAAACTTGACGAACGCGGCCCAGCCGGCATCCGTCGCGGCGAAGATCACCATGCCGAGAACACCGAACAAAAACACGCCCTTGTGCGGGCGCAGGTAACTGATCAGCCTGCGGTAGGTTTGAACGGAGCCGGGCCGCCCGCCGTCGCCCGAGGGGCTATCTTTCGTCTTGGCCATCGTGAACCGTGGCGATATTTATCTGGGAGTAACCCATCTTCCCAACGACGTCCATCGCCGTCACCACGGACTGGTGCATGGCCCTGGCATCCGCGCGAATCGTTATCGGCATGTTGGGATCCCCGCCGGCCACCTTCTCGAGTGCCGATGCGAGGGTCTGGGCGCTGTTGTTTACCAGCGTCCGGCCGTTGACGCGATAGCTGCCTTCCTCGGTGACCGTTATCTCGATCGCCTTCGCTACGCTGCTCTGGTCCGGCTCTATGCCGGCTTCCGGCAGCCGGACCTTCAGACGGCCCTCGTCGATGAATGTCGTAGACAACATAAAGAAGATCAGCAACAGGAGAACGACGTCGATCAGCGACGTGAGATTGACGTCCGGCTCCTCGGTACGCCGCAGATTGAAATTCACGCAGCGAATTCCTCAGCTGCCGCGGGCCGCGTGCCGGCCGTCCGGTCAATCGCCTGCACCAGCTTGATTGATTCTTTCTCCATCTGTATCACGAGACCGTCAACGCGGCCCCGCAGGTACCGATAGGCCACCAGCGCCGGGATCGCGACCAGCAGTCCGGCGGCGGTTGTCAACAGCGCCTCGGCAATGCCGCCGGCCATTGCCGTCGGGTTGCCGATACCTGCGTTCGTAATCGCTTCAAAGGTACGAATCATGCCGGTTACAGTCCCCAGCAGTCCGAGCAGGGGTGAAACTGCAGCGATCGTGCCGAGCATGTTCAGGTACCGCTCCAGGTCGTGAGCCACATGCCGGCCCGCGTCTTCGATCGCCTGGATCATCACGGCCCGGTCCCGGTGCCGCGCCCCCAGCCCCGCCGCCAGAATACTGCCCAGTGGGGAGTGCTGTTTCAGTGCAACGATCTGCTGATCCGACAGGCTCCTGTTCTCCACCCACTGCCACACTTTATCGGTCAGTTCGATCGGCACGACGCGCTGTTCGCGCAACGTCCAGAACCTTTCCAGGATGATTGCGACGGCGAGGATAGAACACAGGATAATCGGCACCATTACAATGCCGCCGGCCTTGACGATTTCAAACATGCCCGGGCTCAGACTCCTCGCTTCGACGACCCGGGATGATACTGCATGCGCCGGCCCGCGGGGTAACGCGCGAGTCAGGGACCGAGCCAGGGTCGCCGGTGGCTATCACGCCAGGAGCGTGGTTGCGGGAATTCCTGGCCGGGCAGCAACTCAAGTTCGATGGCGCCTGCGCTGTCCGTTGCAAGTGATTGCACACCGGCAGTAGCCCAGCGCCGTACGATCGATTCGGCTGGAAAGCCCCACCGATTTTGATGGCCCACCGCAAAAAGCACCCATTTTGGATGCGTCGCGGCGACCAGCGCCGCGCTCGATGAGGTCTTGCTCCCATGATGTGGCGCAACGACCAGATCAACCTGGCGTGGTGTGACTCGGGCAAGCATTTGCCGCTCCGCGCGCGACTCGATGTCGCCGGTCAACAATATCGAGTGATTCGATGTACGTACCAGCAGCACGCAGGAGCGATCGTTGTCCTTTTTCAGGAGCTTGCCGCCAGGATGCAGCCATTCGAACGACACACCGTCCCATAGCCAGGCGCCGCCGGCAACACAGACCTCCGGTTGCTGCGGGAGACCGGTTACAGCGCCACTTGATACCAGGCGCCGGACGGCGAATCGCCGCAACAGGGTTCCCGCACCACCGGAGTGATCGTTGTCATCGTGGCTGATGACCAGCATGTCGAGGCGACCGACCCCGCGGTGCGCCAGGTAAGGCGCGATGACCGAGGCGGCCGCATCGCCGCCGCTGCGAAAAGTCGGCCCCGCGTCATAGACCAAAACGTGCTCGCGCGTCTGCACGACGGCGGCCAGCCCCTGGCCCACATCGAGCAGCGCGAACCTCAACGCACCGGGCAGAGGTGGAGGCGGACGCCACGCGCAAGCGAATGTGACGATCAGCAGCCCGGCCAGACGTCCGCGCCAAGGTAAGGGCGAGAGAGCCGCCAGTGTGCCCAGGCCGAATACCGGCCACAGCGCCAGGGGCAATCCCGGCACGGCGAGCCGGGCCCACTGCCACCGCGAAGCGAAGTCAAGCAAGTACCATGACATCTCGATCAGGCCGGCCGAAGCCGCCAACAACCCGTTGCCTATTGGCTCATAGACCACGATTGCGAGGGTTGCGAGCAGCACCAGCGGTACGATCAAGATCGAATACAACGGAATCGCAAGCAGATTGACGAGGACCGCAACCAGCGAGAGCTGTCCGAAACCGGCCGCCAGTATTGGAACGAGCCCGACGGATACGGCCGCCTGCGTCATCAGAAAGCCGCGCGCTCGCCCGACGGGCCGAAGATAGCCGCCGGTTGCATACAGCAGGCAGGCGACAGCGGCAAATGACAGCCAGAAGCCCACAGACAGCGGCGCGAGTGGCTGCAGGAGGAGCACCGCGCTAAGGGCAACAGCGAGACCGTTCGCGGCACCCGCGTTGCGGCGCGTCGATAGCGCTATCGTGGCAACCGCGATCATAACCAACGCCCGTTGCGCAGGCAGGGCCCATCCGGCCAACGATGAATAGGTCGCCGCGGCAATGGCGCCGGCCGCCATTGCAACGTCCCGTCGTGACCTCGTCGATCCCCGCGCCTGCCGGCGCCGTTGCAGGGCTCCTGCAAGCAGCGCAACCAGTCCGGCCACCGTGCCGATGTGCATGCCGGAGATAGCCATCAAGTGACTGGTGCCGCTTCGCGAAAGCGTCTCCCACTGCGCGCGCGAGACCCAGCCCTTCAAGCCGACCGAAAGACCGAGGACTATTCCGGTGGCGGGCCTGCCTCCCAGAGAAACCATGATGCGCTCGGCGAGCGCCGAGCGCGCAAGCAAAACCGGATGCGCTCGAACAGCGGACGGATCGCGCCCCAGACGCACGGCAGAACGTATGTAACCGGTCGCGCCAATGCCACGAAGCAGCAGGTTCGCCGCGTAGTCGCTGCCCCCGGGGTTGGCAAACCCACGTGGTCTTCGCATACGCACGATCAGCACGAGGGTCTCTGCCGGCGCGGGCACCCACGGGTGGTCGTACCAGCTGAGTTGTATCCGCCTGGGAATGCCCGCCGTCGTGCCGTTCGGCTCGAAGACAAAGCGTATCCCCTCGCCTGCCGGTCTCGGTATCGACACGACAATCCCTTCGAGCGTCAGTTCCTGGCCTTCCAGGGCCGGCGCCAGACGATCCGCCAGGCTCGATCCAAGTTCCTGCCAGCAGAGAAACAGCCCCAGCATGGCCGCAATCAGCGCGGGCTGTCGCAGCACGATTGCCATCAGGACACTGCCAAGGCCGCACCAGGCGAGCGTATTTGCGTCGGGCAGTTCCGGCAGCAGGAGCATCGTGCAACAGCCAGCAAGCAGGCCAAGGGCCACTTGTCGCATCGTCATTGCCTCCTGCAGGAGAGGCTGTGCGCTCGCGCGAGCTCTGGCTAGCGGTCTATCGGCCGCATTCGCTGAGTTTTTTGACCAAGCGGTGCGGCGACCGGGTCGAGTCTTCCGCGCTGAAGGACCAGTTGACGTTGCATCTGCTCCGCGATTTCCGCGGAGTGGGTCACGACCACGAGGCTGGTGCCCAGCTCCCTGTTGAGTTCCAGCATGAGTTCCAGCACGGCGCGGGCGTTGTTGCCGTCCAGATTGCCGGTCGGTTCGTCGGCAAGAACCAGTTGTGGCCGCGTTACCAGGGCACGAGCAACCGCAGCCCGCTGGCGCTCGCCGCCAGATAGTTTTGCCGGCCGGTGGTCGAGTCTCGCACCAAGGCCCACGCGCTGCAGGAACCAACGCGCTTCATCTTCCGCCTGGGTGACGGGAATTCTGCGGACCAGCAGTGGCATCGCGACATTTTCCAGCGCGGAGAACTCGGGTAACAGGTGATGAAACTGGTACACGAACCCGAGTGCACGGTTACGCAGCGTACCGCGCGCCGAGTCGGACATCTCGTTCAGCAAGCGGCCGGCAATTCGCACGTCGCCACCCGAAGGCAGGTCCAGGCCACCGAGTATCTGCAGCAGGGTTGTCTTACCCGAACCCGACTCACCGACAATTGCGATCGTCTCGCTTCGGGCGACGCGCAGGTCAACGCCACTGAGGACCTCCAGCCGCCGACCCGCCTCATCGAAATGCTTGCGAACATCGTCGCAGCCCAGGACCTCGTTATCAGTCATGGCGCAACGCCTTTGCCGGATCGGTCATCGCGGCCCGCCAGGCCGGATAGAGAGTGGAAAAACAACACAGCGCAAACGCAATCAATGCAATCAGCAACACGTCCGATAGTTCCACGCTCGCCGGCAGGTCACTCATGTAGTAGACGCTGGCGTCCATGAAGGTCGTGCCGAGCATCGCCTCCAGCCCATGCACCAGGGTCTCCAGGTTCACCGATATCAGTATACCGAGCGCGACTCCCGCCAGCGTGCCAACCAGTCCAATCACTGTTCCCTGGGTGGAGAAGATCGTCAATATGCTTCGCGGCCTGGCTCCGAGGGTGCGCAGGATCGCGATATCGGGCTGTTTTTCCTTGACGGCCATGACCAGCGTCGAAACGATATTGAACACCGCGACGGCGATGACCAGCAGGAGGATGAAAAACATCATTCGTTTGGTCAGCTCGATTGAGCGAAAGAAATTGGCGTGCCGCCGAGTCCAGTCGTCGACGTAGAGCCCCCCGCCAAGGGACTGGGCCACTTCGCGAGCGACTTTCGGCGCCTCGAACGGATCGACCGTCGCGAGGCGCAATCCCGTCACGTTGCCGCGCAGGCGGAACAGGCGACCCGCATCTTCGAGATGGACCAGCGCCAGGGTGCTATCTATCTCGTACATACCAGAGAAAAAGGTTCCCCTGACCGAGAATCGCCGCATCCGCGGCACCACGCCAGCTGGCGTGACTATCCCTTGCGCAATGGCTACGACGACATTATCTCCGACGGTAACCCCCAGTTTCTTTGCCAGTTCCGCACCCAGAACGATCCCGTACCCGCCGTCGACGAGATCAGCCAGTGTGCCGTCGACCATGTGCTCTTCGATCCCCGAAACCGTGCGCTCGAGCTCTGGCACGATTCCGCGAACCGTAGCCGCACTGGAGCGGCCGTCGTCGGCGCCCCCGACGAGCAAAGCCTCACCCTCGACGAACGGCGCAACGCCCGAAAGGTCGGCAGTTTCCAGCGCCGTTTCACGCAGCGCCGGCCAGTCAGGCAGACCGGCGCCAAAGGCACTGACGGTTGCGTGTGAGGTCATGCTCAGAATCCTGCTGCGAAGCTCGCGCTCGAAGCCGTTCATGACGGACAGCACGACAATCAGGACTGCGACCCCTATCGCGACACCCACTATCGACATCAGCGAAATAAAGGAAAGAAAACGGTTGCCGGCCGAACGCAGATAACGGCTGCCGATTCTGAACTCGAAGGGAACACCGCCGCTCATCATTCGTACCGCAACGCATCAGCGGGCTCCGTCGCCGCGCCCCTTATTGACGGATAAATTGTCGCAAGCACCGTGAGCAGGAAAGCAACCCCGGCAATGGTCGCAATTTGTCCGACCCGCAGTTCGGACGGAATTTCGGTGATGTAGTAGACGCTGGGATCCATTACGTAGAAGCCGAAAGTTCGCTCGAGCACTGGCACAATATCGCCAACATTCGCAGCAACCAGCACGCCCAGCACGGTTCCGAGCAAAGTTCCGATCGCACCGATTACGAGACCCTGGGTCAGGAATACGCCAACGACGCCACGCGGCGAAACACCCAGCGTTCTCAGAATGGCTATGTCAGACCGCTTCTCGTTGACAACCATTACCAGCGCCGCAACGATGTTGAATGCCGCGACAGCCACCACGAGCATCAGGATCAGGCTCATCATCGTCTTCTCGATACGAATGGCACGAAAATAGGCCGAATGCTGACGGCTCCAGTCGCTCACCTCGAATGAATCACCGACAGCCGCGGCGACGTCCGCGACGCGCGATGGTGCGGCCATCACGTCATCGAAACGCAGACGCAGGCCTGTTGGTTCTGCCCCGCGCCCCTGAAGCTCGGCAGCATCCGCCAACGACACCAGGACAAGGGACGAATCGTGTTCCTGCAAACCAACCTCGAATACTCCCGCCACTACAAATGTCCGCAGCGATGGCGTCCCGCGGCCCGACAGCAACTCGCGACCCGGGGCCATTACCGTGAGCTCGTCACCGACGTTCGCACCCAGCCGCCAGGCCAGGATGCGACCGATGATCATGCGCCGCGACCCGGGCGTGAGATCGCTGAGTCGCCCCTCAAGCAGGTTCTCATCGACTGTTGAGACATTGGATTCGGCAGCCGGATCGATGCCGTGCAGCAGCACGGGAAGCAGGTTGCCGGATCGCCCAACCATCGCCTGCACATCGACGAACGGCGCCACGCCCTCCACGCCTTTGACACTTGTTACCGTCTCGGCCAGCTTTTGCCAGTCGCGCATGCGTCCCGCGGGACCCTCGATCGTCACGTGCGCTGTCAATGCCACGAGCCGACCTCGCAATTCGCCCTCGAAACCGTTCATTACCGAGATGATCGTAATAAGCGCGGCGACGCCGAGCGCCACGCCAAGCATCGAAACCCAGGAAATGAACGAGACGAAGAACCCCTGCCGGCGGGTCCGCACGTAACGCAATCCGACAAAGATTGGGAGGGGATGGAACATGAAGGTCCGGCGAAAGAGCGCAAGGCTACCTGCCACAAGCGTGCTTTGCACCTATACCGAGCCTGCGCGCATTGGTCATACAGTGAACTGGAACAAGGATTTGGACTTCGCCGTTACGGCATCACCGGAACCAGTGCTATATTCCGCCTGGCGTTGGTGTAAAGGTCTGACTCATGCGAAAAACATTGCTGGTGGCATGCGGCACGGCTCTCGGGCTTTCCCTGAGCGCTTCGCCGGTTATCGCCCAGAACCTGCAGATGGTTGATGCGCCGCGCGCGTCGAGCGTGTCGACACCGGGGCGTGGCCTGAGTATGGGACAGGTGGAACAGCGATTCGGTGCGCCGTCCCGGCGGGTTGCCGCCGTCGGCCAGCCGCCGATTTCCCGCTGGGTCTATCCAGGCTTTATCGTATATTTTGAGGGAAGCAGGGTTTTACACTGCGTCACGACTGAACGCGCTCCGACGACCTGAACCCCGACCGAACGGCACCAGAAAACACGACGCCCGGATTCCCGCCGGGTCTGATAATCTCCTGCGTCCGCCGCGCCGGTTCATTCCGGTGCTTCAGATTCATGTCAGGCATTAAGTTCTGACAATATACTATTGTTTTTAATATGGTTTTAAGGGCTACCCTGCCCTCGGCGTCGGAGCCGCGGGTACGTTGGCGGGGTCTGGCAGGAGCGGCGCGTGCCGTGTACCTGGCCCAAGCGGCGGGGCGAGCAGCGCGGCCCCTCATGGTACTGCTCCGCGATGCGGCAACCGTCGCCGCGCTGGAAGAGGAATTGCGATTCTTCGCACCTCCCGACGTCCCGGTGCTTGTATTTCCGGACTACGAGACGCTGCCATACGACCAGTTTTCACCTCACCCCGACATCATCTCGCAACGGCTGCGCACGCTTGCCCGGCTTCCGTCGCTTCGGGCCGGAATCGTGCTTGCCGACATCCAGACGGCGATGCAGCGCCTGCCACCCAGGGAATTTGTCGACGGGCATGCGCTCAGCCTGAAAATCGGGGAAGAACTCGAGCTGGATGCATTTCGGACCCGGCTCGCGGCCGCCGGTTACGCAAGCGTGCCGCAGGTTGCGGCGCCCGGAGAGTTCGCAATTCGCGGTTCGCTGTTCGACATCTTTCCGATGGGCAGCGATTCGCCGTCACGCATCGACCTGCTCGACCGTGAGATTGAAAGTATTCGAAGCTTCGATCCTGATACCCAGCGCTCCAACGAGCGCATGGATCATCTGGAACTGCTGCCCGCGCGTGAATTCAGCCTCGCTGCCGAGTCGATCCGGGAGTTCCGAAGGCGCTTTCGCACGCGATTCCAGGGCGACCTGACCCGGATGCCAGTGTATCGGGATGTCGGTGACGGTCTCGCGCCGGCCGGGATCGAGTTTTACCTGCCATTGTTTTTTGAAAGTACCACCAGCCTGTTCGATTACCTGCCGGCCGGGGCCATCGTAGTCCGCCCCGCCGACGCCGATGAGACACTCGGCAAAGCCTGGCAGAGCATCGAAGAGCGGTATGAGGACCGCCGGTACGACATCGAGCACCCGATACTCGCTCCTGCGGACTTGTTCCTTCCGCCCATTGAGTGGCTGGAGGGGATCGAAGGCCTGCCGGCGATCCTGATTGGCGATGAAGCCGATTCGACCAGCAACTCGCTACCCCTGTTCGATCCCGGCGCGACCGAAGCGCCGGCGGTCCGGCTCGACCAGCGAGACGAAGGATCGATTCATTCATTTGCGACCTTGCTTGACGCCAGCTCATCAAGGGTCCTGCTGGCCGCGGAGTCGCCAGGGCGACGCGAATTGCTGCTTGATCTGCTTCGTCCGCTCGGCGTCCAGGCCAGCGTATTCGTTACCTGGCGGGAATTCCTCGAGTCCGACGCACGTGTGGCGATCATTGTTGCTCCGCTGTCGACCGGCACGGCACTTCGGGATCCGGCCGTAACGATATTCGCGGAAGACCAGCTGTTCGGAGAACGTGCCAGGCAGGAGAGGCGCAGGCGCCGCTCGGACCGGGACCCGGCGAAGATTATTCAACAGCTTTCCGACCTGAGGCCGGGAGCGCCTGTCGTTCACGAAGACTATGGCGTCGGCAGGTACCGGGGCCTGACCACGATAGACGCCGGGGGAATGGCGGCCGAGTTTCTGGTTCTGGAATACGCGGACGACGACCGGCTTTATGTGCCGGTTCAGGCACTGGAACGGATAAGTCGCTACACGGGTGCGGCGCCCGAATCCGCCCCGCTGCACAAGCTCGGCGGCGAGCAATGGAAAAAAGCGCGCCAGCGTGCCGCGGCACGCATCCGCGATGCCGCAGCGGAACTGCTGGACGTCTACTCGCGTCGCGCCTCGCGCCCCGGGCATGCATTCGACCTCAATGAATCGGAACTGCGCGCGTTCGAATCCGGTTTTCCTTTCGAGGTGACCGCCGACCAGGAGGCCGTGATCGAACAGGTTGTCGCAGATCTGCGCGCAGAGACGCCAATGGACCGCGTCGTCTGCGGCGACGTCGGATTCGGCAAGACGGAGGTCGCGTTAAGGGCGGCCTTCATCGCCGTACAGGGAGGCAAGCAGGTTGGCGTCCTGGTGCCGACCACCCTGCTCGCTCAGCAGCATTACCAGACTTTTGCGGACCGCTTCGCCGACTGGCCGGTGAAGATTGAATTGCTGTCCCGATTTCGGGGCGATGCCCAGGCCAAGGCGACGCTTGCCGGCCTCGCAGATGGCAAAGTGGATATCGTTATCGGTACTCACCGGCTGCTGCAGCCTGGCGTTCGCTTCAAGGACCTGGGCCTGCTGATCGTGGACGAGGAACATCGCTTCGGAGTACGCGACAAGGAACGACTCAAGCAACGCCGCGCCGAGGTTGACGTGCTGACGCTGACCGCGACGCCGATACCGCGCACCCTCAATATGGCAATGGGCGGGCTGCGCGACCTGTCGTTGATTACGACCCCGCCTGCGGCGAGGCTCGCGATCAAGACATTCGTTTCCGAGTGGAGCGATCCGACAATTCGCGAGGCTTGTCTGCGCGAACTGCGCCGCGGCGGACAGGTCTACTTCGTCCACAACAGCGTCGAGACGATAGAAAACATGGCCGGGCAGCTGGCCGGACTCGTACCGGAGGCGCGCATTGTGATCGGCCACGGGCAGATGCGTGAACGCGACCTCGAACGGGTCATGCTCGACTTCTACCACCGGCGCAGCAACCTGTTGCTTTGCACGACGATCATCGAGAGCGGCATCGACGTGCCAACCGCCAACACGATCATCATCAACCGGGCGGATCGCTTCGGCCTCGCGCAGCTCCACCAGCTTCGCGGCCGTGTCGGGCGCTCCCATCACCAGGCCTACGCGTACCTGATTACACCACCCGCCCGGGCGATGACGTCCGATGCCGCCAAGCGCCTGGAAGCTATCGAGTCACTGGAAGATCTCGGCGCCGGGTTCGTGCTTGCGACCCACGATCTCGAGATTCGCGGCGCAGGTGAATTGCTCGGCGAAGGCCAGAGCGGACAGATTCACGAGATTGGGTTCGCGCTGTATACGGAAATGCTGGAGCGAGCCATCGCCGATCTTCGCGCCGGCAATACGCCGGACCTGGAACGGCCATTGCACCACGGCCCGGAGATCGACCTGCATGTCTCGTCATTGCTACCGGAGGACTATCTGCCGGATGTGCATGCGAGGCTCGTGATGTACAAGAGAATCTCCGGCGTAGAGTCTGAGTCGCAGCTCACCGACCTTCAGGCAGAGACCATCGACCGCTTCGGGTCGCTGCCGGAACCGGCACGGAACCTGTTCAGCGTTGCCCGACTGCGGGTCGACGCCGCAACGCTCGGCATCGAGCGCCTTGACGTCGGGCCGACTGCCGGCTCAGTCAGCTTTCTCGAGTCAACGCCGCTGGACCCCGGAGCCCTGATTCTGATGGTGCAGCAGCGTTCAGGCTCAATGCGTTTCGACGGCCCGCTGAAGCTGCGTTTCACCGGCAGCTGGCGAGAAGCAGAAGATCGGCTGAAGGTTGCCAGGCAGATACTGACGTCACTATCGAGCTGCGTACCCAAAGTCACGGCGCCACAGGGCCGCAAATAGACCGGGCTGGCGCGCCAGCGTGTGCCCCGCCGGGCTGCCAAGCGGACCTGGTTGCCGTATTCGCGATCTTGACCGAGCTTACCCGGACTGCGAATCGAGATTGGCATCGACGACCTGGTTGCCACCGCAACTCTTGGCCTCGCGCAACGCGGTTTGCGTCGCCTCCAGGATCGCGTCACTGCCCATTTTCTTTGGCGGCGCGATCGTAGCCACCCCGGCGCTGGCGGTCAGATACCGACCAGTTGGCGAGCGTGGATGGTGAATCGCCAGTGCCATTATTCGTTCCCGTATCGAGTTTGCGTACTGACAGGCGCTCGACTTTTCCATCGCGACGCCGAGTACCATGAACTCATCCGGGCCGACGCGCGCGACGACATCACTGGTTCTGCGCATTGCCGAGCCGATCGTTCGCCCAACCTGCCGCATCGCAGCTTCTGTCGCTCCCCGGCCGAATACCTCCTGGTAGGCCATACAGAAATCGACGTCAAAACGCATCAGCGTGATGGTTCGCCCGTCACGTGTTGCAATCGACCAGTCCCGACGCAACACCTCCAGCAGATGTTCGTGGGTACTCAGACCGGTCGAGCGCTCAAATGCACTGGCCGCTGCGCCCGCAGCAGCTCGTGGGACCGGCCGATAGAACAGGGCCGCCTGTCCATTCGACAGTCGGACGACCGAACGCTCGCACTGCATGAAGCTGCCGTCGGCGTGTCGGAGTCGAACCTGGACGCCACCGCCGGCGTCCGCCAGGACGCTGGCCGAGCAGGTCTCGGACTCGAGTTCGCCAATGGTCAGGCCGGTTACGTCATCCTCCGCGCGACCCAGCAACAAGGCAAGCGTCGCATTCGCGTAGACGACGCGGGGCACGTCGTCCCCGAGCTCGGCCACGGCGACTCCGTCAAGCGCATGGCACAGAGCTTCCGCCAGCACCTTGTCAGCGATCGGAATCATCGTACGAGTCTACTTAATCCCGGGTGGCCGCTCCGCGACGTGGATCTCATGCCGGACAACAACTATCAGGCGTCGAGCTGCAGGCTGGGAGTGTCATGGCAGTGGTCGATCGCGGCACGGCACTCTTTCCATCGCGCCGTCGCGAGCAGCTCGGCCCGTACCGGCATCGGCCGCCCGTGCAGCGGCACCAGACGCACCTGGCTGACCGGATCCGACTCACCGGCAAGTTCCTCGAGAACCTCCAACACCGCCATTCGATCGTTGCACAAAGGAAGCACGTCGCATCCGGCGGCCAACGCCCGCCGGGCCCGCTCCGGGACCGAACCTGCATATGCCGCCCCGCCCATGCTCAAGTCGTCTGAGAACACGGCCCCGGTAAAGCCGAGGCGTCCGCGCAGTTCCTGCCCAATCCAACGGGCGGAAAAGGCGGCCGGCTCTGAATCAACCTTCGGAAACTGCACGTGCGCCACCATGACCGAAGTCAGTCCATTAGCGATCATGCTTTGGTAGGGCAATAACTCCGCATCGAGTTCATCGAGCCGACGGCGATCAACCGGCAGGGACTTGTGGGAATCGGCGACGACGGCGCCATGGCCCGGAAAGTGCTTCGCAGTTGCCGCCATTCCCGCCGCGCGCATGCCCTGCATGCAGGCGACCGCGAGCCTGGAGACGACCTCCGCGTCACGATGATATGCCCGGTCACCAATGATCTCGCTGACCCCATAGTCGAGGTCGACGCAAGGCGCAAAACTCATGTCGATACCAATCGCGCGCAACTCGGCCGCCAGCAGCCAGCCGCTCTGCCACGCGAGCCGACGGCCCGCATCAGGATCGAGGTCGTAGACGTGCCCGATGCTGCGCTGCGCGGGCAAAAGCGTGAAGTCGCTGCGAAATCGCTGTACACGCCCCCCTTCCTGGTCAACTGCCACCAGCAACGGTGGCCGGCGCAGCGCGCGAATTTCCCGCACCAGGCGCTCGAGCTGCTCGACGTCGGCGAAATTCCTGCTGAATAGAATTACCGCGCCGACCAGCGGCTGACGAAGGACACGGCGGTCTTCGGAGGTAAGCTCCAAACCCTCCACATCCACCATCAGCGGTCCCAGGGTCACCGGAGCGTCCTGCCGGAGGGCTCACCCTCCGACCATGTCGGCCAGGGGGCCTGCGCGAGACAGGTATTGTAATACCTCACGTCACCGGTCACTTCCATGCCGAGCCACGGCGGGCGCACGAACGCTTCGGATTCATCCTGCAATTCGATCTCCGCGATGATCAGCCCCTGGTTCGCGCCCAGGAACTCGTCGACTTCCCATTCGTGAGAGCCAATCGGCACGCGGTGCCTGAGCTTTTCGATTCGACCCATGACGCACAGTTGCTCAAAGATCTCGTTCGCCTCGGTCACCGGGATAGCGTATTCGTACTCCAGTCTGCGCATACTGCTCACGCGCGACTTCAGTCCCAACCGTGCCTCCCCGTCCAAGATACGTACCCGCACGGAACACTGTTCGCTGCCGGCAATGTATCCCTGCCGAAGATGGTCGCTGCGGCGGATCCGCGAACGCCAGGCATCGCTGCTCACCAGGAATTTCCTCTCGATTTCTACTGGCATTTACTGCGCATCGAATACCGCCATGGCCTCGACATGCGCCGTGTGCGGAAACATGTCCATGACACCGGTGGAGACGAGGCGGAATCCCATATCGTTCACCAGAATGCCCGCATCGCGCGCCAGGCTGCCCGGATGACACGAAATATACATCAAACGACGGGCACCGCAGCCTGCAACGACCGGCAAAACCTCGCGCGCGCCAGCCCGCGGAGGATCCAGCAAAACCAGATCGTATCTGTTTCTTGCCCAGTGAAGCGTGGCAACATCCTGCGCAAGATTGACCGCATGAAAGCCGGCATTGTCAATCGAATTCCTGCGCGCATTCCGGGCGGCTCGCTCGACGAGCCCGGCGTCGCCTTCCACGCCAACAACGTTTCCGGCGTGCCGCGCCAGCGGCAGTGAAAAATTCCCGAGTCCACAGAACAAATCCAGCACCGAGTCTGCTGCACGAAGCTGCAACAGCTCCACGGCGCGGCTCACCATGACACGATTCAGCGCGCCGTTTACCTGCAGAAAATCGGTCGGTTCAAACTCGATGCGGATATCGAACTCGGGCAGCTCGTAGTACAGCGGGGGCGCGGCACCGTCCAACGCTTCGATCGTCGCCGGTCCGCCCGGCTGCAGGTACAGGTGAAGCCCGTGATCCCGCCCGAACTGTCGAATCTTCTCGAAGTCCGAGTCGGTGGGCGGCGAGAGAACGCGAAGCACGAGAGCGCAGCCGTTGTCCGCTACCGCGACCTCGACCTGCGGCAATCGCTCTGCTATGGACAGGGACTGGACCAGTTCGGCCAGCGGATCGATCAGCTCGCTCACCGGCGATTGAAGAACCCGACATTCGTGGAGATCAGCAACGAATCGCGCCGCGCGCTCCCGAAAACCAACCAGCACCCGCCCCTTTCGCGCCACGCTCTTTACGCCGAGTCGAGCCCGCCGCCGGTAGTTCCAGACCGGCCCCAGCAACGGGGACAAAACCTCGCCGGGCTGCACATTTCCGATTCGTGCGAGCGCCTCCAGCAACTGGGACTGTTTGAAGCTCAGCTGTGCATCCGCGGCCAGGTGCTGGAGGGCGCAGCCGCCGCAGGCACCAAAATGAGGACATGCCGGCTCAACGCGCGCATCGGCGGGATGAATCACCCTTTCCAGGCGGGCCTCATCGTGGCTGCGGTGGCGGAACGTTCGTCTCAGCGTGACAGTTTCGCCGGGCAGCGCATCGGCCACAAAGACGGTCTTCCCGTCGATACGCACGACCCCTCTTCCGTCATGCGCAAGATCAATGACCTCGCCGAATTCTTCGGCCGCATCCCGGACCCGCTTCATGCCCCGCGTTTTTCCCACGCCGCCAGGAACGTGGCGATATGTGGCTGGCCAGTCTTTGCAAGACCGGCTCGCACGAGTTCCGCCTCCGCCTCGTACTCGGAGTGATCAAGTCGTCCGCGCATCAGTTCGAATCGCAGGTAGATGAGGTAAGTATTGAGGACGTCCGTCTCACAGTACTCGCGAATCGCGGCGTGGCGTCCATCGAGGTAAGCAGACCAGACTTCGTCGCCGCTCATTCCCATCTTCCCCGGCAGGCCCAGCAACTGCGCCATGCCATCCAGCGTGACGCGGCCTCGTGCCTGAAATCCCGACATTACGTCCATCAGGTCCACGTGCCGCCAGTGAAAACGGTTGATGTAGTTGTTCCAGCGAAAAGCCGGGTCTTCCTCGCCGGTTTCCCAGTACCTTCGGGCCTGCACGCCGTGTCGCATTGCGCGGTAAT
>Ga0316576_10000278_pt1 | contig 22507 bp, 16 predicted proteins | sample S0NA_FD_203075 | JGI IMG/M metagenome (GOLD analysis project Ga0316576, IMG submission 203075) | Rhizosphere microbial communities from salt marsh grasses in Alabama, United States - S0-2_050615r3r5 | ecosystem: Host-associated > Plants > Roots > Rhizosphere | place: USA: Alabama | collected...
GGACCCGCGCGGCCACCCCCCTGCCGCTTCCCACCTCGCCCTCGAGGCACAGCGGGCCATCTTTCGGCGCCAGCTCCCGCAGCTGCTCCATCAACCGGCGCAGGCCACCGTCCGCACCGACGAGGACTTCTCCCGAGAGCGCCGCCAGCTCGGCGCCGAGGAGCCGCCTGTCGTCGGCGAGGAGGTCTCGCTGTTGGGCGAGAGAATCGTGCTCCAAGGCGTGGGTCAGCGCGAGCGACAGGGGCCGCTCCAGCCGCTCGACAAGCCCGGCGTCGACGGGTCGCAGCGGAGCCGGCCCGAAAAAGCTCACCAGCGCGTTCTCACCGCCGACGCGCAAAAGAAGGCTCATCCCGCACCCCTGCCGATGCCCTGTGGCCTGCTCGAGGTCCCGGTGCACCGGGCCGTCCAGACGCCCCGTCGGCGGCTCTGGCTCGAGGGCGACCAGGCTCGCCCGGGCCTGCGGCGAGAGGGGCGTGAGGCGATCCAGACGGTGCCCCTCATCAATGGACGCCTCGACGAGGATCCTGAGCGCCCCCAGTCGGGCATCGTGGAAGGCCAGGGTCACCAGGGTCAATGGCAGCCCCTGGAGCGAGAGATAGGCGAGGAGCCGCTGCAGCGCCAGCTCGGGCCGGAGGCTGCTCAGCACCCGCAACCCAGCCTCCAGCAAAAACAGATTTTCGTCTTTAATTCCCGACGCCACCGAACCGTTTACCACATGTTGATATGTTGTGGACTAGTTCCCTTCCGCGGTCGCGTCTCTACCATATTTGGTGGAAGTGTCCAGAGCTTTTTGATGGACCCGCGTTTGTGGTTCTACTCTGGATGGATCCAGAATTGTCGTATAGCGGAGGAGGAGGGATTCGAACCCCCGGATGGTTGCCCATCAACGGTTTTCAAGACCGCCGCCTTCGACCGCTCGGCCACTCCTCCGGTCACCCCGGATTATGGGGTCTTGGCGATGTGTGGTCAACGCCAGTCCTCCACCGTGAGAGCCCAGCGCTCGTGGTCCTGCCAGCGCCCGGCTATCTTGAGGTAACGGGGCGAATAGCCCTCCCGCTTGAACCCCAGGCGACGAACCAGGGCGATGGAGGCCCGGTTGCCCGGGATGATGTTGGCCTCCACGCGGTGCAACCCGAGGCGCGTAAACGCACGCTCGACGCACAGGGCCACCCCCTCGCCGCCGTAGCCGCGGCGCACAAAGGGCTCTCCGGTCCAGTAACCGAGGTAGGCCGAGCAGAACGGGCCCATGAAGATCTGGCTCAGCCCGACGTAGCTCACGATGGCCCCGTCCGCGTTGCGGCAGACCAGGTGCTTCTGCGACGATGTCGTGTCCGCGCTGGCGAGGAAGCTCTCGAAGGCGGCCGGACCGAACGGATCGGTATCGGTCTCCGGCGCGGGCTCCCATGGTCCGTGGAGCTCCCAGCTCGCCCGGCGCAGCTCCATGAGCTCGGCGTGATCCGTCAACGTCGGGTGGCGCAGAAACACCGTCGAACCCCGGGCGAGCGCGTGCATCGCCGCCGAATCTAGCCCTCCCGGCCCGGGAGCTCAAGCTCACTCGACGCCCGCCCGACTTTGGGCTAAGTAGGACCACAGCCCCGGAGGCACCATGCTGGACATCAAGGTCATCCGCGACGAGCCCGAGCGCGTGCGCCGCTCGATCCTTTTGCGCAAGCTCGACCCCGCCCAGGCAAACCTCGACCGCCTGCTCGAGGTGGACGGCGAGTGGCGCCAGGCCCAGTCCCGCCTCGACGAGCTGCGGGGCCAGCGCAACGCGATCAGCCAGACGATCAAGACGCTCCAGGGCGAGGCGCGCCAGCAGGCGGTGGAGAAGGTGCGCAGCCTCAAGGGCGAGCTCGCCGAGGTGGAGGGCCGCGTGGAGGCGCTGAGCGTGGAGCGCGACGTCCTGCTCCGACGCATGCCCAACCTGCTCGGCGACGACGTGCCCGAGGGGAGAACCGACGAGGACAACGTGGAGCTGTCGCGCTGGGGCGAGCCGACCGCCCTGGAGTTCGAGCCGCGCAACCACGTCGAGCTCGGCCAGATCACCGACACCATCGACTTCGACCGGGCGGCGCGGGTCACCGGGAGCAACTTCTACTACCTCAAGCGCGAGGCGGCGCTGCTCGAACTCGCGCTCCAGGCCTACGCGGCGAGCCAGCTCGTGCCCAAGGGCTTCGTCCCGGTGGTCACGCCGGACCTGGCCCGTGACGAGGTGCTCGACGGCATCGGCTTCGCGCCGCGCGGGCCCGAGACCCAGGTCTACAGCATCGAGCGTCAGGAGCTCAGCCTGGTCGGCACCGCCGAGATCACCCTCGGCGGCTATCACACCAAGGAGATCCTCGACGCCGCACAGCTGCCCCTGCGCTACCTGGGCTTCTCGCACTGCTTCCGCACCGAGGCCGGGGCCTACGGCAAGGAGTCGCGCGGCCTGTACCGCGTGCATCAGTTCAGCAAGGCCGAGATGTTCATCCTCTGTCGGCCCGAGGACTCGGCGGCGCACCACGAGGAGCTGCGGGACCACGAGGAGGCCCTGCTCCAGGAGCTCGGCATCCCCTACCGCGTGGTCAACGTCTGCACCGGCGAGCTCGGGGCGCCGGCGCTCAAGAAGTACGACATCGAGGCCTGGATGCCCGGCCGCCAGGCCTACGGCGAGGTCACCTCCTGCAGCAACTGCACCGACTACCAGGCGCGCCGGCTCAACATCCGCTACCGCCCCGAGCCCAAGGCCTCACCCCGCTTCATCCACATGCTCAACGGCACGGCCATCGCCGTGAGCCGCACGCTGATCGCCATCTACGAGAACTACCAGCGGGCTGACGGCTCGATCCGCGTGCCCGAGGCGCTGCGCCCCTTCATGGGCGGCGTCGAGGCGATCCCCGCCCGGCTCGTTTAGTCGCGCCCCAGCGCGACCCGTGTTTGAAATCGCGGGTAACGAATGGTAATACTCGGTACTGGCCACACGTGCTCGGCGCACGCGGCCCAGGACAGGGCGACCCATGAAGATCACCTGCTCGACGTGCGGTACCCCGTACGAGGTGGATGAGAGGCGCATCCCACCCGGCGGGGCGACCATGAAGTGCACCCAGTGCCACGCTGCGATCCAGGTCCGGCAATCCGGACCGGGCGGGGCCCCCTCAGGCGCCAGCCGCTACTACCTCCGGCGTCGGACAGGCAAGGTCTTTGGGCCCTTCGTGGTCCAGGCCATCGCCTCGATGCTGGAGCAGGGCAAGCTGGACGGCGACGAGCAGGTCTCGCCCGACGGGGAGACCTGGCTGCCCATGTCCCAGGTGCCGGCCCTCGCCGGCTACGCCAAGGACGGCCCGGCCCCCGCGGGGTTCGGCGACACCGCCGACCTGCCGGCGCCCAAGCGAGGTGTGCCCGATCTGCCCGGGCTGCCCACCCCGATGAGCACGGCCCCGCCCGCCGACGATGACTCCGTCGACCTGCCCGCCCCCAGGGGAGCGATCGTGCCCCCGGTCCCGCCCGCGCCCGCGGGCGGCGGGTTCGACCTCGGCGACTTTGACCACGCCCCCTCCGGCGGGGTCCGCGAGCTCGACCTGGGCGGCGGCGACGACATGGCCGACCTGCCCGCCCCCAAGGGCCCGAGCCAGGCGTCTCCGTTCCCCGGCTTCACCACCGGAAGCGGATACGACGACCTGCCCGCGCCGAGGCAGCCCGCGCCGCCGCCCCCGCCGACCAGCGGCATGGACTACGGTCAGCTCGATCTCGGCGGCGGCGACGACCCCTACGCCGACCTGCCCGCCCCCAAGGAAGACATCTCCGATCTGCCGGCGCCGAAGCCCGGCGCGCGCGGGCCCGCGGTTCCCCCGCCTCCCGGCTTCTCCCCGACGTCCCCCCCTCCGGGCTTCGCTCCGACCCCGCCGCCTCCGGGCTTCTCCCCGAGCGGGGAGATCGCCGACCTGCCCGCCCCCAAGGAAGGGATCACCGACCTGCCCGCCCCCAAGGACGTCTCCGGTCTGCCCGCCCCCAAGGACGGCGTCACCGACCTGCCGGGGCCGAAGTCCGGGCTGGAGTACGGCCAGCTCGACCTCGGCGGCGCCCCGGGCCTCGATGACCTCCCGATGCCCGCCGGTCAGGGCGGGCTGGAGCTGGACTCCGACTTCGACTTGCCCGCCCCCAAGGATGACGAGAGCATCGAGCCCGTGGAGGCGCCGGACCTCGTGGAGCCCAAGCGCGGTCTGGCGGACGAGCTCTTCTCCGATCCGGTGGACGTCGTGGCCCCCAAGCCCCCCGTCGAGGAGCCGGGCTTCGGGCCGGGGCCCGCGGCCAGCCCGACGCGCGCGCCCTCGGTGCTCCCCCCGGTCTCCGAGGCCCCCTTCGGCCTCGACGAGGACGTGGATATAGCGCGTCCCAGCCTGCTCAAGCGCAAGCTCCTGATGGGTAGCCTGGCCGCCGGCGCCTTTGTCCTGGTCGTCGGTATCGCCCTCGGTCTGCTCACGCCCTTCGGCTTCTTCGGCATCGGCTTGCTCACCGGGTCGTACAGCGACGTCAAGCAGGGAAAAGAACTGGTCAAGAGCGGGGTCAAAGATCTCGAGCTGGACACCTTCAAGAGCTACGAGTCCGCCGCGACGAGCTTCGACCAGGCGAGCAAGAAGCTCACCGACGACACCGACCCCCCCGCCCTGCAGCTGCAGGCCCTGGCGGCGAGCCTCGTCCGCTTCGGCCCGAGCCCGGCCAGCCGCTCCGCGGGCCGGGACATCGCCGCCAAGCTGACGCAGATCGAGGAGCGGACCTACGAGATGGAGAAGTCCCTCTCGGTCTGGGCCCTGGCCAATGGCTCGCCCGACGGGCTGGCCAAGCTGACCAAGGTCTCGAGCAAGGAGCCCGGCGACGCCCAGGCCGCGGTCTACCTCGGCTGGGCCCAGCTCTCGGCGGAGAAGCCGGCCGAGGCCAAGGCGTCCTTCGCCCGCGCGATCTCGGCCGACGCGAGCCACGCCGGCGCGCTCTTCGGCACGGCCCAGGCCGAGGAGGCCCTGGGCAACGTGGCGGGCGCGGTGGCCTTCGCGGACAAGACCCTCGCCACCTCGCCCAGGCACCCCGGCGCGCTGCTCCTCAAGGGCCACCTGCTCCTCGCCGAGGGGAAGAAGAAGGCCGCCGAGCAGACCCTGCGCCTCGCCGCGAGCGCCCGGGATCTGGCCTCGCGCACCGAGCTCAGCCTGATCAACACACGGCTGGGCGACCTCGCCCGGCTCAAGGGAGACGCCAACGAGGCGCGGACGAGCTACCAGAGCGCACTCAAGATCGACCCCAGCAACTTCCAGGCCCAGTCCGGGCTCGGACAGCTCTACTTCTCCGCCCGCCGTCTGGCCGACGCCGTCGAGCACTTCGAGAAGGCGATGGCCACGGCGCCCAAGGACCTGGACGCCGCGGTGGGCGCCGCGCGCTGCTTCATCCTGCTCGGCGAGCCCCTCAAGGCGCAGAAGGTGCTGCAGAAGCTGCGGCAGTTCCACCCCAAGGCCCCGGAGATCCCGTTCCTGCTCGGGCGGGTCGAGGACTCGGTGAACAACCTGGACGCCGCCGTGGCCAACTTCAAGCTGGCGATCCAGCAGTCGCCGACCTACTTCCCGCCCTACCAGCACCTGAGCCAGGTCTACGTCAAGCAGAACCGCGTGCAGCAGGCCCTCGACCTGTTGACCAGCGCCAACAAGCAGCTCCCCGGCTCTCCGCTCGTGCGCGACGCCGAGGGGATGGTCCAGCTGGCCACCGGCGACCTGGAAGCGGCCAAGGCCAAGTTCCTCGAGGCCCTCCGCCTCGACCCGTCGCTCAACGAGGCGACGTATCACCTCGGCACCACGCTGATGCAGCAGGGGAAGCTCGAGGAGGCGAAGGAGCGCTTCCTCGCGGTGTACAAGAAGGACGCCTCCTTCCCCGGGCTCGCCGAGGGGCTGGGCGAGCTCTACGTCAAGCTCGGCAACTACAAGGAAGCCGCGCTGTCCTACGACCGCGCGCTGGAGGTCGACCGGCCGTCCATCGAAGCCCGGCTCGGCGCGGCCAAGGCCTACAACCTCGCCGGCGAGTACGAGAAGGCGCTCAAGCAGACCGAGAAGGTCCTCGAGGATCAGCCCACCGAGTCCCGGGCACGGGCCTTGCGCGCCGAGGCGCGTCTGGGCCAGGAGAAGCTGGACGACGCGCTGGTCGAGATCCGCCAGGCGGTGGACCGCGACCGGCGAGCCGACTACCTGGTCATCATGGGCCGGATCCACGCCGCGCGAAAAGAGTACGCCGACGCCATCGACGCCTACAAGGACGCGCTCAAGATCGAGCCGACGCGCTTCGAGGTCCGCTTCGAGCGGGCGAAGCTCCTGGTCAAGGGGGGCGCCGTCCGGGACGGGCTCAAGGAGCTGAAGAAGGTGCTCAAGGTCAAACCGGACCTCGCCGAGGCGCACCTGTACATGGGGATCGCCCTGGCAGACGGCAACAAGGAGGCCCAGGCCGTCGCCGCGTTCCAGACCGCGGTGGGCAAGGATCCCAAGCTGGGCGAGGCCTTCTTCCGCATGGGGCAGATCCTGAGCGACCGCCGCAAGCTGGGCGCGGCCCTGCACAACCTCAAGAAGGCGACGGCCCTCGCCGCCGAGGGCGACCCGTGGCGCGACGACGCCTTCTACCTCCTCGGCACGACCGCGAAGCTCGAGGGACAGAAGAGAGTCGCCTGCACCGCCTTCGAGACGTACATCAAGATCGCCCCCGCCGGCGCCGCGGCGACCCGCCGGGACGCGGAGCAGCAGCTGCGCGCCCTGGGTTGCATCAAGCCCAAGCCCGAGGACTGACCCGAGGGTGAGCGGACCGCGCTCCATCATCCTCGGCACCGCCGGGCACATCGATCACGGAAAGACCGCCCTCGTCAAGGCGCTGACCGGGATCGACACCGACCGGCTCAAGGAGGAGCGGCGTCGGGGCATCACCATCGAGCTCGGCTTCGCCCACCTGCGCCTGGGTGAGACCCTGTTCGGGGTGGTCGACGTACCGGGCCACGAGCGCTTCATCAAGAGCATGGTCGCCGGCGCCGGTGGTATCGACCTGGTGCTGCTGGTGGTCGCCGCCGACGAGGGGGTGATGCCCCAGACCCGCGAGCACCTCGACATCTGCCAGCTCCTCGGCGTGCGGCGCGGCTGCGTGGCGCTGACCAAGGCCGACCTGGTCGAGCCGGACTGGCTCGAGCTGGTGACCGAGGATCTGCGCGAGGCGGTGGCCTCGACCTTCCTCGTGGACGCCCCCATCGTGCCCTGCTCGGCGCTCACCGGCGAGGGCCTGCCCCGGCTGCGCGAGGTGCTGGTCCAGCTCGGCCGGACCGTCGAGCCCAGGGACCCGGCCGGCCTGCTGCGCCTGCCCCTGGACCGGGTCTTCACCCTCAAGGGCTTCGGCACCATCGTCACCGGCACCCTGCTCTCGGGCACGGTGCGCCCGGGCGAAGAGGTCGCTGTCCTGCCCACCGCGCTGTCGGCCAAGGTGCGCGCCGTCCAGGTCCACGGCGAGGAGGTCCCCGCCGCGGTCGCCGGACAGCGCACGGCGGTCAACCTGGGCGGCGTCGATCGCCAGGAGGTCTCCCGCGGTGAGGTGCTCGTGCACCCGGGGACCCTGGCGCCCTCGCCGATGGTCGACGCCCTGGTCGAGCTGCTGCCCGGTACGCGCAAGCCCTTGCCAGGCCGGAGCAAAGTGCTGTTCCACATCGGGACGCGCCAGCAGGAGGCGACCTGCGTCCTGCTCGAGCAGCGCGAGCTCGCCCCGGGCGAGCAGGGCCTGGCCCAGCTCAGCTTCCAGCTCCCGGTGGTCGCCCTCCCCGGCGACCGCTTCATCCTGCGCGGTTTTCACAAGCAGGAGAGCTACGGCACCACGGTCGGCGGCGGCACCGTGCTGCGCGTGCTGGCCCGCCGCCTGCGCCCGCGCCAGACCGACGCCGTCGCATTGCTCGACCGCATCCGTCGGGCCAACCTCGACGACGACCACGCCGAACGGGTCGCGCTGGAGCTGCTCGGGGCCGGCGCGGCGGGGCTGACCCGCGCCGAGCTGCAGCAGCGGCTGCCCTTCGTGCCCCGGGAGCTGGAGCGCCTGCTCCAGCAGCTCCGCTCCACGCGGCGCGCGGTGCAGTACGACGCAGAGAGCGGCGCCACGGTGCACACCGCGCCCTGGGAGACGCTCAAGGCCCGGGCCCTCGACCTGGTCGGCGCGCACCACCGGCAACGTCCCCTCGAGGCCGGCATCGGCCGCGAGGAGCTGCGGAGCCGCCTGGGCACCGCGGTGAGCCCGCGCCTGTTCGGCCGCCTGATCGCCGAGCTCGAGGGCCAGGGCGTCCTCGCCGCCGACCGCGACATCTGCCACCTGCCGCAGCACACGGTGCAGAGCGCCGCCGTGGCCATCCGGCCGCTGGCCGATCGGATCCTCGAGCGCTACGTGGCGGGCGGCCTCGGGCCGCCGCGCGACGGCCCCCTCGCCGCCGAGCTGGACGCCCGGCCGGCCGACGTCGCCGCGGCGATCCGGCTGCTCGCCGAGGAGGGTAAGCTGATCAAGATCGCTGACCTCTACTTCGCGCGCCAGCACGTCGACGAGCTGCGCGAGCGCCTGGTCGCCTTCCTCGGGCGAGAGGGGCAGATCACCGCGCCGCAGTTCAAGGAGCTCGTGGGCCAGAGCCGCAAGTTCGTCATCCCCCTCGCCGAGCACTTCGACGCCCAGAAGGTCACCCTGCGCGTCGGCGACCTCCGGAAGCTCCGGGGCTAGTTGCAGTTCGTTGACAGGCCGAGGATCCCCGGGGTGTAGCCCTTGCCGAGCGCGGACTCGATGTCCCCCAGGCTCTGGTTCAGCTTGTTCGTCGAGTCCTCGCTCTCCTTGACGCAGAGCACCTTCACCGCGCCGCACAGGACGATGCTCTCGCAGTAGGCGTTGGGCATCAGGTGCTTCATGAACGTCGGCTCGCCGTAGAGCGCCTTGCCCCGCACGATGACGAGCCGCACCTGGGGCAGGCGGGCCGAGACCAGCGCCTCGTACGGCCGGGACCGATCCCCGGCGAGCACCGTGATGTCGGCGCGCATGCCCTGCTTCAGCTCGCCGACCTGACCCTGGATGCGCAGCACCTCGGCGGCCGTGCTCGTCACCATCCGCGTCAGGTCCTCGGCCTTCCAGAGCTTGCCGAGCGTGTTCTGGTTCAGGTCCCAGGCCACGTGCAGCTCGTCCAGGACGTTGGGCTCACCCGAGGGGGTCCAGTCCGGGGCGAGGGCGATGGTCAGGCCGACGTTCTTGGCCGTCTCGATCTGGTTGGTCGCGCCGTAGAGGTCCAGGTTGGACGAGGGCGACCAGATCATCGGCATCCCCGCGCTCTTCATCTTGGACAGCTCGGGCTGCCCGAGGGCGGTGCCGTGGATCACGACCACCTGGGGCTTGAGCAGGCCGAAGCTCTCCAGCACGTCGAACTCCTTGCGCGCCGTCTCGTCGATCCCCTCGGCGAGGTGGATGACGTAGGCCGTGGTCTTGCCGCTCTGGAACTCATCGAGCAGCTGCTGCGCCGACGCCGTATCGATCTGCGAGACGCCGAGCACGTTGGTGCGCATCGTGTCGCCGCCCGGCAGGCCGTTGTAGGGCAGGTCGACGTTGCGGATCAGGGTGTCGGCGCACTTGCGCAGCGGCGTGCCCTGGATCATCGTCGTCCCGGCGACCAGCGAGCGGATCTCGGCGTACTTGACCATCTCGCACATCAACGTGCTCTCGAGCTGGCGGTGCAGCCCCATGAAGTCCGAATACTCGCTCGCTGCCTGCCACTGGTTGTGGTTCGAGTACATCTTCGAGTGCTTCCACAGCGGCAGGTAGTTGTACTGGCTGTGGTTGTGGGAGTCGATCAGTCCGGGGAAGATGATCCCCCCCGTGTCGACCACCGTCGCCCCGCTGGCCTCGGCCTCGCCGGCGCAGGACGCGGCGACGCAGAGGATCGTGTCGTCCTTGACCAGCACCTCGCCCGGATCGATGACCGTGTCGGGGGTCACCACCGTGCCGCGCAGCAGCAGCCGGGTGTTGTCGCCGGGGATCACCGCGCCGTCGGGGACGACGATCGGGCCATCTGGGGGCGGCCCCTGGTCGGCGTCGGGGTTCGGGACGAAGCCGTTGTCCGAGCAGCCGAGGAACAGCGCGGACAGAAGCAGGGCGGCCCGGGGGTACAGCATACGGGCATTATACCGTCAATCGGGCCCTGGCGCCCGTTATGCCGCGCTGCCTCAAATTCCAGAGAACTACCAGAAGAAGTAGTGTCCGGCGGCGCCGAAGTAGAACGCGTTGTGGAATCCGCCGTCCACCCGCACGCTGAACTGCTCGTTGATCTTGAAGTTCACGCCGAGCAGCAGGTGGACGATGGGGACCACGGGCCAGACGTCGTCCTCCTTGTACTGGCACGGGGCACCGGGCGAGTCGGGTCCGGCGCAGGTGTGGTCGGAGAGCCAGCTGTCGCGGTTGTTCAGGTCCATGCCCACGGGGTAGCACTTGCCGGTGTCCGAGACGTTCTCGTGAGTGCACTGCGGCCCGTTGCTGATGCGGTAGATGTCCCCGAGCACGATGCCGAAGCCGAGGCCCGCGCCGTAGACCATCGAGAGCCAGGGCAGGAAGTAGTGGTGACCGATGAACGCGACGTCGAAGGCCAGCAGGTTGAGGCTACGGAACTCGATGTAGTCGGTGTCGATGGCCGGGTTCTTGCCGTTGCCGAGGTAGTTGCCGTTCTCCGGGCTGTAGAAGCCGAAGTTCATCGAGGCCACGATGTCGAAGTTGCCCTTGCGCCGGACGAACTCGCCCCCCAGGGCGACCGAGTTGAGCGGCGTCGAGGCGTCGAGGAACATGTTCAGGAACCAGGTCGGGACGAAGATGCCGCGCAGGTGCATCCCGGCGCCGTAGCTCACCTTGGGCGCCCCGGTCACCGTCGCCGCCGGCGGCGCGGGGGGCTCGCCGGGCGACGGCGCGCCCGCCGGTGTCGGCTCCTCGCCGGGCTGGCCGCCGGGCTCCCCGGGCGACGGGGTCGGCGTCTCCGCCCCCACACCCGTGGGGGGGGTCGGCTCCTCGGTGTCCACCGGCTCCTCGCTCTGCGCCACGCGCAGCCCCGCCGGCGCGAGCAACCGCGCACCCAGATCCGGCGCGGGCTCCGCCGCCGCGCCCGTCCAGACCAAAAGGATTGTAGCCACAACGATCCCGCGCAACATGGTGCCCTCGTTCGGTTTGGTTTTCGCGGCCGGCATTATACCCCGGCGCCCCTCCGGGTGTCAGTCCTCGCCCACCGCCCGCGGGTCGATGCCCAGCGCACGCATCTTCTTGTAGAGGTGGCTGCGCTCGATCTGCAGCTCGGCGGCGGTGCGCGACACCTGGCCCTCGTGCTGCCCCAGCGCGGCGATGATGATCTCCCGCTCCGCGCTGGCCACCATGTCCTTGAGCGAGACCCCCTTGCGGTAGGCCGCGCTCACGGCCTTGACCCCCGGCAGGCAGTCCTGCACCTCCGCCTCGGTGATCCGCTCACCGCCGGCGAGGATCACCAGGCGCTCGATGCTGTTCTTCAGCTCGCGTACGTTGCCCGGCCAGTCGTGCTGCATCAGCAGGCCCACGGCCCCCTGCTCCATGCCCACCGGGCGCTTGTCGTTGTCACGGCAGGCGAGGCGGATGAAGTGCTCGACGAGGACCGGGATGTCCTCGCGGTGCTCCCGCAGCGGTGGCACGTGGATCGGGACGACGTTGAGCCGGTAGAACAGGTCCTCGCGGAATCTGCCGCCCGCGATCTCCTGCTGCAGGTCCTTGTTGGTCGCGGCGAGCACCCGCACGTCGACCTTGATCGGTCCCTGACCGCCGACGCGCTCTATCTCGCCCTCCTGCAGCGCCCGCAACACCTTGGCCTGCGCGCTCTGGCTCATGTCACCGATCTCGTCGAGGAACAGGGTGCCGCCGTGGGCCAGCTCGAACTTGCCCTTGCGCATCTGGGTCGCGCCGGTGAACGCGCCCTTCTCGTGGCCGAAGAGCTCGCTCTCGATCAGCTCCTGCGGGATCGCGGCGCAGTTGACCTTGACGAAGGGCTGGCTCGCCCGCCTGGAGTGCCGGTGCAGCGCCCGGGCGACGAGCTCCTTGCCGGTGCCGTTCTCGCCGGTGATCAGCACGCGGCCCTGAGTCGGGGCCGTCTTCTCGATGGTGGCGAAGATGCGGGACAGGGCCGGGCTGCGGCCGATCATCTCGAAGTCGTCGCCGGTCAGCCGCTTGAGCTCGGCGTTTTCGCGGTGCAGCCGCGCGAGCTTCAGCGCGTTGCCGATGGCGATGAGGATCTTGTCGGTGGAGAGCGGCTTCTCGACGAAGTCGTAGGCCCCGAGCTTGGTCGCCCGCACGGCGGTCTCGATCGTCGCGTTGCCGCTCATCATCACCACGGGCAGGTCGGGGTGCTGCTCCCTGAGGCGCGCGAGGGTCTGCAGGCCGTCCATCTCCGGCATCATCACGTCCAGCATCACCACGTCCGGCCCCTCGCGGGCCGCCGTCTCGAGGCAGGCCGCCCCCGAGGCCGCCGTGATCGCCCGGTAGCCCTCCATCTCCAGCGCCCGCTTCAGCGAGGTGAGGATGTTTGGCTCGTCGTCCACGATTAGCACGCTGGCGTCGTTCATGGTCCTCCCTGACCTCCAGGCGCAGTGTATCGCCTTGTCCGGCGCCGGGCCACCTCCGGCCACCTCCGTCGGCCGTTGACAAGCGCCGTGGGCCAATCATAGGCTGCAGCGTGCCTGCGGCCCCGGCCGCTGTGGAGGTTTCATGAGACAGCTCGCCCTCGCCGTACCTGTCGCGATCGCCCTGCTCGCCGTCGGGTGCACGCCCAAGTACCCCAAGTGCGACAGCGACAAGGACTGCAAGAAGGGTGAGTACTGCGTCGGCGGCCAGTGCCAGCAGTGCCGCGACGACAAGGACTGCGGCGAGGGCCAGCGCTGCAACAAGGGGCGCTGCGAGGCCGCGGCCGGCTACTGCAAGACCGCCGAGGACTGCCCGGAGGGCAAGGCCTGCGTCAAGGGTCGCTGCGTGCCGTGCAAGGCGGACGGGGACTGCGGGCCGGGGGGGCGCTGCAAGGGCGGGCGCTGCCTGCCCTCGGGGACGTGCAAGACGGACGAGGACTGCCCCGAGAACCACGAGTGCCAGGACGGCGTGTGCGTCGCCCCGCCGGGTGACGGCGGCGCGGCGCCCTGCGCCCTCGAGCCGGTCTACTTCGACTTCGACGAGTTCGTGATCTCGACCGAGTCGTCGCGCAAGCTGCAGGAGGCGGCGCGCTGCCTGAAGTCGGCGCCGACCCGCTCGGTGCGTATCGAGGGCCACTGCGACCCGCGGGGCACGGAGGAGTACAACCTGGCCCTCGGTGACCGCCGGGCCGAGTCGGTCAAGCGCTACCTCGTCCGCCTGGGCGTCGCCGGCGACCGGCTGCGCTCGGTCTCCAAGGGCAAGCTCGAGGCCACCGGCGCCGACGCGGCCAGCTGGGCCCGGGACCGCAAGGTCGTCTTCGTTTGGGAGTAACAACGGGAGTACAACGTATGATGCGCCGCCCCGCACTGTTCATCGCCGCCCTGACCCTGACCGCCGCTGGCTGCTGGACCTCCAAGGACCAGGGCGAGGCCCTGCGCCGGGACGTGGACGAGCTCAAGAATCGCCTGCACCGCGACATCAAGCAGTCCCGGGAGGAGCGCGAGAAGCTGCAGAAGGTGATGGAGCAGGCCACCGCGCTGCTCACCCGCAACAGCGCCGACGTCGGCGCGCAGGTCGAGCGAATGCAGGCGCGGGCGGACAAGCTCGACGGCCAGGTGGAGGAGCAGGAGAAGAAGCTCAACGACATCAACCAGCAGCTGGCCAAGATCGACGTGAAGCTCGACAACCTCTCCTCCGGGGTTCAGCCCAAGCAGCCGCCGATCCCCACCGACCCGAACGCGCTGTTCCAGATCGCCCAGCAGAAGCTCGCCGCCGGCGAGCACGAGGAAGCGCGCCGCCTGCTGCGTCACTTTCGCTCCAACTTCCCCACCGACCCCCGCGCCGACTCGGCCCAGCTGATGCTCGGCGACAGCTACTTCGCCGAGAACAAGTTCGCCAACGCCATCGTCGAGTACCGGAAGATCGTCGAGCAGATGAAGAAGAGCAAGGTCTACCCCGACGCGCTCTACAAGATCGGGATGGCCTTCTACCAGCTGAAGTTCTGCGCCGACGCCCAGATCTTCCTCAACCAGCTGGTCAAACGCCACCGCCGCTACAAGGAGGCGGCCCGGGCGCGCAAGGTGCTGACCCTCATCAAGCGCTACAAGCGCAACCCGAAGTTCTGCCGCTGACCGCCGCCTACTCCAGCTTGAAGGGGTAGATGAAGCTCCGCGCGCCACCGGAGAAGGAGGGGAAACGTGCGCTGCGCGCGGCGTTGAGCACGCAGAACCCGGTGGGCGTCCCGGCGAACTTGCCCACCACGCGGGCCTCCGACGAGCCGCCGGGCTGCACGGTGAAGCGAACCTTGACCAGGCCGGGGACCTGGTACTTGTCGTAGCAGGCGCGGACCTGCGGCAACACCGGGCGCATCGCCCCCCGGACCTGGACCTGGCTCAACCCGCTGGGCTTCTGGGCCGCGGCGAGCAGCGCGTCCGGGTCGGGCTTGTTGGGGGCCGCCTTGGGCTTGCGGCCGGAGCCGACGGCGAGCAGCGCGTCCGGGTCCACGCCCTTGCTCTCCGGCTTCTCGGCCGCTGGAGCCGCCGCGGCGCCGGCGAGCAGCGCGTCCACCTCCGAGGTCACGCCCTTCTTGGGGCGACGGGCCGCGCGCCGGGGCTTGGCCCTGCGCAGCGTGACCCGGGTTCGCGACCGCGCCTTGGCCCGGCGCTTCTTGGCCTCCGCCGCCTTGGCCGCCTTGGCCTGCGCCGCCTTGGCCTGCGCCGCCTTGGCCTGCGCCGCCTTGGCCTGCGCCGCCTTGGCCTCCGCCGCCTTGGTCTGCGCCGCCTCCGCCGCCTTGGCCTGCGCCGCCTTGGCCTGCGCCGCCTTGGCCTCGGGCCTGTTCTCCGGGTCCGGGCTGACCTTGATCGGGATCCGGGCCGCGACGGGCGCTGCCTTGGTCGGGGGTGCCACCTTCGTCGCCGGTGCCTCGGGCATGACCGGTCGGGGCCTGGGCCGGACCAGCGACACGACCACGACCACGGCCATGGCCACCGCCAGCCCGCCGCCAATGGCCGCTGCCGCCGCGATCTTCCCGGTGGTCCAAAACGGCGCCTCGGCCGGGGCGAGGAGCGCCGGGCCGGCCGGTGGTCCAATGGGCTTGAGGCTCTGGGAGAAGACGCTCTTGGGCGGCGGAAGAGGCGGCAGGTCCCCCGGTCCGCCCGTCGGGGCCGCCGGCGCCAGCGAGGGCAGCAGCCGAAAGTCGCTCTCCCCGCCCCCGAGCGCCTCCACGCGCTCGCCAGCGGAGAGCGGTCGCGTGAAATCCGAGGGCGGCGGTGGCCCGTGGCCCGCGTCGGGATGCGACGAGCGTCGGGCGGCCCGCGCAGCCCCGGTGGGCGCGGGGAGGATCGCCGGCCTGGGCGGGATGACTGGAACCGCCTCCCACGGAGCAGGCTGCTCCTGCGGCACCTGCGGCACGGGCTGCTGGGCAGCGTAGTGGTCGCGGACGTGGAACTGGGTCGCCTGCTCCGAGCCGTCCGGTGCCTCGCCGTGGAAGAATGCGGTCCGCTCCGCGGTGGGGTCCTCCACCGAGAGCCCGGGCTCGTATCCGTGCCGGCGGAGCCCGGCCGGCCCGGCCGCGCGTGTCTCACCCGTGGACTGTGGCTCGACGCCCTGGTAGTACGACGTCTGTCCTCCGCCGGACAGATCCATGAACTCCGGCACCTCGCCCAGGCGGCGCCACTCCGGATCCCCGGCCCGCCAGAGGTAGGTGCGCTCGCCGATCCTCCCGCTCTCGACGGACTGACGGACCTGCTCCGCGCTGAGTGGTCCGTGGGGCTTGCCCGAGATCACGACGTACCAGCCCTCCTCCTCCTGGTACAGGTCGTCGCGCTCGAGCTGAAGCGGGTTACTCTGCCTGGGAGAGCCGCTGCCGCTGTCGGGTAGCACCGTGAAAGCGTTGGAGCAGTGGGCGACGATGATGCCGCCACACTTCTTACAGGACGCCCGGAACCGACGGCCCTGTACCTTGGACGCGCGGACCTGGTAGCGCGCGCCGCAGCCGTGGCAGACCACCTTGATCCGGTCGTCAGACACGGGTTCGCCCTCTAGGCCTGGCACTTCGCCGTATCCGGCATAGTGGCGCTCATCGTGGGGCATGGCTCTCGAACAGGTACACCACCACCGTGTTAGAACCGGTCCCGCCGGTCCTCCTTTGCAAAGTATACCCTACGCCAATGTATTTCGCGAAGTCGCTCACCCACGCCGCGCGACCGCAACGAAGCTGGAAACCACCAGGGCGAGGCAGACAAGCTCCACGGCGGTCCAGACAACCCCCTGCCGGCTCCGTGTCGGTAGCACGGCGCCCAGGCCAGCTCCGGTCAGACCACCGCCCAGGTGGGCCACCAGGTCGACCCCTGGCAGCAGGCTGAAGATGATCGCGTAGAGCGCCCACTTGGCGACACCACCACGAAACACTTCGGATCCAGGCGACTTCTTGAGATACCCCTGGACCAGCGCGGCGCCGATGAGACCAAAGACCACGCCCGAGGCGCCGGCGCCAATGTCCGGGGCGTGGGGCCCACGGGCGAGGTACCGGTACGCCACGGACAGCGCCATGCCCAGCACACCGCTGCCCAGGTACAGCACCAGGTAGCGGGCCCGCCCGTGGTGCTGCTCCAGCGCCGGTCCGAGCTGCACGAGCCAGAGGCAGTTGAAGATCAGGTGCAACAGCCCGAAGTGCAGGAAGCATGGCGTGACCAGACGCCAGAGCTCGCCCTGGGCAATGTGCCCGACGGTCCAGGCGCCGAAACGGTCCATCACCGGCGCCGGAATCCCCGCGCCAAAGCGCGAGAGCAGATCCATCTCCGACGGCATGGCGTCTGGCTGCATCACCATCGCCGCGTAGAGCGCAACGTTGGCGGTGACGAACAGCACCGTGTAGGTGTAGGTCCCGGCGGGGACCAGGGTACGCCAGAGGAGCAACAACCGGCGAGCCCACGGCCCGTGCAGGCGCGTGCCGCAGCGGGGGCAGGCTCGCTCGCCACGGTCCGCCGTGAGGCCGCACTCCGGGCAGACCTGGTGGCGGTAGGAGAGCGCCCGGCTGCGGTTCTCGAGGCTCCGCGCCCGGCGCTGGGCGCGCTCCCTGAAGCGGTGCAGCCGCCAGCGCAGCTGGACGGGGTTGATGCCCAGGGCACGGAGGAGCCGGTCGAGCACGGGCATTGCGTATGGTATACACCCGAGAGTGACTGTCGAGACCAGAAAGAGTGTGGGCCAGCCTTTCCGCCTGGTTACCGATTACACGCCCCAGGGTGATCAGCCCGCCGCCATCGACGCCCTGATGGACGGGCTCGAGCGAGGCGAGCGGCACCAGGTGCTCCTCGGCATCACCGGCAGCGGTAAGACCTTCACCATGGCCTGCGTCATCGAGCGCTGCCAGCGTCCGACGCTGATCATCGCCCCCAACAAGACACTGGCCGCCCAGCTCTACGGAGAGTTCCGTGCCCTGCTGCCGGACAACGAGGTGCACTACTTCGTGAGCTACTACGACTACTACCAGCCTGAGGCCTACGTCCCCACCTCGGACACCTACATCGAGAAGGACTCCATCATCAACGACGACATCGACCGGATGCGCCATGCCGCGACCCACGCCCTGCTCTCGCGACGCGACGTGGTCATCGTGGCCTCCGTCTCTTGCATCTACGGCATCGGCAGCGCCGAGGCCTACCACGGCATGCTCGTCGACATTCAGCGCGGTCAGCAGCTCGAGCGGGACCGGCTGCTGCGACAGCTCGTCGAGATCCAGTACCTGCGCAACGACACCGACTTCCACCGCGGCACCTTCCGGGTCCGTGGGGACGTCGTCGAGATCTTCCCGGCCCACGAGGAGGAGCGCGCGATCCGCCTCGAGCTCTTCGGCGACGAGGTCGAGGCGATCCTCGAGATCGACCCGCTGCGGGCCCGGGTGCTCGGCGAGCGTGACCGCGTGGCGATCTTCCCCTCCAGCCACTACGTCACGCCACCCGAGCAGCGGCAGCGGGCGCTGGTCGCGATCCGCGACGAGCTCCAGGGCCGGCTCGCCGAGCTGCGCGGGGAGATGCAGCTGCTCGAGGCCCAGCGCCTCGAGCAGCGCACCATGTTCGATTTGGAGATGCTGGAGCAGATGGGCTACTGCACCGGCATCGAGAACTACTCCCGCCACCTCTCGGGGCGCCAGGCCGGCGAGCCGCCGCCGACGCTGATCGACTACTTCCCCCCCGACTTTCTGCTGATCGTCGACGAGAGCCACCAGACCGTCCCCCAGCTCCAGGCGATGTTCCGCGGCGACCGCAGCCGCAAGGAGACCCTGGTGGAGTACGGCTTTCGCCTGCCCTCGGCGCTGGACAACCGGCCCCTGCGCTTCGAGGAGTTCATGGAGCACATCAACCAGGCGGTCTACACCTCCGCGACCCCGGGGCCCCTGGAGCTCGAGCTGACCCAGGGCGTGGTGGTCGAGCAGATCATCCGCCCCACCGGCCTCGTCGATCCCGAGGTGGAGGTGCGGCCGGTGACCAGCCAGGTGGACGACCTGCTCGGGGAGATCCGCCTGCGGGCCGAGCGGGACGAGCGGGTGCTGGTCACCACGCTGACCAAGCGGATGGCCGAGGACCTGACCGAGTACTACCAGGACGTCGGCGTCCGCGTGCGCTACCTCCACTCCGACATCGACACCCTGGAGCGGGTGGAGATCATCCGCGAGCTGCGGCAGGGCAAGTTCGACGTGCTGGTGGGGATCAACCTCCTGCGCGAGGGCCTCGACCTGCCCGAGGTCTCGCTGGTCGCGATCCTCGACGCGGACAAGGAGGGCTTTCTGCGCAGCGCTCGCTCGCTGATCCAGACCATCGGGCGCGCCTCGCGCAACGTCTCGGGCCGGGTGATCATGTACGCCGAGAGGGTCACCGACTCCATGGCCCGGGCCATCGACGAGACCAACCGGCGCCGCGAGCGCCAGCTGGCCTACAACGCCGCGCACGGCGTCACACCCCGCACCGTGCAGCGCGCGATCCTCGACATGCGAGACTCCGTGCTCGCCGCCGACTACCTCGACCTGCCCGACGAGCCGACCGAGCGGCCGCCGGCCCACGAGATCCCCGCCCTGGTCGAGCAGCTGCGCCGGGAGATGCTCGCCGCCGCCGAGGATCTCGACTTCGAGCGCGCGGCGAGCCTGCGCGACCGCATCGCCGCGCTTACCGAGACCGAGCTGCTCTTCGGCGGCGCCGCGGCGCCGGCCGGGCGGGAGCCGCGGCGCGCCCGGGCGCGCTCGGAGCCCGAGAAGCGCGGCGCCGCCCGGCGGGCGGGCCACGAGCGGGCGCGCAAGACGCGGCGGAAGAGGCGATCTTGACCAAGCGCCTGCGCCAGCACCTCAACCCGCTGAAGATGACCGCCCTGGTCCCCCGGGGCGCCCTCGAGCTGCCCCCGGCCGGGGCGCTGGAGGCCGAGCTGGGCTGCGGCGATGCCCGGTTCATCATCGAGCTCGCCCGGCGCCACCCCGATGTGCGCTACGTCGGGCTCGACGTCCGTGAGGGATTCCTGGAGCTCGGCCGCGAGGAGGTCGCCCGGCTCGGCCTGGACAACGTCCAGCTCGAGCGCTGCAACCTGATGGTCGACGCGGCGCACCTGTTCCCGCCCGGGCGGGTCCGCCGCTTCTACGTCAACTTCCCCGACCCCTGGTTCAAGGAGCGGCACAAGAACCGGCGCTGGCTCGACGCCGCGGTGCTGGACCACCTGGTGCGCGCCCTGGCCCCGGAGGGCGAGCTCTTCTTCCAGAGCGACGTCTGGGAGCTCGCCCTGGACGCCCTCGCCCTGTTCGAGGCCTGCCCGGGGCTCTCGAACGCGGCGGGGGGGGAGTGGTCCTTCTTGCGCGAGAACCCCTACGGGGTTCGCTCCAACCGGGAGCTGGCGGTGGCCGCGGAGGGCCGCCCCGCCTGGCGGCTGCGCTTCACTCGATCTGGAAGTTGACGGCGTTGGAGGGTCGACCGTCGACGGTGACCGTGACCAGGGTCAGTCCGGCGGCGCGGGAGGGGACGACGACCCGGGCGCGGCCGGCCTGCCACAGGCTGACCTGGGCCGGTTCGCCGCCGAAGCTCACCTGACGCTGCGCCCCCGCCTCGCCGAAGCGCTCGCCCACCAGGTCCACGTTCTCGCCGGGCTGGCCGTGGTCGGGCAGGATCGCCTCGATGCGCGGCGCCACCGGCTCGTCGCCGCAGGCGGCGAGGAAGTGGATCAGGCATAGCCCGGTGAGCGCCCGCCTCATTCGGGCACGCAGGTGCCCCCGGCCGGATTACAGGCGTACCCGGTGCGCGTGCACTTGCCGTCGCCGGCCGTGCAGTTGACCAGGCAGTACGTGCCGATCACCGAGCCGTTGCCGTCCGTGCTCTGGACGCAGGTCTGATCGGCCGGGCACTCGTCGCCGTTCGGGCAGCTCTGGCTGCAGTAGCCCCCGGGGAACGTGAGCGGGTTGCCGGTGTTCTGCAGCTCCTTGAGGCACGAGCCCCCCTCGCACTCGGTGTCCGCCCCGCAGGCTTCGCCGGCCGCCTTCTTCGGCGGGCCGCCGTCGTCCAGGGGCGGCTGAACCGAGGGCGTGCAGCTCCCTGACGGTTCGAGGTCCTTGCTCGTGCCGAGCACCAGCTTGAGCGGGCTGACCCCCGGCGGCGTGAGCTTGCAGCAGTCGGCGCCGCAGGAGCTGACCCCGGCCGGGCAGGTCACCGGCAACGAACCGCTCGTGCTGACCGAGATCGTCAGCTCCTCGGAGGAGCCCTGCTTGGGGATCAGCCGCACGCGGTTGGCGTCGCAGTCGCCGAAGCCGTCCACCGTGGTCTTGTTGGTCTTGCCGGCCTGTGTCGCGCTGACCGTCACCGTACCGACGTCGGTCCCCTGGGGCCGGAACACCTGGACGATGATCTCCGTGTCCCAGTCCTTCTTCCGGCCGCAGCCCGCGACCAGCAGCAGCGCCACGCCCCCGAGCAGAGCGCGGGTGAGCGAGTAGACAACGGGTCGTGTCCTCATCGCAGGTCGATCTCCGGCATGGCGGGGATGTCATCCCCGCGAGTTGCAAAGTAGATCCCCGTGCCCGCGCCGCCGGCCACGGCGACACCGATGATCGTCCAGAACCACCACGCCTTGTAGACCGGGGTGCCCTCGTCGCGGCGACCGCCCGAGACCGACTCCAGGGCCACGGGGAGGTCGAGCTTGAGGCCCGCCGAGACGTTGATCGAGGTCGAGTAGGGCTTGTAGCCCTGGCGCGTGACCCGCACCAGGTGCACGCCCGGCTCCACCTTGATCGAAACCGGGACCGTGCCGATCAGCTTGCCGTCGAGCGTCACCTGGCCACCCTCGGCGCTGTCGCCCCGGATTACCAGCCGAGCCTCGCGTTTCTTCTCGTCCTGATCCGTCTGCTGCGCCCGGTCCTCCATCTGCGACAGCAGCTGGTGCAGCTCTTCGATCAGCTTCTGCACCGTCTCGCGGTTGGGAGCCTGGGGCATCTCCCTGAGGTAGCTCTTGTAGAGCGAGAGCGCCTTGTGCAGACGGAAGGACTTCTTGTCCAGCCGATACTGCTGCCGCTGGGACTGTGCGATGTTGAACAGGAACGCCGGGTCGGGCATGGCGCGGTAGGCCGCCTCGTACTCCCGGACCGCCTCATCGAACTGGCCCAGCTTGTACGCGGTCTGGGCCTTCTCGAAGTGCAGCTTGGCTTCCTCCTCGTCGCCGGCCAGCGCCGGGCGCGCCGGTGCGAGGAGCACGAGCCCGGCCAGCACCGCCAGCAGCAGGTGGGGCGCGCTACTTCTTCCTCTTGAACGGATTGAGCGTGGAATCGGGGTCATCGTTCGTGCCCTTCTTGGGGGGGGGCTTCTGGGTCTTGTTGAGCTTCGTGTGTGAAACGCCGGCGCGCCTGCGACGCTCCAGCGAGAGGTCGAGCGCCAGCACCTTGCCCGGGAGGATGGTGATCCCCTGCTCGAGCGGCTCGTGCTTCGGCGCCGTGATCTTGAGCGAATACTGCTTTGCCTCCAGCTTGCCGAGCTCCAGGTTCGGGCCCTGGTGCACGATCGTCCCGTCGAGGAAGAAGGTCGCGCGCTTGACGTTGGTCCGCAGCTTCAGCCCGCCAGTCTCTTTCGCGGCCGGCTTGGCGCTGAGGGCCAGGCTCACCTCCTTGACCACGCCCGGCTCGATCTCCAGCTGCTCCTCGGCCACACCGTAGCCGTCGAGGGCGATGCGCAGCTGGACCTTGCCCGGGTCTACGGTGACCTCGGTCGGGCTCTTCTGCTTGACCTCCTGCCCGTTGATGAAGATCGCCGCGCCCGGCGGCGTCGTGCGCACCCTCAGCGTCGCCGTCCGGGCCGACGTCCCGGCGTCGGCGCGCGCC
>Ga0316576_10000279_pt1 | contig 22450 bp, 10 predicted proteins | sample S0NA_FD_203075 | JGI IMG/M metagenome (GOLD analysis project Ga0316576, IMG submission 203075) | Rhizosphere microbial communities from salt marsh grasses in Alabama, United States - S0-2_050615r3r5 | ecosystem: Host-associated > Plants > Roots > Rhizosphere | place: USA: Alabama | collected...
GGCTGCTTCATTCCTTGCTCGGCCTCTCCGACCGGCACGCGCTGCTGGGCCACGCGCGGCTGGGGGCCTCCTGGGAGGGGTTCGCCATCGAGCAGATCCTGCGGGCCTTCGAGCCGCGTGAGGCGTTTTTCTGGGCTACCCATGGAGGGGCGGAGCTCGACCTGTTCTTTCTCCGCGGGGGCAAGCGCTTCGGCTTCGAGGTAAAGTTCAGCGAAGCGCCAGCCATCACGCGCTCGATGCGGATCGCGCAGCACGATCTCGGCCTGGACTGGCTGTGGGTCGTCCATCCAGGGCCGCACCGCTATGACGTCGAGCCGGGGCTGACCGTCGTCCCGCTGGCCGATCTGGAGCAGATCGCCTGATCCGCCCACCATCGCTCGCGTTTCCGCCCGTACAACCTCCTGTGCTACGATGGCCGTTCCAGATGCCCGAGATCCCGGAGAGCGAGGCCCCCGTGGCCACCAAGGTCTGCGCCACCCCGCCGGGCCGCAGCAACGCGCTGGTCCTGGCCGGCGGCGGGGCCCTGGGCGCGTACGAGGCCGGCGTGCTGCTCTACGCCCTGGACGGCCTCGAGCGCGACACCGGGGTCCGGCCGCATTTCGAGATCTTCGCCGGCACCAGCGCGGGCGCGCTCAACGTGAGCTTCCTCGCCGCGATGGCCGAGGACCTCTCCGCGGGGGCGCGGCGGCTGGCGGCCTTCTGGGAGGGCCTGTCCATCGGCAAGATGCTCCGCTTCGGCCGCCACGAGCTCGCGACCATGCTCCGGCTGGTCCTCGGACCGGGGCCAGCCCGGATCCGCGTTCGACGGGGCAAGCGCCCGCTGAAGCGCGCTCCGCATCCCCCGGTCGCGGGGCTGTTCGACACGACCCTGCTCCACGAGCAGATGCGCGAGCTGATCCCCTGGGACGGGCTGCAGCGCAACCTGGAGGCGGGGCAGGTGCGCGGCGTGGCCCTGTGCGCCACCGAGGTCTGCACCGGGACCTCCATCGTGTTCTACCAGACCGCGCCCGGCGCGGAGTTTCGGCTTGGACGGGACCCGAACAAGGAGCCCCTGGCCGTGCGGATCGGGGTGGAGCACGCCATGGCATCGGCGGCGATCCCCTTCCTGTTTCCGGCCGTGCAGATCAAAGGAGTCTGCTACACCGACGGGGCGCTGCGTCAGAACACCCCGCTCAACCCCGCGCTCCGGATGGGGGCGGACCGCGTGCTGGTGGTCAGCCTGACCCAGAAGCCGGGCCAGGCGAAGCACTCCGCCCGGCTGGGCTGCCGGCTGAATCCTTTTCCGGGCGCGCTGTTCATGCTGGGCAAGACCGCGATGGTCTTCATGAGCCAGTCCCTGGACTACGAGCTCTCCAGGGTCGAGATGTACAACCGCCTGATCCGGGGCGGGTGCGAGGAGTACGGCCCCGAGTTTCTCGATCGGTTGAACCGGATCCTCTCCAGCCACCGCAACGCGAGCTACCGTCCGGTGCGGACCTGTCACATCCGGCCCTCGGTGAGCCTGAACGCACTGGCCCTGGAGGCGCTCAAGCGCGCGCCGGGCGAGCTGCGGCTGCCGGGCGCCGCGGGCCGCCTGGTCAGCGCGGTCCTGGCCTCGGAGTCGGTGGCCGAGTCGGAGCTCCTGGGCTATTTGATGTTCGCTCCGACCTACACCCGGATGCTCATCGACCTGGGCCGCGCCGACGCTCGTCGCCAGCGGGAGGAGCTCGCGGCGTTCTTCTCCTGAGGCTGTCCTACTCGAACAGGTCGGGGATGCCGTCCGCGTCCTGGTCCGGCAGGGCGGACAGGGTCTGGGCCGTGTCCGCGACGGCGTCGCCCTGGGCGTCCGGGTCGCCGATGTCGGGCTGGCCGTCGTCGTCGTCGTCGGTGTCCGCCAGGTCAGCCGCACCGTCGCCGTCGCTGTCGAGGAGCTCCAGGGGGTTCTTGCTGTTGTCCTTGCCCAGGGTGATCTCCCCCGAGCCGAGCAGGCCCTCGGACCTCAGCGTGAGGGTCACCTGCCCCAGGTCCAGGGCGTTGGTCTTGCTGCCGCACAGGTCCGCTGCCTGGCGCGGCACCAGCGTGGTGAGCGTCGATCCTCCATCGTCCGTGGCGAAGCGCATCGCGGCGACCCAGAAGCCCGGAGCGTCGCCGCCGCTGGTCCGCGGCACCTGCAGCACGAGGTTCACCGACTGGGCGCAGGGTACGACGATGGAGAAGGGCGTGTCCGGCCGCTGGCCTGCGCCGGCGTCGTAGGCGAACACGGGACCGAAGAACAGACGCGGCGTCGCCGCGGCCGTGGGTGGCGTCGTGCCTGCGGCGTCTGCAGCGGCGACGGAGCCGTCCGTGGCGCTTGCCGCGCTGCCGTCCGCGGCGGCCGGTGGCGCGTCCGTGGAGACGAAACCCACCGCCGCCAGCTGGAAGCTGCCCTGTCCGGTGTGCAGCTGGTCGGCCGGGGGGAGCTTGAGGCGGCCGCGGAAGACGCGGCACGGGCCGTAGCTGTTGCCCTGGTAGTCGAAGCAGGTCCCGGCGACGCCGGGCGCGTTGTCGGTCCCCGTACAGCCGCAGAGAACGGCGAGGACGAGCGGGGTCAGTCGCATCGGGATCTCCTCCGGAGCAGCAGGGCGAAGGTCAGCAGGAACAGGGGCGCCTCCAGGGGAGGGGAGGCCGTGCCGCCGGCCACGCTGCAGCACCCCTCGCTCTGCACCGGCCCGCCGTCGGGGTTGTTGGGGTCGGGGTGAGCGTTGTTCGGGTCGGTCTCGCAGCCGTAGCCGTCCACCGACGCACCCGGGCGCGTGGCCGGGCAGAGGTCGCAGAGGTCGCCGACGCCGTCGCTGTCGAAGTCGCTCTGGTCGGCGTTCGGGACCGTCGGGCAGTTGTCGTTGGCGTCGGTCACGCCGTCCTTGTCCGTGTCGGCCGGCGGGTTGGGCGGCGGCGGGGTGGGATCCTCGAGGCGCAGCGCGAGGAGCTCGGCCGCGTCGACGTCGCCGTTTTGGTCCTTGCTCGCCGGGACCTGTCCGGAGAGCGCCGCGCCGTCGGCGGTGCCGTAGCGCGCGGCGGCGACGCAGATGCAGTAGCAGGGCTCGCCCGCCTCGCAGGCCGGGACGATCTTGTCGCCGCAGGGCGGATTCTGCGGGTCGCAGGTCGGTAGCTTGCTGCCGAAGACCTCGACCAGGTTCAGCGTCCCCTCGACCACGCCGGACGCGCTCGCCGCCAGGCTGGGCGTGGCCGCCTCGGCGGCGCCGGTGACCTGGAGCCAGCTCACGTAGTCGCCGTCGCCCTCGTCGGCGAGGTACCAGCCGCCGAAGGCCGCCTTGCCCGCCTTGCCGAAGGGCGCGGCGGTCGGTGTCAGGTTCGTGGGGCGCGCGACGTAGAGCAGGACGTCGCTGCCGGGCTGGGCCGCGGAGGCCGCGAGGTAGAGCTGGCGGCCGTTGAAGGAGGCGTAGAGCTTCATCCCCGAGCCCTCGGCCACCTGGTACGTGGCGTCGTCGACCTCGCCGTCGAGGGAGTAGCGCACGCGGGGGTCGCCGGCCTGGACCGCGCACCCCTCGATGTCCACCGCGTCGCCCAGGGGCGTGCCCGTGCACTTGTCGCAGTCGTCGCCCACGCCGTCTCCGTCGGTGTCCGCCTGTTTGTCGTTGGCGATGCCCCGGCAGTTGTCGTAGCTGTCGAGGACCAGGTCGTAGTCATCGTCGGGGAGCTCGGTCTCGGTGATCTGGTAGATCTTGGTCTCGTGGCTGCCCACCGAGGCGGTGTAGCCGTTCTGGAGCGAGGTCTTGTCGGTGGCCACCTGGTCCTTGGGGTTCATGTGGTTGACCAGCCAGAGGGTGCCCGAGCCGTACCGAGACAGCTGATCCTTCGGGGGATAGACGGTGACCGGCGTACCGAGCGAGCTCGACTGGAAGCGGTTGACCAGCACGACGAAGTGCTGGCCCGCCCGGTAGCGCGAGAAGGAGTAGACCTGGGAGCCGCCCTTGTCGGCGTCGCTGTTGATGCGCTCGTAGGTGTCGCCGGTCTCGCCGAGCTTGCCGTAGTCCTGCCCACGCAGCCCCGGGTTGTTGTTGCGGATCATCAGCACGCGCCGGTAGTGGTCGTGGAGCGCCTCGTCGCCGTCCGCGCCGAAGAGCATCTGGCCCCGGCCTTGCTCCAGGCCCTGCTCGTCCCCGTAGTAGACCATCGGCGTCCCCGGCATGGTGAGCAGGGCACCGGCGGCGGCCTGCAGCACCTCGACCTTGCGCCCCGCCTGGAGCAGGAAGCGGTCCTCGTCCTGGGTGTCGAGGTAGCGCATGGTGAGAACGTTGGCCGGGTCGATCTTCTCCCGGGCGTACTTGATCGAGCTGTCCTGGATGAAGTGCTCGGCGGCGGTCATCGCGCCGTTGAAGCTGTCCAGCCCGCCGGTCTTGGCGAAGATGTCCTTGAAGTTCCAGTACAGGTGGGAGTGGTAGGCCAGGTCAAACTGCTCGTCGAAGAATCCGGGAGAGGGCGGGATGATCTCGGCGAGGATGGCGCCCCCGGGGCGGCGGCCGATGACCCGCCGGCGCGCCGCGCGCCAGAAGGACGGCGGGACGAAGGATGCGATGTCGCAGCGGAAGGCGTCGACGCCGTGCTCCATCCAGAAGTCGATGAAGTCGAGGAAGAGCCGGCGGACGAGGGGGTTGTTGTAGTTGAGCGAGGGCAGGGTCGAGAAGTCGAAGGCGTACTCGAAGGGGCGGGTGGCGTTGCCCGGGTTGAACACGTACCAGTCGCGCAGGACCGAGGACTCGTTGGCGATGGCGGCGCGGAACAGGGGGTGCTGGTCCGAGGTGTGGTTGGCCACCATGTCCAGCATCACCTTGAGGCCGAGCTTGTGGGCGGCCGCGGTGAAGGCGTCCCAGTCGGTCAGCGTGCCGTAGTCGGGCTCGACGTCGAAGTGGGCCGTGGAGGCGTAGCCGTGGCTGGTGGGCCCGGGGTTGATCGGCATGATCCAGAGGACGTTGACGCCGAGCTCCTTGAGGTAGGGCAGCTTCTGGATCAGACCCTGGAAGTCGCCCTGGAGCGTCCCGCTGCAGCTGCCCGATCCGCTGCCCGACGCGGAGCCGTGGAACATGCGGACGAACACCATGTAGATCACGGCGTCTTCCTTCCAGAAGCGATCCTGGTCGTCCAGCTCCTGCCCGGTCACGCCGCCGCTCTGGTCGACGCGCACGACGGCGGCGCGGGGGTAGGAGCCATCGACCTGGAGGTAGAAGAAGTAAGCCCCGGTCTTGGTCGGCACCGGGAAGGATGCGCTGCGGCCGCTGTTCTCCTGGGTCAGCTGCACGGCCTGAGGGTTGCGGGCGTCCTGGTACCAGGCGTGGCTGCCGCTGGAGCCCGTCGGCCGGCCGTCGAGGAGCACCTTGGTCCCCTGCTGGACCACGTCGACGCGGGGTCGCAGGGCCGCGTTGAAGCTCTGCACCACGTGGAGCTCGGTGAAGCTCTCGCCGCTCCAGGCTCCCTCGTGGTCCTGGACCTTGAGCCCGATCTTGTAGTCGCCCGGGGCGCTGGCCTTGACCCGTACGCCGGAGACGCCGGCGTCGAGGGTCTGGGCCTGGGCCGAGCCGATGGGGTTCTGCTGGCCGTTCCCGTCGCCATCGAACAGGAGGATCCAGAAACCATCGCGGGTGTCGCGCTCCTGGTCGTAGGCCTGGAAGGTCAGCGTCCCCGGGCCCGAGACCTGGCGCCAGCGGAAGAGCTTGATCCCCACGCGGTCCGGGTCGTCGGACTCGCCGCCGTCGAGCTCCACCTCTCCGCCCACGCGGCCGAAGCGGGCGGGCCCGGCGTTGGCGACCGGGGCCTGGTTCTGCCGGTTGATCAGGATGGCGACGGTCAGCGTGTCGCCCGTGCGTCCGGAGGTGTCCGCGAGATCGAAGTCCAGCTCGTGAAACCCCTCCGGGGGGCTCGCGAGCGTCGCCGTCACGGTGGCCACGCCCCCGGCGCCGGTGGTCACGTTGACGCTCTGCACGTCAACGGTCGTGTCGGGCGGTGGCGCGCCTGCCGCGCGGAAGATGCCAGACGGCTCGTTCGTGTGCAGCTTGACCTTGACCGCCTTGGGGTCGATGGGCGTCCCTGCGCTGCCGGGCTTGGCCTGCGCGGAGACCACCACCGGGGTCGTGCCGGTGAACAGCGTCCCCGGCTTGGGCGACGGGCTGGTCTTGACGTACTGCGGGCGGAGCGGGTCGCGGACCTCGTAGATGTTGTCCTTGCCGTACTGCCCGCCGAAGCCCTGGAGCTTGGGGGACGGATCGTTGAAGAAGTTCCCGTCGGGGACGTCGTCCTCGTTGAGGTTGCAGTCGGTCAGGTTGACGTACTGATCCGCGTTGGCGACGAAGACATAGATGTAGTCGCCCTCGGCGAGCTGCACCGTGGCGGACCACGTGCTGCCCTGCTTCGTCATCGGCCGGGCCTTCCACAGCGGATTCAGCCCGCCGGCGCTGTCGAGCAGCAGATAGGCCGTGCTGATGCTGCCCTTGTAGGTCACCTTGGTCTCGTCGAAGGAGAAGACCACGTCCTCCAGGTAGGAGCCCGCGGCGCGCGGCGCGCGGGAGGGCGTGGTCAACGCCGCGCCGGTCAGCGTGGCGATGACGAGCAAGCGGAGCAGGGGCCTGCGGTGCTTGGACATCAGGGCACCACTTTCAGCTGGGGCAGGGAGACCTTGAGGATCTCGCTGGCCTCGATGTTTCCGTTGTTGTCCTTGGTCGCGGGGGTCTGGCCCGAGGGGTAGAGCGGGCCGCCGTCGGCCGTGCCCCAGGGGCCGACCGCGAGGTAGATCATCGACGGGAGCGTCCCGCCGAAGACCTGGGTCAGATCGATGCTGGCCTCCAGCACGCCACCGTTCTGGGCCGGGGTGGCGACGTCGAGGGCGGGATCGAGGTTTTTGCCCATCTCCTCGAGCAGCGTGTCGGTGGGGGAGCCGAGCTCGAACCAGCCGGCGAAGTTGCTGTCGTTCTCGTCGGCGACGAACAGGGTCTTGCCGGCGAAGGCCACCTGGCCGGCCTTGCCCCAGGGGGCGGGCTTGAGCGCCCCGGGGGGCGTCGCCGAGATGAAGAAGAAGTGATCCGAACCCTCCCCCGCGTCGTCGGTGGCCATGTAGAGGTAGTTCCCGCTCAGCGCGAGGTTGATCGCCATCGTGCTCGTGCCCCCGCCGGCGACGAGGGTCGCCGTGCTGTCCAGGGCGCCGTCCATCTTGAACGGCGAGGGCTTGGTCGGCGCTGGCAGCGTGTACGTCGGAGGAACCTGACCGATCATCCCCGCGTCGTAGTCGGTGAACTTCAGGTCGATGGTCTTGCCGCCGGTGATGATGTCGGCGGGGGTCCCCGGGATGTTCACGTCGCGCCAGCTGCCAACGACGTAGACGGGCGTCTGGAGCGCCTTGTCCTTCACGTCCGCGACCAGGTCGGGGACCTCCTGCTTGAACATCAGCTGGGGGCTCGGCGTCCCGGCCGGGTCGGTCTCCGCTCCGGCCCCGGTGCCGGCGTAGATCTTGGCGCCCGAGAAGTCCATCGTGCCCGTGCCGATGTCCACCTTGGTCAGGTCGCGCGGGTCGATGACCTTGGGGCTCGAGCAGCCGGGATCGGTCCAGGTCGTCTTCGAGGCGTCGCACAGCTCGGTGACCAGGTTCTTCATCACGGTCGGGAACGCCCGACCGGTCGAGGTCACCATCTTGTTCAGCTGTGTGCAGCCCTTGTCCTTGGGGCAGCGAACCACTTTCCAGCCGTAGGGGCGGCTCTTGGGCAGGAAGATGGTCCGCTCCCACACCCCGGGGAAGTCCTGACGCTCGACCATCTGGAGCACGACGTTCTCGCCACCGGAGAAGGCGTCCGTGGCGTTCTGGCCGAAGGCGTCCTCGGCGACGCCGAACTCGCCGGTGAGGAAGACCGCCTCTCCCTGGTAGACGCCGAGGTTGTTGCCGTCGGTGTCCAGCCAGGCCTTGGAGACGTCGACGCGGAAGGTGATCGGCACCATGGTGGCGGACCCGACCAGGATGCTGGCATCGACGGCCTTCTCGTCCGGGACGGCGAAGTCGACGGAGCGGGCGGTGTAGGGCGTCGTGCCCTCGACCAGGTAAGCCGAGTAGGGCTGGGTGTCTGCCGTCGTGCCGCCGATGACCCGCTTGGGGGCGATGCGGACCTTGGCCGTCCCCTCCCAGACGTTGTCGCCGTCCGGATCGGAGAGCGCCACGGTGGTCGGGAAGCCGGCGTCGAACGCGCCGGTGCTGTCGAAGCTCGCCTTGAGCGAGGGCTGGACCAGGGCCTGGGCCGGGCGGTCGTCGACCTTGAAGGTCACCGTCACCACCCCCTCCGGCGGCGGAGTCACCGGCACGGTGAGCAGGGGGACCTTGACGGTCAACGGCGTCTTGTCCTTGACCTCGAAGGCGACGAGCTCGGAGAGCGCCCGGTCCTGGTCGTCCACCGCGCGCACGGTGTAGGCCATGTACTGCGAGCCCAGACGGTCGTCGGAGGTGTCCTCGGTCCGGGTCGGGTCAACGGCCACGGCGAGCCTGGCCTCGAAGACATGGTCGCCGTCGGCGTCGGCGAGGGTGATCTTGTTGTTGAAGTGGGAGAACACGCCGGTCTGGGGATCGACGCTGGCCAGGAGGAAGACCTGGGTCAGGTTGGCGTTGTAGCGGTCATCGACCTGGAAGGTCACCTCGGCGGCGTCGGACTGGCCGACCCCGATGAAGTTCACGCTGGCATCCAGGCGGTTGCCGTCGCCGTCTTTCACGCCGTCGAGCTTCAGGGTGTAGGTCACCAGGGCGGTCTGCTTCGCGGTGCCGAGCACCACCCGGTCCTCGTCGGCGAGGGAAGCCGAGGTGACGGCGAGGTCAACCGGCGGGACCTGGGTGTAGTCACCGATGTCGTAGCTCGAGCTGTCTGTGGCGCTGTCCTCGTCCACCCTGCAGGCGAATGAGAGCTCGACGTGGGTCTCGTCGAGAGAGCGGGCGAGGGAGACCGGGCGGCCGCGGGGGCAGGACCCGGACATGTCCGAGCAGGCGGAGAGGGCGAGCGCGAGGGCAACCAAGAGACAGTGGGCGCCCATGGGCCGCTTGGCTGCTTCGTGCGCACCCCGGGCCGCGGGTCTTCCGGGAAGGTGTGTGCTGTCAAACATCTTCGTCACGGCGTCCATTTTATGTCATCCACGACCCAGACGAAGGGGGGCGTGTCGGTGAACTTCTTGTACGTGCTCTCGTCGCCGAACAGGCTCTGGATCCGCACGACCCCGTCGCCGTTCCGGTCGCCGAGGATGCGGATCGCGTTCTCGTTGCCCGGGTACTCTTGCCCGTCGGAGAAGACGGAGGGACCGGGGAGCGCGTCGGCGAAGGCCGCCTGGGCGTCGCCCGGGTTGGCGTTCTTGTAGGCCACGGTGTAGGGGGCGAAGGCCTTCCACTGCAGGCTCGTCCCGAGGGGGACTCCCTTGATACGGATCGTGAAGACGCCGTCGCCCGCCGCGGCGTCGTCGCCCTGTCCGTCGTCCTTGAGCTGGGGCTCGGCGCCGTTGAGCGGCTGGCCCTCGGGCGGGAAGTAGCCCATCTGTACGTTGAGCGGGCTCTTCGGGTCGCCCTTGGTCAGGCCGTCCGTGCTCACGCTGCAGCCCAGCATGAACACGCCCTCGCGCTGGGCCGCCAGCGTCGCCGGGCTGATCGCCCGCGCGGGGATCTTCCCCGCCACGGTGTCGCTGCTCGAGACCTTGTAGGTCAGCACGACGTCCACGGTGGGTGGGCTGGCCACGCCGGTGAAGGTCACCGAGCCCGTGCAGGCGTTGCCGGACAGGTCTGTGACCCCGGAGGGGGTGACGGTGTAGGTCTGCCCCGCGGTCATCGTGGAGACCGTGAGCACGACGGTGTCGTCGGCGAAGGTCGCGTTCTGATCGAAGGCGGCCTCCTTGCGACCCGAGAGCGGGTCGCCGGAGAAGTCGACCTGTTGCACGGAGAGCCCACTGACCTTGTAGCTGGCCGCCGCCTGGGCCGTGAGGTAGGAGAGCGGCTCGTCGAAGGCCACCGCGACCTCGTTCTTGGAGATGGCAGCGGCGTAGAGCACCTTGGGCGGCGTGGAGTCGCCGAAGCCCTTGAACTTCACCTTCTGCTCGGTGAGCACGTTGGGCGGCGAGGCGAGGTCCGAGATGTTGGTCACCACGAGGGTGTAGTCGGCCTGTTGCTCCTGTAGGCCCGTGGACAGCTCGACCGAGGTGCCGCCGCCCTTGAGGGCGGCCCCCTGCACGGTCGGAGCGGTGCCGCTGTCGGCGAGGATGCTGAAGTTGGCCGTCTTCGCCCCCGCCGGGAGGATCTTCTCGTCGAACTGAACGAGGAGGGAGGTCGGGCTCTTGGGCAGGACGCCGACCACTCTGGGCGGGCTGGTGTCGGCCAGCGGGGTGAACGGCTCGTAGGCCGACGGAGCGACCCAGCTCTGCTCGAGCTGAGCGGGCTGCTTGTTGCCGAGCGCGTCGACCACGCCGTCCCAGGCGAGGGTGTAGGGCGCGCCGTTGGCCATCCGCTCCGTGCGCACGAGGATCTGGTGCGGCAGCAGCACGGAGCCGATGCTCCCGATGGCCTCGACCTGGACCTTGAGCGGGGCGCCGGTCTTGGCCTGCTTCGCGCTCAACTTGAGCGACGCGACGTCCACGACCAGGCGCTCGTCGAAGGAGAGCAGCAGGCTCTCGCTGTCGCGGACCTGCAGGCTCTGTAGCCGGGGCGGAGCGATGTCGCTGGTCAGGCGGACCGGGTCCACCTCGGGGAGCCCATCGTCGTAGTCGTCGGTCTTGCCACCGACGACGAAGTCGGCGATGTCGCGCCACGTTCCGATCACGATCCCGGGGCAGCCGGTGTCGCCCGTGCGGGCCACGCAGACCTCGTCCGGGTTCTCTCGCTTGAACATGACCGTCGGAGCGGGCTTCGTCTGCCCGCCCGCCGGCACGAAGGGGCCAGGCGCGTCGTCGCCCTTCTTGGAGAGCGTCGCCTTGCTGTAGTCGAGGAAGCTGACCGGCTTGCCGTCGGATCCGGGCAGGGGCAGGGCGGTCAGCGTCACCGGGTCGATGTTGACGCCGGTGGCGTCGTTGGTGGTGCACAGGCTCTTGTGTACCTTCTCCAGCGTGGTCGGCGGGTTCTTGTACTCGCCGGCGATGCCGTGGGCCACCTTCCAGGCGTAGGTCCCGGGCGGCGCGAGGACGGTGACCGCGTAGATCGGCTTGCCGCTGTGCAGCTGGCTCGTCGGCTTCATCTCGAACTCGGGGACGCCGGTCACGTCGGTCCTGCCGGAGACGGAGATCGGGTTGCCCGACAGGTCTCGGGCGACGGCCAGCACGGTCCCGGTGAGGTACAGGCCGGCGCCCGCGGGCAGGCCACGCTTGCTGCCCTGGGCGTCGAGGAAGGCGAAGCCAGGCACGGCGCTGAACGTGACGCGGTACAGCGCGAACCCGTTGAAGCGGACCGGGTCCGTCGTCTTGAGCAGGTTGCCGGCGAGGTCACGCACCCCGGTGACCAGGAGCTGGTACGGCTTTCGCTTCCCCTGGGCCCCGGTGACCAGCCAGACCTGGCGCTTGTCCTTCAGGTGCGCCGCGAACAGGTCCAGGTCGGCCCCGGCCAGCGCCTGCACCGTGTAGTTGCCGACATTCTCGGCGGATGTCCGGTCCAGCTCCTCGTCGAACGTCACCCGGAGCACCTGACCCACCGTGGGGTCGGTCACCGTCGCGCTCGGGTTGAGATCCCGCAGCGGCAGCGCCTCCACGGCGATCACCTGGGGCGAGGTCCTGTCCCTGTCGATGGTCACGCGATCCTTGCCCGGGGCGAGGGGGTTGGCATTGGCGCTGGCGTCCTTGAGGTCCTTGGCCAGCAGGGTGTAGGTCTGTCCGAAGTCGGGAGCGCCGACCTCGAGGGTCACCCTGTTCCCGCTGGCGGCCACCGCGGTGATCGCGAGCGCGCGGTTGGCGGCGTCGAGGATCAGGTAGCTGTCAGCGGACGAGGCGCTGTTGAACTCCATCGCCTCGGAGAAGGTGGCGACAACCCGTGACGTCGAGGTGAACTCGGCCGAGACGAGCTCCGGGGCGACCTTGTCGTCGGTGCTCACGGTGAGAGGCGCCGGGCAGCGGGTGCAGACGCCGTTCTCCAGCGCCTCGGCCATGCCATCGGGGGTCAGGGGGGGGCGCTTGCGGGTGTCCCCGAGCTCGAGGCCGCCGACGTAGCTATCCTCGGCGACCTTGGCCGCGGCAGGGCCGCCCAGGTCCTGGTCGAAGCTCAACGTGCCGCCGGCCCCCTTGATCTTGCTGTTGAGGTTGACGTAGTTCTTGTTGCTCGCCTCGTCGCCGAACACGTCCCTGCGGATCACCAGACAGTCCGCGCTCCCGTCGGCGCTTCGGCTGAGCACGTCCTTGACCTCGAGGATCCGCGCGTTCCCCGGCCACTCCTCGGTCCGGGTCCAGCCCTCGCCGGCCGAGCCGTTGGTGTACTTGTACTTCACGCGCATGCCGCGGGGCAGGACCAGCAGCCGGGTGTAGATCCCGTCCCCGGCCTGCTCGTCGCCGTTGGTGCCGTCGTCGAACATCGCGGTGTCGGGGTCGTTGGGCGTCATCTGGCTCTTGATCACACCGGCCGCGTCGGCGATGGGTGAGCTGTCGTCCACGGTGACCGCCAGAAACACCCCGGCCTTGGTCGGCTGGCGGATGAGCTGCGGAGCGCCGTTTCCGTCCAGACCCTCGCCCGAGACGTCGACGGTGAACATCACCTTGACCAGGGCGGCGTCGCAGACCAGTGAGATGGTCAGGCGGCCGATCGCCGCGGTCAGCTTGTTCCGGTAGTCGGAGGCGACGTCCTTGGGCAGATCGTTGGCGCGGGCGGCAACGAAGGAGTCGGCGAGGTCGGCGTCTTTGGCCGAAAACAGCGGGGTCTTCCCCGTGGTGCTCGCCTTGCCGAGCAGGAGGAGGACAATATCGTCGAACGCCTTGATCTCGGCGGTGCCCTTGGCCGCGTGGTCGGCCACCTGCTTGATCAGGTCCGCGACCGCGCTCTGGGGCACCGAGGCGAAGGAGCCACCCTGCAGGGCGACCTTCTCCTGGACCAGCTGGGCCGCGCCGGTGGTGGCGGCGTCGATCCGCCCCAGGTCGCGGTCGTCGGTCATCGTCAGCTCCGCGGCCACGGCCTTGAGCACCCGCTCGCCGGCCACGGCGACGAGACGAACGGAGGGGTAGTCGCGGTTCGCGGTCAGCTCCAGCCCGGCGGCGGCGCCCCCCTGGACCTCGGCGGTGCCGACGACCAGGTCGTTCTCGTCGTAGGCCGTGACCGTCGCCCCTGTCCCGGCCGGCAGGTCGAGCGTGAAGCGGAGGCGCGTCGCGGGGGGAGGCGTCGGGTCATAGCCGAGGCAGCCGGCCAGGGTGGCGACGACCACGAACAAAGCGGAGCGCCTCATGGCAGGGTCACCTCCAGGCGGGTCGGGGAGAGCTCGACCCGCTCGCCGCCGTCGATGGCGCCCAGGGGGTTGTCGAAGGAGACGGTCGTCGAGCCGGCCGCCCCGGCGCGCTGCACGTGGATCCGCAGCAGCGTCCCCCGCGCCGGGAGCATCACGCGGCGGGTGTCGCTCATCCCGACAGTGATCCGGCCCGTGGCCTTGGCCACGTCGGACCAGAAGACGCGATCGAGGCGTTCGGCGTCCTGGCCCGCCTCGATCTTGGTCACCTTGACCGTCTTGGCGTCGTAGACGATCGCGCCCTGGAGTCCGCGCAGGGCGAAGGCCCCCGCGATCTGCAGGTCGAGCGCGCCGCCGCTCGCCTGCACCAGGCTCAGGGTCGGCGCGGGGACCTCGGCGGTCCGATCGATGGTCTGCTCGCAGGCGGCAGCGGAGAGCACGGCCGCGATGAGCCCGAGGCGTTTCATCTTACTTGCCATGGATCCGGTCCACTTCCTTGACCAGGTCACGGATGTCGACGCTGCCGTCGCCGTTGAGGTCTAGCGTGGCGTCGTTCGTTCCGGCCTTGATCGCCGCGACGATGGCGTCCACGGTCTTGAGCTTGGCGGGGTCGACCGGGACGCAGCCGTCGGCGTCGACTCCCCCGATCTGCTCCGTGGGGGTCAGCGGGCAGAGGTCGCACAGGTCCCCGACCTCGTCTCCGTCGAAGTCTGCCTGATCCGCGTTGGCGGTCTTCGGGCAGTTGTCCTCCTCGTTGTCCTTGCCGTCGCCGTCCAGATCGTCGGGCGTAGGCACGTCCGGCAAGGTCTGGCTCCGGTTGACGCGGAAGGGCACGGGGAACGTGGTGAACACGGGCGCGGCCGAGGATGTCGTGTCAACGGCCCGGACCAGCAGGACGTGGTTGCCCTCGGCGAGCTTGGAGACGTCCACGCCGTCGAGGGCGAAGCTGCGGTCGCCGGAGACGTCGGCGCCCCGCTTCATCGGTGCGAAGCCGTCCCACAGCCCCTCGGGGGATCCGCTGACCGGCTGGGCACTGGCCAGCGCGACGCCTCCGCCGTCGATGCGGGCGTAGGCCGCGTCTGCGGTCGGGCCGACCCGCAGCTTGAGGTCGACCACCTTACCGGTGACCTCGGGCATGCTCAGCACGCGAGGTGGCACGCGGACCCCGGCGCCGGTCCGCCGCTCGCCGACGATCTGCACGCTCACGTCGGCCACGCGCTGGCCGGCCTGCCAGATGCTCACCGGGCGAGCGCCGTTGGACGGGTCGGCGGGGGGGGCGATGGCGTAGGCCGCGTAGTTCTTCGAGGGTCCCGAGCGGACGGCGAGGGGGACCAGCCCGTAGCCCGGGGGCAGGGGGGCGCCGGCCGTGGCCAGGCTGTACTTGGCCGTGGCGTCCTGGACCTGGTTCGAAGGGAGGCTCGCCGGGTCGAGCACCGTCGTCGTCGCCAGCGGCGAGCTCCCGGTCAGATCGACGAGCTTGGTCCCCGGCTTGAACGTGGTGACCACCAGCGGGCGGGCGAGGCCGCCGCCGAAGTGCGCGACCCCGTCGGCGTCCACGCGGCCGTCGGCGCCCATGTTATCGTGGAGCACCATGAGCAGGGTCGGCCCCTTGCCCTGCACGACCCGCTCGTAGACGTAGGCGTCGTCGTCCACGAAGCGGTTGAACATGCCGCCCCGGGCGTAGTGGTTGTGGATGTAGACCAGGCGGGTGATCGTGTCGTCGAGGTCGCCAAGGGAGTCGGGGCGGCCCGCGGCGACCCAGCTCTTGGTGTCGAAGTTGTTGCCGTCGAAGAAGACCACCGAGTCGCCGGGGCGCGTGAGCACGAAGGCGTATGCCAGATCCTCCTGGAGGTCCGGCGGGTACTGGTCGTGGCTCTGGGCGAAGTGGACGCCGTCCTTGCGGCCGAGCCCGCCGAACTCCTCGATCAGGCCGTCGTAGCCGCCGTGGGGGAAGCTGAGCTGGCCGATGTCCCCGTCGCCCCACTTGCCGGCGCCGAAGATGTCCAGCATCTTGAACATCAGCGGGAAGTTGAGCAGCTTCATCCCGGTCTCCCGGTACGGCTTGAGCGCGCCCTGGATGTCCCCGGTGTAGCTCTCACCGAAGATGATCGCGTCCTGCACGTCGTCGTCGTCGTTCGCGTCGCCGTAGCCTCGGCGGCTGTCGTAGTCGTCCTGGATCGCCTTGTTGAAGGCGACCTTGTCTCCGTTGAAGTCGTAGGCGTAGAAGGTCGTGGGGATGTGCTTGATCGCGTCGAGGCGGTAGCCGTCGGCGTCGGTCACCTTGCCAAGCCACCAGACCCAGCGGTGCAGGTACTCGCGGATGTCCTCGGGGACCGGCTTGCCGCCGGGGTAGCACTCGGTGCAGGTCGGCTGGCGGATGTAGACCGGCAGCGCGGTCCCCAGGGTGTTGTTCTTGCCGTCCAGGGCGGGGTCGGGTCCAGTCTTGCCTTGGTTCAGGTGCTGCTCGGTGGCGAAGTCGATCAGGCCGAGCAGCGACATGTTCTGGTCGAGCCACACGGTGGAGTAGTCGTCCCAGGGGGCGCGGACCAGGTGGGTGTAGCCGGGGAAGCTGACCCCCGATGGGATCGGGACCGCGGCGACGAAGGTCTCGGGGTTCCAGCCGGTGTTGGGCGCGATGGTCGCCGTCCCTCCGCCCATGGCCGGGGGCAGCTGCACCTGGTAGGTCGTGCCGCCGTCGGAGGTCTTGCCGGGCAGCAGGTGGTAGTCCAGGGGGACGGTGTGCGGGAACTGGTCGATGGGCACGGGCTGCAGGCTGGTGACGTGGGCGTTCTCGATGCGCGAGGGGTTGCCGTTGTGGTTCATCACCATGTCGAAGATGAGGCGCATTCCGTAGCGGTGGATCTCCCCGGACAGGTGCTCGAGGTCCTTGCGCGATCCGTAGCGTGTCTCCACCGTGCCGCGCTGGTCCTTGTCGCCGAGGTCGAAGCGGTCGTAGACGGCGTAGCCGATGTCGGCGGTCCCCTCGCAGCCCTTGTTGGGCGGCGGGAGCCAGAGCACGCCGTAGCCGGTCGCCGCGATCTCCGGCAGCCGGGCCTCGATCTCCTTCCAGGACGTCTCGAAGTACTGGATGTAGACCGTGGCCACCGCCGATCGGGGCGCGAGCACGAGCGCGGCGCCGAGGAGCGGTACGGCCAGGAGCAGGGTTGCCAGGGTGCGACGCTTCATCCGGAGACTCCTTGGACGAGCTAGAACGCTGCCGAGATGGTCCCGATTCCGCGGACCACGTTCTTGAAGGCGAAGCTCAGGTCGTCCTTCTTTGCGCCGTCCTCGGTGACCTGAACGTCCTTGTTGAGCCACTCCATGTACCAACCCAGCGTAGCACCGCCGAAGCGGTACTTCAGGTCGAGGAACACGTTCGACTTGAACGTGCGGTAGTCGGGGTAAACCGGCTCGCGGGCGACGATCTTGCCGCTGCGGTGCTGCTCGTCCCACCAGTCGAGCTTCACCCCGAGGGCGATGCCGAGCTCGTCGGTGAGCTGGGTGCTGAACTGGGTGGTGACGAAGATCAGGTTGGCCATGTAGTCGTCGCCGTCAACGTCGAGGTCGCGCAGGTCCTGGTCCCAGATGTACTTCACCTTGTTGTCCCAGCGCAGCCCGCGCCCGACGTCGAACTGGTAGCCGGCCTTGACCACGCCGATCATCGAGCGGCGAGCCTGGTTCTGCCGGTACACCGACCGTGGGTCACGGCCTCGGTCGTTGGTGTTCGCGTAGGAGAAGAAGTCGGTGTCCGTCATCCCGTCGGAGTAGAGGAAGTCGGGGTAGACACCGTAGAACTTGCCGGTGGTCGTGTCCTGGGGGCAGACCTGCGAGGCGATGGGGGCCCCGTTCTCGTCGGTGATGTTGTTCCGGACGCAGCGATCCTGACCGTCGGTGTTGTACTCGAGCAGCGTGAACTCCAGCTCGGCCTCGAACGCGCCCTTGACGTAGCGGGGCGAGAGGGTCACGCCGTGCCAGCCGATGATCGACTCGTAGAACGGATCTCGGAAGTCGATGAACTCGTTCGCGATGTTCAACGTGGGCACCTGACCGTCGAGGAACCCGTCGGTGAGCAGGACGTCCGTCTCGCGGCGGGCGCCGAAGGTGGCGACCCAGTCGGAGCCGATGTTGAAGTACTCGAGGCGGATGTCGAGCCCGATGCCGAACGGGTCGAGGAGGTCGGCGCGGGCCTTCACGGCGTAGGAGTTCGCGGTCTTCATCGGGATCGGGCTGATCCCCTGGTTGCCGTCCACGCCGTTGAAGGCGTAGTCCAGGTCGGGATCGCTGCGGGAGAAGCCGGCGAGCACCTTGCCGTCCAGGCGCCACTTGGTGAAGCCGAGCTCCAGGGTGGCGTTGAGGTTCTGGTACCGGGGCAGGGTGGCGACGACTCCGTCCTTGTCGTCGACGAAGTTGGTCGACCCCAGGGCGTCGGGGTCGTTCAGGTCGGCCTCCTCGTCCAGCAGGTAGGAGGTGACCAGCGTCCAGTTGAACGAGTCCGTCGGGCGCTGGGCCACCTTGAGCGCGTAGGCGGCGTCCCGGGTCCAAAACGGGTTCTGGATCAGCGGATCGTCGATGCCGCTGTTCCAGCCGGCCGACGAGTAGAGCTTGGGCAGCGACACGCGCGCCAGGGAGTACTCGACGTTCCAGAACCCGCCGTCGACGAAGACCCCGTTGGCGTTGTCACGGTCGATGTACCGCACCTTGCCGATGGTCCAGGCGTTGAACATGGCGAGGTCGCTGGAGCCGAAGAGCACCGAGCGGATCGTGGGGATGGGCGGTGACATGCGGAGGTAGAGCCCGCGAAGCTGGATGTACGCCGCGTGGTTCATCCCCAGGCTCTCGCCCGTGCTGTCCACCCCCGCGGGCAGCCCGGAGTCGTCCACGGCGAGGTCGCCGTTCTCGTAGAAGTCGGCCCACTGGCGGTGGAAGCGACTCTTGATCCTTGCGCCCGCCTCGACCTTGTCGGAGACCCGGCCGTCGAGATAAAGGACCAGCTCGGAGGCGAAGCCGTTGTTGCCGGCGTAGTTGTCACCCCGGGGGTGAGGCGTGCCGAAGGTCACCGATCCCTGGGACTGGTCGTTTTGATACAGGAGCTTCGTGTAGGTCTCGGCCCGCCAGCGGAGGGAGGGTTTCGGCGCCGCGGGGGTCGGGACCTCGCTCAACACCTGCTGCTTGAACTTGGCGCTCCACTCCTTGAGGAACTTCTTCTGCTCCTCGGTGAACGGGGCCGTGTCGAGGCCCGTGTCCCCGCCCGTGCCCTCGTCGTCTTCCTCTTCTTCCTCTTCCTCCTCTTCACCGTTCGGCGGCGCCTTCTTGGAGGGCGCCGTGGCGGGCGCTCCGCCGGGCGCGACGGCGGGGCCGGAGGCTGGTGGCTGGTCCTGGGCCAAGATCTCGGTGGGCCAGAGCAGCTGTGACAGAACAAGGAGGAGGGCCAAGTGGAGGAATCTCTTCGGTTGCATGAACATTGCGCTCCTGGTGCCGGCGGGGGCCTGCAGAGCAAGAAACCTGCCAAGGGGATCAGGGCTGGATTACCGGTGCTTAGGCCCGGCCATCGACGGGCCCGTTGCGTAGGGCAACAGTGGAAATCTGCTGTCGGCAGGCCTGGTTGTTGTGATATGCAACACGTACCGGCGGCTTTTTCGTTGCGACGGGGAGGCAGTATCCGTAGTATTTGCATCCCGCTTGTTGGAGAACAGATTTAGCCAGATGCGCCTCGGTATCTTCTCGGACGTCCACTCGAATTTCCCGGCCCTTCAGGCGGTTACCCACGCCTACGACAAGGAGCAGATCGACAAGTTCATCTGTCTGGGGGACGTTGTTGGCTACGGTGCGCGACCCCAGGAGTGCGCCGACATCGTCAGACAGTTCGCCGGTGTCACCATTCTGGGCAACCACGACGCGGCGGTTGCCGGTCGGATGGACTATTCCTACTACTACGACGCCGCTCGCCACGCCCTCGATCTCCACGTCACCTGGCTCTCCCAGGAGAACATCGAGTGGCTGCGTTCGTTGCCCTACGAGCACCGCGAGCAGAACCTGGCCTTCTGCCACGGGTCACCGCTGAACCTCGCGGAGTTCGAGTACATCTTCTCCCTGGAGCAGGCGCAGTCGCTGCTCTGCTGCTACGAGGACCTGGCGCGGGTGACCTTCATCGGCCACTCCCACCTTTGCAAGGCCTTCGCCATCGCTCCGTCAGGGGTGCACGAGGTCGTGGCCACCGACTTCGTCATCCGCGAGAACTACAAGTACATCATCTCGGTGGGCAGCGTCGGCCAGCCCCGCGACTACGACAACCGGGCGAGCTACACGATCTTCGACACCGAGGAGACGACGTTCACCTTCAAGCGCGTGGAGTACGACGTGGAGACCGCCGCGCGCCAGATCTTCGACGCCGACCTCGAGCGCAACTTCGGCAACCGGCTGTTCCTGGGCGTCTAGGATCATCCTGCAGATCTGAGGTGGTGACCGATCCCGGGTGCTTCCGCGGGGGTGGAGGCGTGTGGAGGCGCTGACAGCGTGGGAGAGCTTCGCGCGGGCGAAGGGAGCGGCAGAGCGGAGGGGAGGCGGTCGCCCCAGATGTTCGGCCGAACACCTTGAGCGCCTGAGTCGGCGCGGTGACAGTGACGGCACGTCCAGCCCTACGGCCCGCGGTCACCGCGCTGACTCAGGCGCAATCGCGGGGGCTCCTGCGCCACGCTCGCCCTCCTCACGCTCCCCACCCGCGAAAGCACCCAAGCGGCGCCCTTCCGCTCGCCGCTCTCCCGATCGTTCCGGAGCTACCGATCCTTCAGCAGGCTCAGCCGTTCGGCGCTCCAGTGCTGCTGCTCGGCCCGGCTGATGCTGCCTGCGCGACGCATCATGCGCAGGAGCATGTTCAGCTTCTCGGTCCAGGCCATGCCGGGCTCGATGCCCTGGCGGAAGCGCTGGCCCAGGTGACGCGGGCTGGGGGTGAGCGCGGCGAGGTGCGCGGCTTGCAGCGGGGTGAGGGTCCGGGCCGTGCGGCCGAAGTAGTGGCGCGCCGCCTGGGCCACGCCGTAGACGCCGGGGCCCATCTCCACCAGGTTCAGGTACAGCTCGAGGATCCTGCGCTTGGAGATCACCTGCTCCAGGCGCCAGGTGAGCACCGCCTCCTGGAACTTGCGGGAGAGCGTGCGACGGTGGCTGAGGAACACGTTCTTGATCAGCTGCTGGCTGATGGTGCTCGCGCCCCGGAGCAGGCGCCCCTGCTCCAGGTTGGTCACGAAGGCGCGCTTGAGCTGGTCGTGGTCGAAGCCCTTGTGCCGGTAGAACCGGCCGTCCTCGGCCACGACGAACGCAGAACGTACGTTGGGTGAGATCTTCCTCAGCGGCGCCCAGTCCGGGTTCGATGGACCCAGGGGCCACTGCATGCCGCGACCCCGGGGACCGGTGACCTTGATCGTCACCTCGCCGTCCAGGCTCCGGACGTCGGCGCGGGGCGGGTCGACCAGCACCCGGCAGGTCAGCGGCGAGAAGGCGAGGTCGACGTCGGTGGCCTCGAGGTTGCCGGTGTCCAGCCGCAGACGGGCCTTGACGCCGATCTCTCCCTCCGTGGCCATGCCCTCCAGCTTGGGCGCGAAGCCCTGGGGGAGGGAGCCGAGCAGGTCCTGGCAGGGCAGGGGGGCGAGGCTGAGGTCCAGCGCGAGCTGAGTGTGGGCGCTGCTCGCCCGGGCGCTCCCGCCGAGGTCGAGCACGATGCTGCCGGTGGTCAGCCGCAGACGGTGCACCGTCACCCCGGCGCCCCCAGCGGCGAGGGACAGGTCTCCGCTCAGGGTCGCGTCCAGCGGCCCCACTGGCCGGGAGCCGACCAAAGGGTGATCGACGGTCAGCTCCTGTGCGGCGATCTGACCGCGCAGGCGGTAGCCCCCGTCCACCTCGCGCTCGAGCCCCATCGCTCCGCTCACGCGGGTCCCGTCCAGACGCAGCCCGAGGGGGGCGAGCACCGGCTCCAGCGCGCCGAGGTCCACCTCGCGCAGGGAGATGCGGGCGCGCTCGGGCCGCAGCGCTCCGTCCAGCTGGCAGTCGGCCGTGAAGCGGCCCGTGCGCCGGCCGGCGGTCTTGCCCTGGAGCTCCAGGCGGTAGCCGTCAAGCACGGGCACGAGGCTCACGCGGTGCAGCCCGACCAGAGACTGGGGCGAGGAGGGGAGGCGCACGCTGGCCCCGAGAGCCGCGATGCGCGTCGGTCGGAACCCGATCTCCGGATCGAGATCGGTGGCTGTGGCGGAGATCCCGATCAGTCGTCTCCCGTCGAGCGCGAGCTGGGTCGGACCGAGCACCAGCCGCGTGGCGCCGCCGTCGCGGCGGGAACGGAGGTAGACCTCGCGGCTGGACAGCGTGAAGCGGCTCATCGTGAGCGTCACGGCGCCGTCTTGCACCTCCAGGTCCGGGAGCCTGCCCGGCGTGCCACGCTGCAGCCCCCGCGGTCCACGGCCTGTCAGGGAACGGCGAGGGGCAGACCAGCGTCCGAGGTCGAGACGAAGGGCGGGGCGGATCAGCCGCAGACCCTTCACCATCGGTCGCGTGCCGTCGAACCCGAGCGTGGCCGAGGCCTGCTCCACGGCGAGGACGTCGCCGATCTTGAGATCGTCGATGACGATGGAGGCCGGTGAGAGACCGCCCCGCAGCCCTCCGACGGTGACCTGGGCGCCGGCCACCCGGGAGAGCCGCTGCCCCAGGCGCTCCAGCATCACATTGTGGAACAGGTAGGCGGTCAGGCTGAGCGCGCCGAGCAGCAGCGCGCACACGGCGACCACGTCGGGGACGACGCTGCGTCGGCTGGCGCTGGCTGTACAGGTAGAGCAGGGCACCTGTGCCATGATAGAGGGCCCGGGCACAGGGGCAATTTTTTAGACGGCTGAACCGCCCCGGACCTGGGAGAAGCCTCCGGAGCCGAGCCCCAGCTCGAAGCTCACTGTCTTTTTGAGAGGTTGGTGGTGGCACCCCAGCCCGCCATGTGGTCGAAGGTGGTGAGGTCAGCCCCACCCGCCCGAGCCGTGATCCAGCGAAATCGACGAAATGAGGGCGCGTGCGAGTTGTGCACGCAATATGCATCA
>Ga0316576_10000280_pt1 | contig 22404 bp, 19 predicted proteins | sample S0NA_FD_203075 | JGI IMG/M metagenome (GOLD analysis project Ga0316576, IMG submission 203075) | Rhizosphere microbial communities from salt marsh grasses in Alabama, United States - S0-2_050615r3r5 | ecosystem: Host-associated > Plants > Roots > Rhizosphere | place: USA: Alabama | collected...
CTCGCCGATCGCTGCACGTCCGAGGATGAGGGCCGCGACCAAGGTCACGGCGTAGGACTCGAACAGGTCAGCAGCCATGCCTGCGCAGTCGCCGACGTTGTCGCCGACGTTGTCGGCGATCGTGGCGGCGTTGCGGGGGTCGTCCTCGGGGATGTTCTTCTCGACCTTGCCGACGAGGTCGGCACCGACGTCGGCCGCCTTGGTGAAGATGCCGCCGCCGACACGCATGAACATCGCCAGGAGCGCGGCCCCGAAGCCGAAGCCCTCGAGCACGGCCGGCGCGTCGCCCTGGTAGATGAGCACGACGGTGGCCGCACCGAGAAGGCCGAGACCGACGGTGGCCATGCCGACGGTGCCACCGGTACGGAAGGCGATCTGCATGGCGGTGTCACGGCCCTCGTTCTGCGCCGCTGCCGCCACCCGCACGTTCGCGCGGACCGCGAGCCACATGCCCAGGTAGCCGATGCTCGCGGAGAACAGCGCGCCGACGACGAAGAAGATCGAGCGCCCGATCTTGACGTCGAGTGCCCCGGGCAGCAGGAAGAGCACCCCGAAGACCAGGACGACGAACACGCCCAGCGTGCGGAACTGCCGGCTCAGATAGGCCGCGGCTCCCTCCTGGACGCCCTGGGCGATCTCCTGCATGCGCGCAGTGCCCTCACCGGCCGCCAGAACCTCGCGGCGGAACACGAAGGCCATGGCCAGGGCGATGAGCGCGATCACCGCGACGAGCACCACGTAGGTGACGTTGGAGCTACTCAGGGCGAACTCGGTGGCGGTGTCGGCTGTCACGACTGGACCGCTCATGCATCCTCCTCGGCGTCCGGCTCATGCCGGACGGTTGCTGTCGAGGTGCCGGGGGGCACTCGCTGGGACGACCCGGCCGAGTGCCCCGATCGACGCACCCCCGGGTCGGCGCCGCAGTGTACGTACTGTCGAGTACGCGACGGCGAACGCGGTAGGGACAAAGTCCCCGGAACGGGAAGGAAGGCCCATCGAGAGGCTCGGTCGCCTCAACGCGGTGGCGCGATCGCCGCCAGCGCCTCGTCCCGGCTCGCGTGCACGGGCAACAGCTCGTCGAGCCCGGTCAGGGTGAGCAGGCGCTGGACGCGAGGGCTGGTCACCGCCAGGTGGAGCTGCCCGTCGCGCCGGCTGAGAGCCTTGTGCGCGCCGACGATCTCCCCGAGCCCGGTCGAGTCGATGAAGCCGACGCCCGTGAGATCCACCACAACGCCGGGCGGAGCCTCGGCCGTGTCGTCGCGGGTGGCCTCGTCCAGCGCTGCCCGCAGCTGCGGGGCCGTGTGGAGGTCCACCTCACCGGCAACGTCGACGAGCCAGCCCCCCGGCACCCTTTCGCTGCTGACCGCCAGAGTCACTCCGTCCCCCGTCCGTCGCACGGCTCACGCGCACCACCGTGGCGGCCATTCAACCACGCAGGGACACTTCTGCCATGGCACAGCGCCGCGACCCTCCCGCGGAGCCGTCGTCTGCCGCAGCCACCGTGGCACGCCTGCTGGGCCCGGCGATCGTGCACGTCGAGCACCGCCCTGCGTGTCGCGAGTTGACCGAGCCATGGCCGGCATGGGTGGACCCGGTCGTGCGCGAGCGGATGGGTGCCAGGGGCGTCACCCAGCTGTGGGGCCACCAGCGCGCGGCCGCGGACCACCTGTGGGCCGGACGGGATGTCGTGCTGGCCACCGGCACCGCGTCGGGCAAGTCGCTGCCCTACCAGCTGGCGGCGATGACGTGGGCCCGCACGTCGCGCCCCCGTCGGCGCAGCACCACGCTGTACGTCGCCCCCACCAAGGCGCTCGCCGCCGACCAGCTGGCGGCTCTGGAGGCGTTCGCGGTGCCTGACGTCAGGGCCGCCGTGGTCGACGGTGACAGCACGCGCGAGGAGCGCACGTGGGCCGCCCGGTACGCCGACGTCGTCCTGACCAACCCCGACATGCTCCACCGTTCCCTGCTGCCGGGGCACCGGCGGTGGCGCGAGCTCTGGGGCGGGTTGCGCATGGTGGTGGTCGACGAGTCCCACCACTACCGGGGGGTGTTCGGGTCCCACGTGGCCTGGGTGCTGCGCCGCCTGCAGCGTGTCGCCGCGATGTACGGGGCCCGACCCGTGGTCGTGCTCCTGTCGGCGACGATGGCCGACCCCGCTGCGACCGCCCACCGACTCGTGGGACGACCGGTGCAGGTCGTGGACGCCGACTGCGCACCCTCGGGCCCGTCCGACCTCTACTTCGTCGACTCCGCGGACGCGGCACCGACCCGTCGCGGCAGCCAACGCCTGGCCGCGGACCTGCTGGCGGCCCTGGCCGCAGCCGGGCACCCGACGATCTGTTTCGTGCGGTCGAGGCGTGCCGCCGAGACGGTGGCCGCCGAAGCCGACGCCACGCTGCGCCGGCAGGGCCGAACGTGCACCGACGTGGCCGCCTACCGTGGCGGCTACCTGCCGCAGGAGCGGCGCGCCATCGAGCGGGCGCTGCGATCAGGAGAGCTCGTCGGCGTGGCGGCCACGAACGCCCTCGAGCTCGGGGTGGACATCGCGGCGATGGATGCCGTCCTGGTCAGCGGGTGGCCGGGCACGCGGGCGGCCTTCTGGCAGCAGTCGGGTCGAGCCGGCCGCGGCGGCCGTCATGGCCTCACCGTCCTGCTCGCGGGAGCCGACCCGCTGGAGAAGTTCGTGGTGCGCCATCCGGAGACCCTGCTCGGCGCCCCGCTCGAACGCTGCGTCATCGACCCGGGCAACCCGTACGTCGCCGCTCCGCAGCTCTGCGCGGCAGCCGCGGAGTCGCCCTGGACCGCCGACGAGGTCGCGGCCCTGCCGGCGGACTTCTCGGCCGTCCTCGGCGAGCTCACCTCGGCCGGCGCCATCCGACGACGTCCGGACGGGTGGTACTGGCCCCACGCCGACCGTCCCAGCGACCGCACCGACATCCGCGGGGGCACCGGCTCGCCGGTCAGCCTGGTCGAGGTCGACACCGGTCGGCTCCTCGGAACGGTCGACGCCGGCCGCGCCCCGTCCGTGGCCCACCCCGGGGCGGTGTACGTGCACCGTGGATCGACCTACCTCGTCACCGACCTCGACCTCGACGACGCCGTCGCCATGCTCGTACGGGCCGACCCCGAGTACGACACGTGGGCGCTCGGGGTGTCCGACGTGCGGGTCGTCAGCAGCACCCACACCCAGGCGTGGGGGGCGGCGGAGGTCTCGCTAGGCACGGTGGACGTGACGAGCGCCGTCACCGGCTACCAGCAACGCCATCGCGGGTCCGGTGACGTCATCGGGGAGGTCGCGCTCGAGATGCCCGAGCAGCGACTCCGCACCACCGCGGTGTGGTGGACGCTGCCGGACGACCTGCTCGAGGCAGCGGGAGTCCATAGGCGACGTCGCGCCGCGGCCGCGCACGCCGCCGAGCACGCCGCGATCGGGCTGCTCCCCCTCTTCGCCACGTGCGATCGGTGGGACGTCGGCGGGGTCTCCACCGCCCACCACCCCGACACGGGCAGGCTGACCGTCGTCGTGCACGACGGCTACCCGGGCGGAGCCGGGTTCGCCGCTCGGGGCTTCGAGACCGCTCGCTCCTGGCTGACCGCGACGCGGGACGCCATCGCGGAGTGCCCCTGCCAGGACGGCTGTCCGTCCTGCGTGCAGTCACCGACGTGCGGCACCGGCAACTCCCCGCTGGACAAGAGCGGCGGCGTGGCACTGCTGACCTGCCTGCTCACTGCCGCGCGCTGACTGGGCCGGCCCACGCGTCTGCGCGTGCCGACACCGTCCACCCGGTACCGAGGACGCCTTGGCGCACCTCGACCGAGACACCCACTGCGGCACCGTCCACCCGGCACGCACGCAGGGTGCCCGCGTTCCGGGAGACGACCGCAGCCGCCACCGTGCACGCGGGTAGGCCACGTACCCACGCCTCGGCGGCCGCAACAGCGGCCAGGTCGGCGGCGGTGCCCGCCTGGCGGCGTGCCAGGACGACCGACCCCGCACCGGTCACGACGAGGGTCGCGACCAGCACGGCGGCCAGCAGGACGACCGCCGCCAGCGTCGCAGACCCACGTTCGGGTCGCGTGTGCGCCCGACCGCTCGACATCATCCCCGGGCGTGCCACGGCTCAGCCCGCTGTCCCCGGCTCGAGGCGGGCGACGGCTGACCCGGAGACCGACAGGGTCAGCCCGCCCGCCAGGGGGCCTGCCGTCGGCACCGACGATGCGACCTGCACGGTGACCCAGCCGTCGGACCTCGATACCTCCAGCGTGGCCCCTGTCGGTGCCAGCACGGCCATCGCTCGTCCGACGGACGGCGCCGGCTCCTCGCGGGCCACCAGCAGCGCCACCTCGCGGGCCGCGTCGGCGCAGCGCACCTGGGCGGCCACGGCGGATGGGACGATGGAGGTGAGCAACGCTGCCACGACCAACGTCACGACAGCGAGCGCCGCCTCGACGGTGACCATGCCCTGCTGGCCGGCCACGGTGATGACCCGTCCGGCAGCGGAGGCAGGCCGGCCGCGGCGCCACGGTGCGCGCTGGCGCGCCAGGCGGGTACCGCGTCCCGCCCAGCGCGCCATCCGCGATCTGCTCATCCCAGGAACGGCCCGAGCGCCCTGCCGAAGACGCTGCGCAGGATGTCCAGGAACGAGTCGCTCGTGAGCAGCTTGAAGAGCAGACCGCCCAGCCCACAGGTGGCGACCGTGCCGACGGCGTACTCCGCCGTCGTCATCCCCGACTCGTGGCTGGCGCGTCGCGCGATGGTGGTACCCACTCCAGACATGTGGTGCCTCCCTACTCGGTCTCCGGCGTCCGGCCGGCGCGGTCCCCGGCAATCCCCGGTTGCCGACGATGGTGCGCACCGTCGGCCCACCCGTCAGCGGTCCGGACTGCAGGTGGGGAGGACACGCCGATGGCGACGCCGGTGTGGAGACGGGTCGGCGACACGCTCCGGTCAGAGTCCCAGGACGGGCCCGATCGCGCCGACCACGAGGGGCACGACCGCGACGAGGACGAAGGCCGGCAGGAACAGCACCCCCACCGGGACGGCCGCCAGGCTCCCCGCTCCTCGGGCACGGGAGACCCGAGCGCTCCGGCGCCGCTCCCGCTCCGCTCGAGCGGCCCTGTCCAGCACGGGCAACGGGCTGGCGCCGGAGCCACGTGCCGCGACGAGTGCTCGACCCATCCGGGCGGTCTCCTCACGCTCGAGCAAGGGTCGGTAGGCGGCGTCCGACGGCGCACCTGCCCGGTCCAGCCTCGCCGACGCGGACAGAGCCGCACCCACCGGTCCGCCCACCGCGGCACCGACCGCCTCCATCGCGACCGTCACCGCGACACCCGAGCCGACGGCCGCGACGACCAGGTCGGCGGCCAGGGCGACGCCGTCCCCGGTCGGCGCGTCCACGACCGCTCGGTCCACGGTCGTCCCCCAGCGTCGCCCCAGCCACGCCGTGCCGAGCCCGACCGCCACCCCAATGACCGGGCCCATCGGGGCCGGCGTCCACACCACGACGGTGACACCGACCAGAGCCCCGACGACCTGCCGGAGCCGCACCATCCTCGTCGTGCCCTGCGGTGGGGACGGGCGTGCGGGCCGGTGAGGGACACCGGCAGGCTCGAGCAGCAGGACGACTGCCGCCCCAGCGGCCAGGGCAGCCGCCACGGCCGTCGTCGAGGCCGTCATGGGCGCTCCGCTCGGCGCGCCAGCCGCTCCACCACCCAGAGCCCGGACGCGACGAGCACGGCGGCCGCCCCGAGGCACAGCCATCCCCAGGTCGTGGTGACCAGCAGCAGAGGCACGTTGACCCCTAGGGCAGCGCCGATCCCGAGTCCGGCCAGCGGCAGGACGGCAAGCACACGGGCCGTCGCCCGGACGGGAGCCAGCTGCTCCTGCACCTCTCGTGCGACCACGACACCCTCGTGGACCGACGACCGAACCCGGTCGAGCACCGTGGTGAGGTGGCAGCCGGTGGAGGTCGCCACCACCCACGCGGCGGCGAGCTCGGCCACCGCGCCGGCCCCTGGATGCCCAGCGGCCGACCGGAGCGCCGGTGCCGGGTCGAGTCCCCACTGCGCCTGTCGAGCGGCCTCGGCGAACAGGGTCGGACTGGCGCGAGCGGCGCTGCCCAGGCTTCGCTGCGGCGTCGCACCGGCGGCGAGTTCTGCGGCGATGGCGGTCACCGCCTCGTCGACGCACTCCATCGTGGCCAGCACCTGTGACCGTGCCGCTGCGCGGCGCCGCTCGGCGGCGACGACCGCAGCAGCGGCTGCCGCCGCGAGCGTGACGGGCACCACCCACGACCTGCCTCCGCCCAGGAGCACGGCGAGGGCCGGCCCCACGACGGCGAGCAGCACCCCGGTGCCGCCACGGGCACGTGCCCGACGACCCTCTGCGCGTCGTCGCTGCGACGTGACGGAGAGGCCGGTGAACCGTGGGCCCGGCACGGCGAGCGTCATGCCGCACGCCATGCACGCCGCCGCGACGACTACCGCGGTGGTGCCCATCAGGCTCGGCCGGCGAGCAGGGACGCCAGCCGTGCATGACCCGGCCCTGGGCTCACGGCACCGTCCGCCGTCACGACGACCGCGGGCACCACCTCCACCACGGCGCCTGCGCGCACGACCACCGACACCTCCGAGAGCCGTCTGCGCCCGTCCTGACGGACGAGGTGGACCACGACGCTGACGCCGGCGGCGACCTGGCTGTGCAGCGCGTCCCGGGTCAGGCCGGCAGCCAGTCCGAGGGCCTCGAGCCGGGCAGGGATGTCCGAGCCGGTGTTGGCGTGCACCGTGCCGCACCCCCCGTCATGGCCCGTGTTGAGCGCTGCGAGGAGGTCGGTCACCTCGGCCCCACGCACCTCGCCGACCACGATGCGGTCGGGCCGCATGCGCAGGGACTGGCGAACCAGGTCGTCCAGGCCGACGAAGCCGGCGCCTTCGACGTTGGCGGCGCGTGACACCAGGCGCACCACGTGCGGGTGGTCGGGGCGCAGCTCGGGCGTGTCCTCGACCAGGACGAGCCGCTCGTGCGGCTCGACCATCGACAGCAGGGCAGACAGCACGGTCGTCTTGCCGACGCCGGTGCCGCCGGAGACCAGCAGCGACAGTCGTCTGCTCATGACCTGCCGCAACGTGGGCAGCAGGCTGGCGGGGACGGTGCCGAGACCGACGAGATCGTCCATGGAGATGCGCCGCCTGCCCAACACGCGCAGCGACAGCAGGGGCCCCTCGGGTGCCACCGGAGGCAGCACCGCGTGCAGGCGCGTGCCGTCCGGCAGCACCGCGTCGACCCAGGGCACGGCGTCGTCGAGCCGACGCCCCGCTGCAGCGGCGAGACGTACGGCCAGCCGCCGCAGGTCGTCGGGATCAGCGAACCGAACCGCGCGGCAAGGCTCCAGCCCTTCTCCCCGGTCGACGAAGACCGCCTCCGGACCGTTCACGACGACGTCGGACACGGACGGGTCGGCCAGCAACGGCTCGAGCGCGCCGGTTCCCACGATCTCGTCGCGCAGGCGGCGAGCCAGGTCCAGCAGCGCATCCGGGCCCAGCACCACGCCGGTGTCGCGCACCGCTCGCGCAACCGCCGACTCGGTCGGCGGCGTGCCGCCGCGCACCAGCCGGGCCCGCACCTGTTCGAGCAGGAGATCGTTCACCGGTGCAGCGCTCCCCTGGTGCTCGCCAGGTCACCCAGAAGCCCCCTTGCGGCTCGGCGCAGCGAACGACGCAGCACGAAGTCACCCCGCTCCAGGTCACGGGCCACCGCGCCGTCCTGGCGGAGCGTCGCGGCGAGGCGCAGGCCGGCAGCGTCCGCGAGCCCCTGCGGGTCGGCACCCCACCGACGGCAGGTGCGGACGACGAGCGATGGCTCGGACAGAGAGTCCACCCGTGCAGCCATCCGCTCGACCGCCCGGGAACCTCGAACGTCGTTGGTGGTCACGAGCACGAGCGCCCCACCGCCCACCGTGGACGTCCCGACCGACGCCAAGGATCGGGGCAGGTCCAGCACGACGAGGTCGTACGCCCGTCGAAGCGCCTGCGTCACGGCTCGTAGCGCCTCCGGTGACGGCACCTCGTCATGCGGGTCGCAGTCATGCACCACGACCGCGACACCGTGGCGGGCAGGCAGGGCTCCGGCCAGGGCATCCGCCGGGAGCCGGCCGGAGGCCTGACGGAGGTCGGACCAGCGAAGACCGGGCTCGCCGGTGACGGCCAGGGCGACGTCGATGTCGCCACCGAGAGGATCGGCGTCCACCACGACGACCGACATCTGCTGTCGTGCTGCGCACCTGGCCAGCGCTGTGGCCATCGTCGACGCACCGGCACCGCCTCGTACCGGGGTGACGCCGACGACGAGCCCGTCTCTGCCGTCGCCTCCCGCCGAGACCAGCCGCTCGACCAGCCACGGCTCGTCGTCGGGGAGCACGACGACCCGCTCGGCACCCACGGCCAGCGCGTACTCGAGCACACCGGCGCTCCGGCAGTCGGTCACCAGCACCACGCCGTCCCGTCGCGGCGGCACGGCTGGCAGCGACGCGGCGACGTCGTCGCCGATCAGGACGAGTGCGGCGTCGCTCCACAGGCCGCGGACGGCGTGGGCATCCTCGACGGCTGCCATGTCGACGTGCACCGCGGCGGTGAGGCGCGCCACAGCATCGGCGACGGCCCTGCGTGACGTCGCCACCAGCACCGGGGCGGCTGAGCGAGCACTCACGTGGTCTCCTTGACGACGGGTGACCACTCTCACCGACCTTCACGCCGGCGGCAGATGGCACGACCGCCCCTGGGGACGACACACCGACGCCACGACGGATGTGGACGAGGCAGCGGTACCGATCAGAGCCACGTCAGGTCCGGGCCGGGCGTAGGGTCGGCGTCCGTGAGCACAGCCGTGTCGCCGCCGAGGCCGTCGGTGCGGCGGTCGGCAGCCTTCTTCGACCTGGACAAGACGATCATCGCTCGGTCGAGCGCACTCGCCTTCAGCCGTCCGTTCTACCGCGGCGGGCTCATCAACCGCAGGTCTGTCCTGCGCAGCGCCTACGGCCAGTTCGTGTTCCTGGTCGGCGGCGCCGACCACGACCAGATGGAGCGCATGCGCGAGTACATGTCGGCGCTGGTGGTCGGGTGGCCGGTGGCCACGGTGCGCGACATCGTGTCGGAGACGTTGCACACGATCGTGGACCCGATCGTGTACGAGGAGGCTGTCCGGCTCATCGACGAGCACCACCTGGCAGGTCGGGACGTCGTGATCGTGTCGTCATCGGGGGACGAGCTCGTCGGGCCCATCGGCGACATGCTGGGGGCGGACCGCGCCCTCGGCACCCGGTTGCAGGTGGAGGACGGCCGCTACACCGGGGTCATCGAGCACTACCTGTACGCCGAGGGCAAGGCACAGGCGATCGAGCAGCTCGCTGCCACCGAGGGGTACGACCTCGAGCGCAGCTACGCCTACTCGGACTCGGTCACCGACCTCCCCATGCTCGAGATGGTCGGTCACCCGTACGCGGTCAACCCCGACCGAGGCCTGCGGCGCGAGGCCGCGGCTCGAGGCTGGCCGGTGCTCGTCTTCAGCCAGCCGGTGGCCCTGCGGCGCCGAGCGATGCACGAACGCTGGGACTCGCGCCAGCTCGCGATCGCCGCGGGGGCAGGCGCCGCCGCAGCGGCAGCGGGTGTCGCCTGGTACCTGTCCGCACGACGGCCGTGACAGCGCCCACGGCCGTAAGCGGCTGACCGTCTCCGGGCGTCAGGAGCGGCGGACGAGCCGAGCAGTCACGTCGGCGGCCGCGGTGTACGCGCGACAGCATCGCTCGACCCACGTCGCCACCGCCTGGTCGGTGCCGGTCAGCAGACGGGCCCGCTCCTCCGCGTAGCCCGCCGGCTCCGCCAGGTGCCCTTCCTCGGGGACCAGCACCCCGGCCGGGTCAACGCCCCGGGAGACGAGCACCACCCGTTCCGCTGCACGCCCGACGACCCCGCCGGCCGGGGCGAACGCCTCCGCGACCTCCGCATGCACGATGGCCGCCACGAGCAGCGCCGGGACGTCCGAGCCCGGCCGCGCCGCCCGGTCGACCTCGGTGATGGTCCCCGTCAGCCGGCGGGCGGACGTCGCGTCACGGGGACGTCCGAGCGTCTGCTCGTCGGCCAGGTCGGCGGCGGCCAGCAGGTGCAGCCTGGCCAGCACCTGCAGCGGGGCGGACCGCCAGCGCGGAGCCAGGTCGGGCACGGCCGCGGCCACCCGACGTGCTCCACGCACCACCGGGTCGGTGGAAGCGGGGTCCGCCGCCTCGTCGGCGTCCACCCCCTCGAGGACTGCCGAGGCCACTGCACCTCGGCGCAGGGAGAGCAGCGCCAGGGTCGCCTTGTCGGTCTGTACCGCTCGTTGGCGCAGCACCACGTCGATCGCGTCGCGAGTGGCGGCTGCCGCCTGCGCGACCCCCGTCAGCCCGGCCGCACGCGTCAACGGGATCACCGTGTCACGGTAGCCGTGCACCCTCGACACGCTGCTCCGCGCGGTACGTTCGGCCGTCATGCGGGAGTGGGTGCTGGCCGGCGTGGCCGCCGCTGCCGCGATCGTGGTCACCCTGATCGTCGCGAGGGCCCTGGGTGGACGCAACGAGCTGTCCCACCCCGCTGACGTCGCCACCTACCGCACCCTGAACACCGCGAGCAGGGCCGCTCCTGCCCTGCGTGCGGGTCTGGACGCGGACACGGCGGAGTCGTCGGTGAGGTACCTGAGGTCGATGCTCGGGGCCGACGCCGTCGCGATCACCGACGAGGAGCGCACTCTCGCCTGGGACGGGATCGGCGCCGACGGGGCCTCGGCCGCCGCCGAGCACGCCCGGAGCGCGATGGCGAACGACCGCAGCGAGGTTCTGGGCGCCCACCAGCTCTCCGGCGCGGTGGCCGTCCTGCGCCACGCGGTGGTCGCGCCGCTGCGTGCGGAGAACCGGGTGGTCGGCGCCCTCGTCGCCTACGAGCGCACCCGCCCCGGCGCGATCACGATCCGAGCCACCGAGGAGGTCGCCAGGTTCGTCTCCGGCCAGCTCGAGCTCGCCGAGCTGGACCGGTCACGAGCTCGGATGGCCGAGGCGGAGGTGCGCGCCCTTCGCGCGCAGATCTCCCCCCACTTCATCTACAACTCGTTGACCGCCATCGCCTCCTTCGTCCGGACCGACCCCGACCGGGCACGCGAGCTGCTGCTGGAGTTCGCCGACTTCACCCGCTACTCGTTCCGCCGGCACGGCGAGTTCACGACGTTGGCCGAGGAGCTCCGGTCCATCGAGCAGTACCTGCTGCTGGAGAAGGCGCGCTTCGGTGACCGCCTCGAGGTGGCGCTCCGGGTCGCCCCGGAGGTGATGCCGGTGACGGTGCCGTTCCTGTGCGTGCAGCCCCTCGTCGAGAACGCCGTCCGGCATGGGCTGGAGGGCCGTGGGGGAGCCGGCCACGTGTCCATCAGCGCCGAGGACGTCGGGGCGGAGTGCGTGATCTCCGTCGAGGACGACGGCGTCGGGATCGAGCCGGAGGAGGTGCGGCGAACGCTCGCCGGGCGAGCCGGCGGCGACCACATCGGGCTGGCCAACGTGGACGAGCGCATGCGCAGCGCCTTCGGTGACAGGTACGGCGTGGTCGTGGAGACTGCCCCTGGAGCCGGGACGAAGGTCGTCCTGCGCGTCCCCAAGTTCGCCCTGGGAGTGTCACCGACATGACGTTGCGAGTGCTGGCCGTGGACGACGAGCGCCCCGCGCTCGACGAGCTGGCTTTTCTGCTCGAGAGAGACCCGCGCATCGGCACCGTGCACACGGCCTCGGACGGGGCGAGCGCGTTGCGGCTGCTGCATGAGACACCCGTCGACGCGGTGTTCCTCGACATCCGGATGCCCGGTCTCACCGGGCTCGACCTGGCCCGGGTGCTGCGCCGGTTCCGGCACGCCCCCGTCGTCGTGTTCATCTCGGCCTACGACGACCACGCCGTGGACGCCTTCGAGGTGAAGGCCGTCGACTACGTGATGAAACCGGTGCGCGAGCAACGGCTCGCCGAGGCCGTCCGCCGCGTGCAGGACGCTCGACGGCCGCCGTCCCCCCCACCGAGCGAGAGCGACGCCGGCGACGAAACGATCCCCGTCGAGCTCGGCGGCGTCACGCGGTTCATCCAACGCAGCGACATCCGCTACGCCGAGGCCCAGGGCGACTACGCGCGGCTGCACACCGGCGACGGCAGCCACCTCGTGCGCGTGCCGCTGTCGACCCTCGAGGAGCGGTGGGGCCCCCATGGCTTCGTGCGTGTCCACCGCAGCCACCTGGTCTCTGTCGCCCACATCGTGCAGGTGCGTTCGGAGGGTGGACGAGTCTCTGTCGAGGTCGTCGGGGGGGACGTGCTGCAGGTCAGTCGGCGCCACACCCGCGAGCTGCGTGACCGCCTGATCCGTCAGGTCCGCCCCGGCGGCCAGCCCGCCGACCGACGGTGAGCGACGAGACGCCGCCACGCCGCGTGGTGGTCACCGGGCCGCCGCGGCTGGCGACGCGCGCGTCGGCATCGGGTCGTCGCGACATCGACGAGCAGACCGCCCTGGGCGAGACGTACATGCGGTCGCTGATGCGCACTCAGCTACGGCTCGGGCTCGCAGTGCTGGCGCTGGTGATCATCCCGCTGGCCACCCTGCCCGCCCTCTGGGCCCTGGCGCCCGGGGTCGGACGACTCACCATCGGCCCGGTGCCCCTGCCGTGGCTCGTGCTCGGGGTGCTCGTCTACCCCGTTCTCGTGCTGGTGGGGTGGCGCTACGTTCGACAGGCGGAGCGCAACGAGGCCGAGTTCGAGCGGATCGTGAGCCGGCAGTGAGCTCCTCCGGCCCTGCCCTGGCGGTCGGTGCCATCGTCGCGAGCGTCCTCGCCGCCGTTCTCATCGGCGCGTTCGGCAACCGGGTGTCGCGAACTCCGAGCGACTTCTACGTCGCCTCGCGCTCGGTGTCCCCCGGGCTGAACGCGTCCGCCATTGGCGGGGAGTACCTCTCCGCGGCGAGCTTCCTCGGCGTCGCGGGGCTGGTGCTGGCCTTCGGTGTCGACATGCTCTGGTACCCGGTCGGCTACACCGTGGGCTACCTGCTGCTCCTGGTGCTCGTCGCCGCCCCGCTCCGCCGCTCGGGGGCCTTCACGCTGCCCGACTTCGCCCAGGGCAGGCTGGGCTCCACACGTGTCCGAGCCGCCGCGACCACCCTCGTCGTCGTCATCGGCTGGCTGTACCTCGTCCCACAGATGCAGGGCGCCGGCGTGACCCTTCGTGCCGTGGTGGGTGCCCCGACCTGGGTCGGGGTGCTCACCGTCGGCCTGGTCGTGCTGCTGGCCGTGGCCGGCGGGGGCATGCGCAGCATCACGCTCGTGCAGGCGTTCCAGTACTGGCTGAAACTGGTCGCCATCACCGTGCCGGTGTTCTTCCTCGTCGTGGCGTGGCGCGCGGACGGCAGCCCGGACCCCCTCTCACCCAGCCCCCCCGAGTTCGGGGAGCGCACCACCGTCACGGTGCAGGACACCGCCGTGCTGACGGTCGACGCCCCGGTGACCGTCCGGGCGAGCGGCACCGTCGACGACACTGCCGTCTCCGGACCGCTGCGTCTCGACGTGGGCGGGCACGACGTCGAGGCGGGAACCGAGCTCGTGTTCCCGCCGGGGTCGGCCGTGCCGGGCGTGGCCGGGGCACCGTCCCTCACCGGCTCCGAGTGGGGGTACCCCTTGTCGAACGGCCAGAGCGAGCCCCTCTACCGGGTCTACTCGCTCATGGTTGCGCTGTTCTTCGGCACGATGGGGCTCCCGCACGTGCTCGTTCGCTTCTACACCAACCCCGACGGGCGTGCGGCGAGGCGAACGGCGCTCACGGTGCTGGGGCTCGTCGGCATCTTCTACCTCGCTCCGCCGATCTACGGGGCGCTGGGCCGCCTCTACACCCCCGAGCTGCTGCTGACGGGACGAACCGACGCCGTGGTGCTGACCCTGCCCGGCGTGCTGGTCGGCGGCCTCGGCGGGCAGCTCCTCGGCGCCGTCGTCGCGGCGGGCGCTTTCGCTGCCTTCCTGTCCACCTCCTCCGGCCTCGTCCTCTCCGTCGCCGGGGTGCTGTCCCAGGACGTGCTCGGGCGTCGGGAGCGCTCGCCCCGTCGCGCGTTCCGGATGGCCACGACGGTGGCGGTCATCGTCCCCGTCGTGCTCGCCCTGGCCGGGCAGAGCCTCGGCGTGGCCAACATGGTGGGGCTGGCCTTCGCCGTTGCCGCATCCTCCTTCTGCCCCCTGCTCCTGCTGGGCATCTGGTGGCCGCGCCTCACCGCGACCGGCGCGCTGGCCGGGCTGGCGCTCGGCGGCGGCCTGGCCGCCACCTCGGTGCTGGTGACGATTCTGCTGGGACCGACCGACGGATGGGGCGGCGCACTGCTGGCTCAGCCTGCAGCCTGGTCGATGCCGCTAGCGTTCCTCGTCATGGTCGTGGTGTCGCTGCTCACATCTCGCGAGATCCCGACCGGCGTGCGACGCATCATGGTGAGACTTCACACGCCCGAGTCGCTCGACCTCGACCGTGGCGCCAACCTGACCGGACGAGGGGGTCGCTGGCCGTGACCGAGGGCCGACCGTCCCGGCGGACGCTGGCGGTGGTGGAGGCACTCGCCGCCGATCGTCCGCCGCTGGAGGCCGTTCAAGGCCTCGCCGACCACTACGACGAGGTCACCCGCACGGCCTTGGCGCGGGCCGAGGACGAGCTGGGCCCACCGCCCGTCCCCTACGCGTGGCTGACACTGGGGTCCCACGCCCGCCGGGAGCCCTCGCTGGCCAGCGACCAGGACAACGCGCTCGTGCTGGCTACCGACGACCCCGCGGCCCAGGAGTACGGCGCCGCGCTGGCCGGACGAGTGGTGGATGCCTTGCACAGTGCCGGGCTGCGCCGCTGTGACGGCGACTACATGGCGACCCGCTGGAGCTACAGCCTGCCCACCTGGCGGGACATGCTGCGCCGGCGCTTCACCGACCCGACGCCGCAGGAGATCCTCGACGCCGACGTCTTTCTCGACCTGCGCCCCGTCGCCGGCGACCTGGACGTCTCGTCGCTGCACGACATCATGGTCGGCGCGTCCGGCTCCAGCCGTCTGCTGCAGGGGCTCGCTGCATCCGCCGTCCAGTACCCGAGCGGCATCGGCGCCCTCGGGCGGCTGCGGCTCACCCACGGCCGGATCGACCTCAAGCGAGGCGGGATGGCGCCGCTGACGATGCTGGCTCGGACGTACAGCCTGGCCGCCGGGTCGACGGCGGTGAGCACCCGGGAGCGCCTGGCGGCCGCCGAGGCCGGCGACCAGCTGAGCCCGCGGGCGGCGGGTCGGCTCGGCTTCGCGCACGCCCTGCTCACCCGGCTGCGTCTGACCAGCCAGCTGGCGCAGGCGCGCGCCGGCGAGCCGGTGACCGACCTGGTCGCGCCGGCCAAGGTGAGGTGGGTCGACGAGCGTCTGCTGCGGCAGGCGTTCGATGCCATCCGAGAGGTGCAGCAGGCGACCGAGATCAGGTTTCGTACCGACATGCGTCGGTAGCAGCGCACGGGAGGTCAGCCGTGGCACGACGGGTCACCCGACAGGCGATGCTCATCGCTGCGTTCGCGGCGACGGTGCCGGCCGTCACGGCCGCCGTCGTGATCATCGACCTCGACCCCGATGCTCGGGCCGGGCTGGTCGCCGCGGCCCGTAGCGAGTGGTGGGCCCTGCTGCTCGGCCTGGTGGCGCTGGTCAGCGGTGTGTGGTGGATCATGCGAGGCGGCCTGCACGCCCACGACCAGGCGGCCCGTCGGCTCGCAGCAGCCGCGCGGACCGCGGCGACGGCGAATCCCGGCTACCGGGCGAGCACGGACGGACCCAGCGAGGGCCACCACGAGGCGACCGAGGCCATCAACGCCCTGGCTCTGCGCGCCGAGCGGGCCGAGCGAGAGGTCGACACCCGAGTGAGGGCAGCCCGGGCCGAGCTGGCGACCGAGCGCGACCGCCTGGCCGCCGTGCTCGCCGACCTCGACCACCCGGTCATCATGTGCACCGGGGACGGCCTGGTCCTGCTGCACAACGACGCGGCACGGCGCGCCTGCGGGAGGGAGGGCTACCTGGGCGTCGGGCGCTCGGTGTTCTCGGTGCTCGACCGGGACGACCTCGCCGAGCCGGTGCGCCAGGCCCTGCACGGGCGGCGCACCGACGCGTCGATTCGCTGCGGCACCGACACCATCCGCCTCCGGGTGGGCCCCGTCACCGAGCAAGGGCGCTACTCCGGCTTCGTGCTCGTCGGCGCCTCGGCTGTCGCCGGTACGGAGCCCTCGTCGCTGGAGGCCGGCGCCACGGGTGAGGACCGCGACCAGGGCGCCGGACACGGCGGGGCCGGCATCGGGGCCGGCGGCGAGGCGGCACCGCCGCCTGCGCGAGCGGCACCTCGTCCCGTCGTCTGGGACTTCCGCCTGCTCGACCTCGACGCGGCTGGGCCAGGAGCCAGGGACGACCTGCGTGCCCTCGCCTACACCGTGCTCGACACGGAGACGACGGGGCTGGACCCGCGCGGCGGCGACGCCGTCGTATCGATGGGCGCCGTCCGGGTGGATCGCATGAGGGTGCGCGAGGACGACGTCTTCGACCGACTCGTCGACCCCGGACGCCCGATCCCCGCGGTGGCCACCTCCGTGCACGGGATCACCGACGAGATGGTCGCCGGCCGGTCTGCCGTGACGGCGGTCCTGGCCGACCTGGCGAGATTCGCCGAGGACACCGTGCTCGTGGGCCACGACATCGCCTTCGACCTGGCGTTCCTGCGCCCGGCCGAGGCCGCGGCCCAGGTCGCGCTGCCGGCCAGGGTTCTCGACGTCCTGCTCCTGTCCTCGGTGCTGCACCCCGCCGACGGGGAGACGCACTCGCTGGACGGCCTTGCCGCCCGGTACGGCGTCCCGGTGCTCGGACGGCACACGGCCCTGGGTGACGCCCTGGTGACCGCGGAGATCCTCGTCCGGATGATCGACCAGCTGCACGACATGGGCATCCGGACGTACGGGGACGCCGTGGCCGCTGCCACCGCCACGCCGTTGGCGAAAGAGGCAGCCAAGCGCTTCTGACCGTCGCGCCAACCGCTCGTCGCCACGGCGGCGCCGCTCGCCGCAGACCCAGCGCCAAGCCTCCGGCCACCCCCACCACGCCTCCTAGCGTTCGATGCGGCGGCGATCGCTGTACCGCAGGTCGCTTGCTGGTTAGTCTCCGGACCGGGGGCGGTGAGACCCGTGCCCGCAGCCCTCGGTCCGGTACAACGTCCGCCGTCGCGGCGCAGGCGTCGCGACCAGTTCTCACCAAGGAGCCCGTCGTGACCTCGGAAGCCCTCGAGAACCTGCTGCACGAAGAGCGAACCTTCCCGCCGTCGGAGGAGTTCGCGGCGCAGGCCAACGGCCAGCCGGAGCTGTACGAGCAGGCGGCCGCCGACCGTCTGGGGTTCTGGGCGGAGCAGGCACGCGAGCTCGTCTCGTGGGACACCGAGTGGGAGCGGGTGCTCGACTGGGACAACCCGCCGTTCGCGAAGTGGTTCGTGGGCGGCGAGCTCAACGTCGCCTACAACTGCGTGGACAGGCACGTGGAGTCGGGCCACGGCGACCAGGTGGCCATCCACTGGGTCGGTGAGCCCGAGGGCGAGACACGCACGATCACCTACGCGGCCCTGCAGGCCGAGGTCAACCGAGCCGCCAACGCGCTGGAGCGGCTCGGCGTGCGCAAGGGCGACCGCGTCGCGATCTACCTGCCCATGATCCCCGAGGCGGCCATCTCGATGCTGGCGTGCGCACGCATCGGGGCGGTCCACTCCGTGGTCTTCGGCGGGTTCTCGGCGGAGGCGCTGCGCTCGCGCATCGAGGACGCGGAGGCGACCGTGGTCATCACGTCCGACGGTGGGTACCGGCGTGGCAAGCCGGCAGCGCTGAAGCCTGCCGTGGACGAGGCCCTGGCCGCCGGCGCGCCTAGCGTGACCCACGTGCTCGTGGTGCGCCGCACCGGCCAGGACGTCGACTGGACCGAGGGACGCGACGTCTGGTGGGACGAGATGGTCGCCGCCCAGAGCGACGAGCACGCCTACGTGCCGCACGACTCCGAGCACCCGCTGTTCATCCTGTACACGTCGGGCACCACCGGTAAGCCGAAGGGCATCAAGCACACCACCGGGGGCTACCTCACCCAGGTCGCGTACACGCACAAGTACGTCTTCGACCTCAAGCCCGACACCGACGTCTACTGGTGCACCGCCGACGTGGGATGGGTGACCGGGCACAGCTACATCACCTACGGCCCACTGGCGAACCGGGCCACGCAGGTGATGTACGAGGGCACGCCCGACACCCCGCACAAGGGGAGGCTGTGGGAGATCGTCGCGCAGTACGGCGTGACCATCTTCTACACCGCGCCCACGCTGATCCGCACGATGATGAAGTGGGGCAGCGACATCCCCGCCGGCTTCGACCTGTCGTCGCTGCGGGTGCTCGGATCGGTCGGCGAGCCCATCAACCCCGAGGCGTGGATGTGGTACCGCGAGCACGTCGGCGGCAACCGCTGCCCCATCGTCGACACGTGGTGGCAGACCGAGACCGGTGCGATCATGATCAGCCCGCTGCCCGGCGTCACCGCCACCAAGCCCGGCTCGGCCCAGCGTCCCCTGCCCGGGATCAGCGCCGACGTGATCGACGACATGGGGCAGTCGGTGCCGGACGGTGGCGGCGGCTACCTGGTGCTCTCCGAGCCGTGGCCGTCCATGCTGCGCACGATCTGGGGCGACGACCAGCGCTTCATCGACACGTACTGGAGCCGCTTCGAGGGCACGTACTTCGCCGGTGACGGCGCGAAGAAGGACGAGGACGGGGACCTGTGGCTGCTGGGCCGCGTCGACGACGTCATGAACGTCTCCGGCCACCGCATCTCGACCACCGAGGTCGAGTCGGCGCTGGTGTCGCACCCGGACGTGGCCGAGGCCGCGGTCGTCGGCGCGTCCGACCCCACCACCGGTCAGGGGATCGTCGCGTTTGTGATCCTGCGCGGCTCGGCCAGCGAGGGCGCCGACACGGTGACGAACCTGCGCAACCACGTCGCCAAGGAGATCGGGCCCATCGCGAAGCCACGTCAGATCATGGTCGTGGCCGAGCTGCCCAAGACTCGCTCGGGCAAGATCATGCGCCGCCTGCTGCGTGACGTGGCGGAGAACCGTGAGATCGGGGACGTCACGACGCTGGCCGACTCGTCGGTCATGGACCTCATCAAGACCGGGCTCTCCGGCGGTGACGAGGGCTGACCCGTCGGGGGCGCGGCACGGCCCCCGTCCGCGATGGGGGCGACGAGGGGACGGGGTGACGCCCTGACGGAGGGCCCCTAGTCGTCGAGCGCTCGGCCCACGTGGACGCGTCGCGTGTCGGGGGCCATGAGCCGGGCCGCGTCGGCGGCCTGGTCAGTCGGCTCGTCCTGCGAGGCACGCTCGGCCGCCACCCGTGCGCGGTAGACCTCCACCTCCGCGGCCACCCGCTCGGGTGACCAGCCGAGCACGTCGGCGACGAGGTCAGCGGCGGCAGCGGCCGACTCCGTCCCACGGTGCGGCGTCTCGATCGAGATCCGGGTGCGACGCGCGAGCAGGTCGTCCAGGTGCAGCGCCCCCTCGTGCGTGGCGCCGTAGCGCACCTCGGCGGCGAGGTAGTCCGACCCCGCCAGGGAGCTCAGCAGCGACGGGTCGTCCTGCGCCGGCGCAAGCACCTCGTCGACGAGCGACCCGTAGCGGTCGAGCAGGTGGCGCACCCGCCAGCTCGGCAGCCCGTAGTGCTCGGCCAGCTGCTCGGTCTGGTTCACCAGCGCCGTGTAGCCGTCGGCACCGAGCAGCGGCACGTCCGCGGTGACCGACGGACCCGGGTGACGGTCGAGATCCGGCAGGGCGGCGTCGACAGCGTCGGCCGCCATCACGCGGTACGTCGTGTACTTGCCGCCGGCGATGCTGACCAGTCCGGGGACGGGGCGCGAGACGGCGTGCTCCCTCGACAGCTGGGAGGTCTCCTCCGACTCCCCCGACAGCAGCGGGCGCAGGCCGGCGAACACCCCGATGATGTCGTCGTGGGTCAGGGGACGGACGAGCACCTGGTTGACCTGGTCGAGCAGGTAGTCGATGTCGGCCCGGCTGGCGGCCGGGTGGGCGCGGTCCAGGCTCCAGTCGGTGTCGGTGGTGCCGATGAGCCACTGCTGGCCCCAGGGGATGACGAACAGGACCGATGTCGGGGTCCGAAGGATGATCCCGGACTCCGAGGCGATCCTGTCCTTCGGCACCACGAGGTGGATGCCTTTCGACGCCCGCACGTTGAACTGCCCGTGGCTGCCCGACAGGCCCTCCACGTCGTCGGTCCACACGCCGGCGCACACGATCACGCTGCTGGCGCGCACCACGCCGGTCCGATCGGACTCGACGTCGCGCACCTCGGCGCCCACGACCCGGCCACCGTCCCTCACCAGGCCCACGACCTCCGTCGAGGTGCGGACGACGGCGCCGTACCGAGCAGCAGTGCGCGCCACCGTGAGCGTGTGGCGCGCATCGTCGGCCTGCGCGTCCCAGTACTGCACGGCACCCACGAGAGCGTCCGCCCGCAGGCCCGGCGCGATGGATCGGGCACCACGTCGGGACAGGTGGCGGTGGCGTGGCAGCACGTTGGCGCCGCCGAGGTTGTCGTAGACCGTCAGGCCGGCCATGACGTACGGGCGCTCCCAACCGAACCCCTTCAGCGGGTACAGGAACGGCACCGGCTTGACGAGGTGCGGCGCCAGCCTGGTGAGCATCAGCTCACGCTCCCGCAGCGCCTCTCGGACGAGCCCGAAGTCCAGCTTCTCCAGGTACCGCACCCCGCCGTGGAACAGCTTGCTCGATCGGGACGAGGTACCCGACGCCAGGTCGCGTGCCTCCACCAGTCCCACGCGCAGTCCCCGGGTGACCGCGTCGAGCGCCACCCCGGCACCGGTGACCCCTCCGCCGATGACGAGGACGTCCAGGTGCTGGGTCGTCAGTGCGTCCCAGGCTGCCTCCTGCTCCGCCGGGCCGATCAAGGAAGTCACGTTGATCCTCCTTGCGAGTCGCGTTCGTCGTCGTCCACCCAGTCAAGCGTGCGGGCCACCGCCTTGCGCCACCGACGTAGCTCTCGATCGCGCCACACGTCGTCCCGCTGCGGGGACCATCGACGGTCCTCGGCCCAGTTGGCGACGATCTCGTCGGTCGACGTCCAGTACCCGACGGCCAGGCCTGCTGCGTAGGCAGCGCCCAGCGCGGTGGTCTCCGGCACGACGGGACGGACGACGTCCACGCCCAGCACATCCGCCTGCACCTGCATCAGCAGGTCGTTCGCCGTCATGCCGCCGTCCACCCGAAGCTCGGTGAGGGTGACGCCGGAGTCCACTCGCATCGCGTCGGCGACCTCGCGGGTCTGCCAGGCGACCGCCTCCAGCGCCGCACGGGCCACGTGCGCCCGTGTGGCGTACCGGGTGAGCCCGGCCACCACCCCCCGCGCGTCGGGGCGCCAGTACGGCGCGAAGAGTCCAGAGAAGGCGGGCACGATGTACACCCCCCCGTTGTCGTCGACCGACCGGGCAAGCGTCTCGACCTCGGGAGCCGACGAGATGATGCCGAGGTTGTCCCGCAGCCATTGCACGAGCGACCCGGTGACCGCGATGGACCCCTCCAGCGCGTACACCGGGTCAGCGTCGCCGATCCGGTACGCAACGGTGGTGACCAGGCCGTTCTCGCTGGCCACGGGCTCGGTGCCGGTGTTGAGGAGCATGAAGCTGCCGGTGCCGTAGGTGTTCTTGGCCGCTCCGATGTCGAAGCACGCCTGCCCGAAGGTGGCCGCCTGCTGGTCACCGAGCACGCCTGCGTAGGGCACCCCGGTCAGCAGGCCGCCCTCTCGACCGTGTCCGTACACCTCCGACGACGAGCGGATCTCGGGCAGGACACCCGCGGGCACGCCCATGACCTCGCAGATCTCCGGGTCCCAGTCGAGCGTCCGCAGGTTCATCAGCATGGTGCGCGAGGCGTTGGTGACGTCGGTGACGTGGACGCCGCCCCGGGGCCCCCCAGTGGCGTTCCACAGCAGCCACGAGTCGACCGTCCCGAAGGCCAGCTCACCGGCCTCGGCGCGGTCGCGCGCCCCGGGGACGTTCTCCAGCAGCCACATGAGCTTCGGTCCGGCGAAGTAGGTCGCCAGCGGGAGCCCGGTCGCGTCGGCGAACCGGCGCACGCCACCGTCGCGGGCCAGCCGGTCGCAGATCGCCTGCGTCCGCGTGTCCTGCCAGACGATCGCGGGCGCGACCGGCGTGCCGGTCGACCGGTCCCACAGCACGGTCGTCTCGCGTTGGTTGGTCAGCCCCACGGCCGCGACGTC
>Ga0316576_10000281_pt1 | contig 22381 bp, 20 predicted proteins | sample S0NA_FD_203075 | JGI IMG/M metagenome (GOLD analysis project Ga0316576, IMG submission 203075) | Rhizosphere microbial communities from salt marsh grasses in Alabama, United States - S0-2_050615r3r5 | ecosystem: Host-associated > Plants > Roots > Rhizosphere | place: USA: Alabama | collected...
GTGCCGGCGCGGAGGGTGCTGGATTCACGGCTTTTCGCGGCTCGTTGTCGGTGGTTCGCGTGGAGCCGCGCTAGCACGAGGTGCTAGCTCCAAAGCTACGGGATCCCGAGGACCCGGCTGGCCCACGTCGCGCCATAGAGCGCCTTGAGCGTGTCGCGGATGTGAACGCTGTTCGGGCCGGTGCGCAGCTCGGTGAGCGTGGCGGCGGCCTTGGCGCTGCCCACGAACAGGCCGGGGACCACGCCCTTGTCGATGGTCCACTTCTTGGTCTCCTCGGCCATCATGGCGAAGACGGCGAGGGCCTGGGGGTGGCTCGTGAGGAAGGCGGGCTCCTTGGTCTTGAGCGCGTGGAGCGCCGCCGCGTTGTAGTAGAGGAACTCCACGCCCCCGATCACCAGCCCGCTGACGGAGCTCTGCCCCTTGAGGGAGGCGATCTGGATCGCCACGATCTCCTCGGTGAGGTAGGCCCGCCACTCGTCGACGATGTTCTCGCCGATGGCCTGCCCGGGCCGACCGGCGATGTAGGTGTTGTAGGTCGTGCCCTGGAGCTTGATCGAGTCGTAGATCCCCTGGGTCGTCAGCTGGGGCTCGGGGAAGAAGGCGCCCTTGCCCCCCTGGTAGTAGATGAACTTGTCGGCGGCCGCGGTGGAGCTGTCGTGCTCGTGGGCCATGAAGTGCTGGGTCTCGTGGATGTTGGTCAGCGTGTCTGCCTGCAGGTAGGGCGCCTGGGTGTGGGTCAGCACGTCGCAGTAGAAGGTCCCGTACTGGGACGCGTTGCAGGGGGCGCCGCTCGAGGCGATGGCGCTGAAGGTGATGTGCTGGAGGAAGTCGTAGTCCCCCGGGGGGATCGGCCCGGGGCCCGTGTCCGGCGTTGGCGCGCCGCCGTGGTCCGGGGCCGGGAGCATGCCGGCGTCGGAGGCCGGAGCCGCCCCCTGGTCCGGGGCCGGACCGCCGCCGAGGTCGGGCAACGGGTCGCCGCCGTCGGTCAGGTTGAGCAGCCGGCCATCCAGCACGCTGAGCCCGCCCCGGGGGGCGCGGTCAACGTCACAGCCGGTCGGAAGGAGCAGGGCCAGGGGGAGCAGGAGGGTCCACGGGCGTCTCATCTTGGGCGATGTCTCCATGTGGTCTCATGTGAGATGCCAGCGGTGTGCCAATATTTTGTGCATTGATTATGGGGAGCTGGACGAATCGGGCGGGGGGCAAGGGCCTCAGCCGGGGGCCCAGGGCGACAGGGTCAGGGCACGATCACGCGGATCGCGTGGTTGTCGCGGTCCGCCACGTAGATCTTGCCCGTCGCGTCGACGGCCAGGTCCATGGGGGCGGCGAAGCTCGCCGCGAGGTGGGGTCCATCGGCGAGGCCCGCTGCTCCATTGCCGGCCACGGTTTTTACCTGTCCCGCGGCGATCTTGCGGATCCGGTTGTTGCCGCTGTCCGCGAAGAGCAGGGCGCCGCTTTTGTCATAGGCCAGACCGTTGGGCGCGTGGAGCACGGCCGTGCTCAGCGAGCCGTCCAGGTACCCCCCCTTGCCGGTCCCCACCAGGGTGGAGACCTTGCCGTTTTGGATCTTGCGGATGGCGTGGTTGTTGGTGTCGGCGACGATGAGCGCGCCGTCCGGGCTGAGCACCACGTCGTACGGGAAGCGGAACTCCGCGCTCAGCGCGGCCCCTTCGTTGTACCCTCCACTGGCCGAGGGCACCCCCGCGAAGATGCTGACCACGCCGCCCTCGATCTTGCGGATCAGGTGGTTGTTCGCGTCGGCGACGTACATCGTGCCCGCGGCGTCCACGGCCACGGCCGTGGGGTTAGCAAACTGCGCCGTCAGGGCCGGGCCGTCCTTGTAGTTGTTGCTGGAGCTGGAGCCGGCGATGGTCGTGACCACACCGCCGCTGATCTCACGGATCCGGTTGCCGCGGGCGTCCACGACATACAGCGTGGCGCCTGCCCGCGAAAGGCCGATGGGGCCGTTGAAGGTGGCGATGCTCAGCACGTCGTCGACGGGGGTGCTCGGGCTCTGTCCGGTCCCGGCGTAGGTGTCGACCTGCCCACCGGCGATGACGCGGATCACCTCATTCTCCATGTCCGCGACGAGGAGCCCACCCGCCCCGTCCAGGGCGACATCGAAGGGGAAGTTGAACCGGGCCTGGCCGGCGGCGCCGTTCTGGAGGCCCGCGGTGCCGTCGCCGGCCACGGTGGCCACGCAGCCCGGGTTGGGAAGCCCGGTCCAGGCCAGCGGGTTCGTGGCGCTCTGACACTGCAGGCAGCTCCCCGAGCCGGCCTTGTAGGCGCCGTCGGCGAAGCAGGTCCCCCCGATCAGGCAGTGGCCGGCCTGGGGCACGTGGGTGCAGAGGCCCTGATTGTCGCAGGCGTCGGTGCTGCAGGCCTGCTGGTCGTCGCAGCTCGCGCAGCTATCGCCCCCCTGTCCGCAGAGCGAGACGGACTGGCTCCCCGGCGTGAGGCAGTCGTCCCCGTCGCAGCAGCCGTTGCAGTTGCCGCCGGGGACGCAGACGCAGGCGCCGGCCACGCAGTCCTGCCCGGCCGCGCAGGGGCTATCGCAGGCGCCGCAGTGCTCGGCGCTGGTCTGCAAATCGACGCAGTAGCTCCCGCAGCGCGTGGCGTCGCCGAAGCACTGCCCGTCCGGGGGGGGTGTGGTGTCGGGAACGCCCGTGTCGCGCGCCGAGTCGGGGGGCGGGGCGAGGTCGGCGGGCGCGTCCAGGCCCAGGTCGCGCGGCGCGCGGCTGAAGTCGTGGGGGCAGCCGGACAGGCCGACGAGCAGCGCGAGGCAGGCGCAAGGCCGGGTCATCGATCGTCTCTCGCGGGCCCGAGCCGCAGCACGAGCAGCATGGGCCAGCCCAGGTAGCGCGCGGCGCACGGCGAGCGCACGGCGAGCGCGTCGTCCACCGCGTGCTCGCTCATCGCGCGGATCTGCAGCCCGGCGCGGACCGCCCCCATGATGTAGTCGGCGATCTGGTTCGGCACGGAGCGTGGCAGCACCTTCGCCCCGGTCCGGGGATCGGTGAACCGGGCCTGGACCCCGCGGAGCATCATCGCCGGGTGCATCACCGTCACGAGCACGAACCCGTCGGGCCGGACGATCCGCCCGAGCTCGGCGAAGAGCGCCACCACATCGTCGATGTGGTCGAGGACCAGGCAGCAGGTCACGCCGTCGAAGCCCCGGTCCGGAAGGGGCAGGGGCCGGGTGATGTCGTGGACCACGAAGCGCACCCCCTCCGCGCCGGGCTTGGCCCGGGCCCGGGCGAGCATTCCTTCGGAGAAGTCCAGCCCGGTGACCCGGGCGCCGGCCGCGGCCAGGGCCAGGCTCTTGCGCCCGGTGCCGCAGCCGATGTCGGCGATCTCCAGGCCGGCCACCTCCTCGAGCAGCGGCGCGGTCTCGCGCTCCTCGAGGGCGACCAGGGGGTTGTCCTCGCCGTCGTAAATCTCGGCCCAGCGGTCGTAGCCCTGGTCCGTGGGCAGCTCCTCATTCATCATCGCCCTGCTACTTCTTTTTTCCCTCGGTGTCGCCCTGCTCGGCGGCGAGCTTCTCCTCGAGCTGCTTCAGGCGGTCGCGCAGCCCGGGCTCCACGTCGATCATCTGCTGGACGCGGCGCTGGGCCTGGCGGATCGCCTCCGGCGAGGCCTTGCCGCTCTGCTCCAGCCGGCGGACGCTCTCCTTGGCCGAGCGAATCTGCTCGCCGATGACCGCGATCCGATCGCGGTAGAGCCGCGCCTGCTCCTTGAGGGCCTTGAGCTTGAGCGAGGGCCGACGCTCCTGGATCGGGCGGGCCAGCTCGGGGTCGGGCGGGACCGGGGCCCGGCCGGGGGGCTCGTCCGTGACCTCGGGCGCCGGCGCGGGCGCGGGCCTGGTGGGGGCCGGGCGGGTCAGCGGCGGGCGCGGGCTCGGGGCAGGGGGCTCCGGCTCGTCGACGGGCGCGGGGCCCGGCCCCTGAGCCGAGGGCGAAGGTCCCGGCGCCTCGGTCTCGCCGCCGACGCCGATCACGAGCAACACCGCCAGGGCGACGAGCAGCAGCACGCCCCCGGCAAGAAGCAGGGTCTTCGTCTTCATGGGGTGATGATACACCGACGGCCGCTAGCCTGCGATGGCCTCGCGAAGCCGACGTGCCGCCTCGTCGGGGCTGGCCTGGCACGAGATCAGCCCCAGCTGCTCGAAGCCGCCCGTCTCCTGGGTGTAGGGCAGAAACTCGAGGTACAGCCCGGCGCCCGGGCCGGAGTGGGTCACGACGTTGTAGGCGATCTCCTTGCCCAGGGCGGGCATCAGCCGGCGCACGGCGCCGATGGCGTCGTGGAGGCCGCGGGCCAGCGCCTCGAGCTCGTCGCCGGCGAGCTGGAACAGGTAGCGCCGGTCGGGGTCGCGCAGCACCAGCTGCATGTCAAACGGGCGCCGCATGAAGTAGGGCACGAGCAGGGCCGCGGCCCCGTAGTCCACCAGGGTCAGCCCGGCGGGGTTCTCGCGCAGGATGAAGCGGGCGTACTTCTCGCCCCGGGCGCGCTCGAAGCGCAGGTTCTCGAGGAAGCGGCGGGGCATCAGGTTGCTCAGCCCGATCTGCTGGTGGCCGTGGGCCACGGAGCCGCCCACCAGGTGGCCGTGGTTCTTGATCACCCCGACGTAGCCCGCGGTCTCCTGCTCGTCGCCCCAGTCGCGGTTGTCGGCCATCACCCCACGGGCGCCGAAGAGGAGCGTGCGCTCGAGCGCCGCCAGGCGGCCGAGCACGACCAGCCGATCCGCGAGGGGCATGTTGTGCCAGTCCAGATCGTGGTCCGACGAGGTCCACTGCAGGAAGTGCAGCCCGTGCGCGGGTCGGCCGGACGGCGCGGTCTCACCGGCACCAGGCTTGAGGATCGGGTACAGGTTCTTGTTGATGAACGTGAAACCCCGGCTCAGCCCGGCGACGTCCACGGCGCGCGTGATGCGGCCGGTGCACACGATGCAGGGGGTCTGCGCGCCGGCGCGGTTGTCGTGGGGCCTGCGCGCCCGGGAGCGGTTGAAGAGCACGGGCTCGTCGCTGCGCGGGTCGATCTGACAGATCCCGTCGGGGAGGTGATCGGCGAGCCCCGGCTCTCGCTCGAACAGGCGGTGAAGCTCCTGGTAGCTCAGGGTGGAGACGTCCTCGGCGTCCACCAGCGGGGCCAGTTGCCCGCGACTCAGCTCGCTCATCCCGGGGGTCTTTCTTCCCCGGGTGTCCGCCCGGGGACCCCAAGTCTCGGGGGAGCGTGGGGGCCGGGTCAAGCGCTGGCGTGTTTACAGGGCGGGCCCGGGCCGCTACCTTGGGGCATGCGGCCGCGTCACGACGGCCGCCGACCGACGAACGGGAGCGAACATGCAAGGCGACGTCATCCTGGTCGAGGAGCACCACCGCCGCGTGGCCGAACAGATTGCGCCGAAGATCCTGCCGGCGATCCAGCGCAAGCCAGGGCGCTACACGATCACCGTGGCCGGCGAGTCGGGGAGCGGAAAGTCCGAGACCGCCCGGGCCCTGGCCGACGCGCTCGAGCAGCGGCAGGTGCGCTGCGCCATCCTGCAGCAGGACGACTACTTCGTCCACCCGCCGCGGACGAACGACGCGACCCGGCGCCAGGACATCGGCTGGGTCGGAACCGGGGAGGTCCGGCTCGACCTGCTGGACCGACACCTCGAGCAGGCCCGGGGGGGCGCGGGCGAGCTGGTCAAGCCCCTGGTGATCTACGAGGAGGACCGGATCACCGAGGAGACCCTCTCGCTCGAGGGCGTGCAGGTGGTGATCGCCGAGGGCACCTACACCACGCTGCTCGAGCACGTGGATCACCGCGTGTTCATCAACCGAAACCGGCTGGAGACGATGGAGGCCCGCAAGAAGCGGGGCCGCGAGGAAATGGACCCCTTCATCGAGCGGGTGCTCGAGATCGAGCACGCCATCATCTCGGCGCACCGGCCGCGGGCCGACACCGTGATCAGCCGGGACTATGAGCTCGAGCCCTGACCTCGAGATCCCCCGGAGCTGGGCCGCGCTGCGAGCGCGCTGGGACGATCCGACCCACCGCCGCCGGGCGATTGGGGCCTACACCTCGGCGCGCCTCTCGTTCATCCCCGGGCTGCTGCCCGAGCAGGCCGTGCGGCTCTCGACCGACGAGACCCTGGAGATCCTCGCCGCGCGGCTGGGCCCGCGTCTCGACGAGGCCCTCGATCCCTCGCGGCAAGTGCCGAGCCCCGTCGCCGGACAGCCCGACGGCGGCTGGCTGCGCCGGGCCAACGTGGTGGGCGTCAACGTGCGCACGGTGGGCTCGCTGTGGAACGCCCTGAAGTACACCCTGACCCTGCCCGCGGCCCAGGACGCGATCCACCTGCTGCCGATCTGGGAGCCCGGCGTGGTCAAGAGCCTCTACGGGCCCTGCTCCTGGGAGCTGAGCGGAGAGCTGTTCAGCGAGGAGCTGGCAGCGGCCCGACCCGCGCTGGACACCACCGAGGGGCAGCTGGTGGTCTTCGTCAACCTGCTCCACGCCCTGGGGCGGACCGTGGGCATGGACGTCATCCCCCACACCGATCGCTACTCGCAGATGAGCCTGGCCTTCCCCGAGCACTTCGAGTGGCTCCGGCGGGAGGGGATGGTCATCGCCGACCACCGGGCCGACCTGCACGAGGAGGTGCAGCGCCGGATCTTCGAGCGCGTCGTGGAGCTGGGCCCGGCCCTGGAGCAGGACGCCCCCCCCGCGCGACCCGTCGAGCTCTTCGGCGAGGAGGTGGACGAGGAGACGCGGCTGCGGCTGCTCTTCGGCAGGCCGGGGGACCGCGAGGGGCGCGAGGCCCGGCGGATCGCCCTGGTCAAGCACCTCCACGCGCTGGGCTACGAGCCGGTGCCGGCCACCATGGCTCCCCCCTACCGGGGGCTGGAGGTCGACCCACGGCCCGAGGCCGCGGTCACCGACGTCCACGGCATGGTCTGGCGTGACTACCGGATCACGGCGCCGACGGCGTTCTCGCGGGTCTTCGGCCCCCTGGCGCGCTACAAGCTCTACGAGCGCCTCGACGACAACGCGGGCTGGGCCATCGACTTCGACCGGCCCCGCAGGGCGGTCTGGGACCACGTCTGCGAGCGCTACGCCGGGGTCCAGCGCCGCTTCGGCTTCGACTTCATGCGCGGCGACATGTCCCACGTGCAGATGCGGTCGGGGGGCGTGCCGAAGGTGATCGACGACCACTACGACCTCCTGCGGGCGGTGAAGCGTCGCATCCAGCGCTCCGCGCCGCACTTTGGCTACTTCGCCGAGTCGTTCCTCGCTCCGCCGGATGTCATGGGCTACGGCGACGAGGTGGAGCACCTGGAGGCCTCGGAGGCCGAGGTCACGCTGGGCAACCTGCAGTCCATGGCGGTGGGCACCGAGGAGTTCACGGGGGAGCTTTCGCGGTACCTGGAGCTGTGCGCCACGCGCAGGGTCGCCCCCTGCTTCACGGTGATGACCGCCGACAAGGACGATCCGCGCTTCGACAGCTTCTACGTCGCCGGCGGTCCGCTGCGCCTGTTCGTCGCCCTGTTCCTGCCCGAGATGCCGAGCTACATGGGCCTCGGCTTCGAGACGCGGGACGCGCACCTCGCGCCGGCGCCCAACGAGCACTACACCAAGCTCTTCGTCTTCCAGGAGCGGGAGGGACCCAAGGCGACGCATGGGCCCTACCGCTGGGGCCGCAACGGCGAGCTGTACCACCTCGTGTCCCGGCTGCGCCTGGTCGCCGAGCAGATCGGCCCCGGCCTGCGCGAGGGACAGACCAGGTGGCTGCGTCCCCCCGATCCCACGCTGGTCAGCCGGGTGCTGGCCTGGCGAGTGGACCGCCTGCTTTTCCTCGCCAACCTCGATCTCGAGCGTCCGTCGAGCGACTTACCACTGTCCGGGGGTACGCTCGAGCTCGTGCTGAGCACCGGCCCTGGGGCCCTGGAGCGGGTCCTCGCCCCGGGCGAGTGTCGTATCTACAGGCTCGAGGGGCAGACAGAAGAACCGTGAGAGATCTGTAGGCTGGATCACCACCCAACGGCGTGTCACCTGACGGCCGTGTCAGGGGGGACCCGCAAATTGTCACCCGAGGTGACACGGTCGGAGTGGGATAGCGGGCCACGGTTGCGGCCGAGGTGTGACATCCGCATGTCATGATCCCAAGAGGTTGGACCGGCCCGAGGCAAACCAGACGGCAGAGCTCTCAATGGCACACCGGTTGCAGCACAAACTATCAGCTTTTCAGGAGGTTGGTTGCCGATGGACCAGGATCTCGCTGTCCAGATCTCCCGCGTGAGGGGGATTCTGCGTCGCGCGCTACAGGCCGGGCAAAGCTCCCCCGAGGCCATGTCAGCGCTGGCTCAGCTCAAGGAGCTCGCCCACCGAGCCGACGACGGCGCGCTCGAGTTCGAGCATCTGCGCTGGAGCTTCCACCTGGCGTCGTTGCCGCTGGCGCGCGAGGCCGCCTGACCTCGCCTGCTGTCAATCGATCCCCTTGCAGGTCGCGCTGAGCCAGTCGCACTGCTGACCGGAGGAGCAGCACGCGGTGCAGCCGCACTGAACCTGGTCGGGCGAGCAGAGGGGCACACACTTGCTCGAGACGAGCTGCTGGCCGCAGGGACAGCTGGTCGGCGGTGGGGGCGTGGTCGGCGGTGGCGGCGGCGGCGTGACGCACTTGCCGCTCTTGCAGGTCTGTCCAGCCGGGCAGGTGCCCGACTTGCAGATGCCGCCGCAGCCGTCGGAGGCGCCGCAGGCCTTGCCGGTGCAGTCGGGGGTGCAGCAGAGCCAGGCCGTGCCGGAGCTCACGCACTTGGCCGAGTCCTCGCAGCCCTTGCAGATGCCGCCGCAGCTGTCCGCCTCGCCGCAGCCCTTCTGCGTGCAGTCGGGCGCGCAGACGCACTTGCCGCTCTTGCAGACCTCGCCCGAGGGGCACTCCCCCGAGGTGCAGATGCCGCCGCAGCCGTCGTCCTCGCCGCACTTCTTGTTCGCGCAGTCCGGGGTGCAGCACATCCAGGCCGAGTTCATGTTGATGCACTTGGCCGAGGCCTCGCAGCCCTTGCAGATGCCGCCGCAGTCATCGGCCTCGCCGCAGCCCTTCTGGGTGCAGTTCGGCGCGCAGACGCACTTGCCGCTCTTGCAGGTCTGACCGGCCGCGCAGGTGCCCGACTTGCAGGTGCCGCCGCAGCCGTCGGGCCCGCCGCAGGTGGTGCACTTGGGCACGCAGGCCGGCGGGGCCGGGGGGCCCGAGGCGCTGCCGGTGCAGGAGTCGATGCAGAGGCCATCCTTACAGTACTCGCCCGGCTGGCAGGTCACGCCAGCACACTTGTTGACCACGCAGGACCCGCCGATGCAGGACTGGCCGGCGGCGCAGGTCACGCCGGCGCAGGCGTCAGGCGCGCAGGAGACCAGGGTCCCGACGTAGCCAGCCTTGCAGCTCACCCCCACGGCGATCACGTCGTGGCACTTGCCGTCGCTTGCCGAGCAGTACTGGCCGGCGGAACAGGTCACACCGGTGCAGGGGACATTGAAGCAGCCGGTGACGCAGTTCCCCTCGACGCAGGTCTCGCCTGCATTGCAGGTCACCCCGTCGCAGGGCGACTTGACCGCCACGCAGGCCGCCTTGCAGTAGCCCGAGGGGCAGCCGGGCCAGGTGTCGACGCAGGGGTTGGCCGCGCAGTTGCCCTGGAAGCAGATCTTGCCCCCCGGGCAGTAGAAGTCCGGCACAACGCAGAGCCCACCGTCCGTGCCCGTGGCGCCAGACGTCCCGGGGACGACCGGGCCGGCGGTGGGCGGGGCGCCAAACAGCTCGTTGAGGCTCTGGCCATCCGAGTCGAACAGGCCCGTACAGGCCGGAACGATCACGAGCAGCGCGAGGGGAAGCAGGGTCTTGGTCTTCACGGGCATCTCCTGGGCAGGTCTACCCGTTACCAAAGCAAGCGCGGTGCCAGGGGGGAGCCCAGTGGTGGCAGGCCGTTAAACGAAGCGATCCCTTTGGGCTGCCCACGCCTCGCCCACAGGTGCAAACCCCGCGTGGGCACCAGGGTGTGCTGGCCTCTGCCCCGGGGGCCGCGTTACTATCGCCGAGGAGAGATCGTTGAGTGCTTGTCGTGTGATCGTGGCCCTGTCGGTGGTGGCGCTCTGGGCCTGCTCCCGCTACCCTCCGCACCCGCGGAGGGACGGCCCGCCCCGGGAGGGGAGCCCGGCCCAGGACGTCGTGACCAGTAACTGTACCCCCTCGGGCCGGCCCGCCTGGTGTAACCCCCTGCAGAACACCGGCTGTGTCGCGGGCCACTGCTACGTGCTCAAGGACGTGGGGACCGCCTGCGTCTGCCCGGAGGGGTCACGAGAGCAAGGCGAGGCCTGCAACACCACCACGGACTGCGCCGCGGGTCTGGTGTGCGCCGGGACCCAGCCCCCCGGCGTGTGTCGGGAGCTCTGTGACCCGAGGCTGCCGGGCTGCGCGTCGGGCCTGATGTGCACGGCGATCAAGGATTTCTGGGACTTCGGTTTTTGCGAGCCGGAGCAGGGATGAGACAGCCTCTGCAATCCCGGCGGCGGCCCGCTGCCCTCGCGTTGCTCATCGGGCTCTGGGCCTGTGCCCCCGAGCCACCAGCACAGCGGCGCCAGCCGATCACCGACGGGACCGAGGATCCGGGCCACGAGTCGGTCGGTCAGCTGCTCGTCCTCAAGGGGGCGGACAAGCCCGCGTCCTGCACGGGGACGCTGATCGGCGAACGGACGGTGCTCACCGCCGCACACTGCCTGACCTTCGAGACCGACTACCTCTTCCTGCTCGGTGGCGCGGCCCACGAGGTCGAGCTCGTGCTTCCCCACCCCGGCTTCGATCCCGGGATCCCCAAGATCCCGCCGGACGACGACATCGGCCTGGCGCTGCTCCACAGCAGCCCGGGCGTCAGGCCGTCTCCCGTCGCCGACGAGCCGCCGCGCGTGGGCAGCGCGGTCGTCCTCGTCGGCTTTGGCACGACGGCCGAGGGCGCCACCGACGGCGGGGTCAAGCGCTCGGCGGTGAACGCCATCGAGCAGGTGCTCCCGACCCGCTTCAGCATCAACGGCTCGGGCGGCGGCGTGGGCAACCTGTGCCACGGCGACTCGGGAGGGCCCGCCTTCCTCGACGCGGCCGAGGAGATCGTGGTCGGTGTGACCTCGGCCACCGAGGGCAAGTGCGGTGCTCGATCCTGGGACACGCGGGTCGACGCGTACCTGGACTGGCTGCGCGCCGAGGCCGGCGGTGACGTGAGGCTCCCGGACCGCGAGGCTCCGCGCGTGACGATCACCGCTCCGAAAGACGGTGCGACCCTGCGTCCCCAGGTCTCCGTCGAGGCCGCGGTGAGCGACGACGGCATTCTGGCGCAGGTGGCCCTCGTCGTCGACGGCGCGGCGTCGGGCACCGCATCGAGCGCGCCGCACCGCTTCGAGGTCACGCTCGCCGAGGGCGCGCACGACATCGAGGTGCGCGCCACCGACGCCAGCGGCCGTCAGGGCGCGGCGAAGCTGACGCTGACCGTGGTCAGCGGTGACCTGCCGCTGGACGCGGCGTGCAGCGGGGACATCGAGTGCGCCAGCGACCGCTGCTTCACCGATCCGGATCAGGGGCAGTCCTACTGCACCCGGACCTGCGATCCCGACGGAGACCCCTGCGCCGCGGGCCTGACCTGCCGCGAGCCCGGGGCAGGCGGGTCGCGGCTCTGTCTGCGCGGCGGCGGGTCGCTCCCCGGGGGCTGCGTCGCCGGCCGGGACGCTCCCGCGCGCCCGGCGGGCGCGGGGCTGGCGCTGGCGCTTCTCCTGCTCGCGCTCCAGCGTCGACGTGGTCGTCGTCGAGAGAGCGAACAATGGACGCGCGGCGCCTGAGCCTCCTCGGGCTGGCGGCGGTGAGCGGCCTGTTGCTGTTCCTGGCCGACCACCCGGTCCACGCCTGGTACGTGCAGGCCGCGGCGTTGATCCCGCTGTTCGTCGGGCTCGCGCGCGAGGCGCGCTCCAGCGTCGATGCGCTGCTCGCCGGCCTGGTCACGGGGCTGGTCAACCTCGTCCCCCTGGCCGTGGTGCTCGAGTTCCCCTTGCTGATGGCCGCGGGGCTCGGGCTCTACCTGGCGCTGATCTGGGTCCTCCTCGCCCTGGGCTGCTTCTGGACCCTGCGCCGCGGGCCAGCCCCGGTGGGGGCGCTGGCCGCCGGCGCGGTGGCGGTGCTCCTCGAGTGGCTGGACTTCCACGCCCTGCCCGTGTGGGGCACGGCGCAGAGCTTTGTCCGGGTCTGGAGCGCGGCCCCCTGGGCGATCCAGATGGTGGAGCTCGGCGGGATGCTCCTGCTGGTCTTCGTCCTCGTCGCCGGCCAGGCCCTGGTCGCCCGGATCATCGTCGCCCGCCGCGGCCGGGGGACCCACGCCCTGACCCTGGGCCTGCTGCTCGCCGCGGTGGCGCTGCACGCCGCGCTGGTCTGGCCGCGCAGCGTCGACGGCACGCTCCGCGTCGCCGCCGTGGGCTGGACCGCGCGGGACCTGCCCGCCGGCCTGGATAGCCCGCCGTCGGCGGTGCTGGAGAAGCTCTACCGCCCCCTCGCGCTGCAGGCGCTGGGGCGAGGCGCCCGCCTGGTGGTCTCGCCCGAGGTTGGATTCCGCCTCGGCGCCGGGGAGCGGCGGGCAATCCTCGTCGAGCTCGCGCGGATCGCCCGGGACCACGAGGCGATGCTGGCGGTGGGCTACTTCGACCGGGCCCGCAACGACAACCGCATCGCCTTCATCGACGGCGCCGGTCGCCTCGCCGGCGAGTACGTCAAGACGCACCTGATCCCGACGGTGGAGCGCTACCGCGCCGGTAGCGGGGCGCTGGTCAAGCTGGAGGGGCCACGCTTCGCGCCGGCCCGGGGGCGTCCGCCCGGGCGGGCGGTGATCGGCGGGATGATCTGCCAGGACGACAACTTCACCGATCTGGCCCGGGGCTACGGTCGCCTCGGGGTCCAGGTGATGGCGGTGCCCACCAACGACTGGAAGCAGGTCAAGGACTACCACCTGGAGAACAGCATCTTCCGCGCGGTGGAGAGCCGCTACGGCGTGGTGCGCGCGGCCTCCAGCGGGATCAGCGCCATCGTCGCCCCGTCGGGCCGGTTGCTCGCCCGCGCCGATCACTTCCACGACGGACCCCGGGCCATCGTCGCCGACCTGCCGCTGCGCTCCTCGAGGACGACCCTGTACGCCCGGTGGGGCGACTGGCCGGCGCTGGCCTGCCTGCTCGGCCTGGCCCTGGCCTTCCCGCTGCTCCGTCGCCGCCCGCGCCAGTAGCGTTGCCCGGCCCGGCCGGACTACAATCGGCCGACTTCGTCGGCGAGTACCGCCCAGCAGGAGGAGCCATGCCACGTCTGTCCAGTCACCTGGCCATCGCCGCCCTCGCGCTGCTCGCGCTGGGGAGCGCGGCGTGCAAGAAGGAGGCGCCCTCGCCCTGGAAGGAGATGAACCTGCCGCTGAGGCACGGCGACATCCTTCCCGGGGCCGACGCCGAGAACCTGAGGGTCCAGTACGAGGGGACCAACCAGCGCAAGGACCTGTTCCGCGAGTTCAAGCGCCAGCTCGAGACCGCGGGCTACGACTACGACCGCGAGGGCAAGGGGCACGACCCGCCCGGCAACGCCTTCGCCGGCGTGTTCAAGAAGGGCGCCGTGGAGCTCCTGCTCACCGTGAGCGGCGCGGGCGGGACGAAGACCAACGTGGAGATCAAGCGCCTGGACTGAGGCGCTACTCCCAGCAGCGCTGGCGGTGGCAGTCGAGGGTCTCGACGAGCTGTCCCGCCGCGTCGAAGTACTGGTTCTTCTCGAGCCCCCCCTTCGAGTCCCGGACGATGCGCACCGCGTGCCAGACCTGCGATGGGCAGTCCACGCCGACGAAGCAGGCCGTGTAGCGCGACGGCTTGTTCTGCTTGTCGAACAGGAGCAAGGCGAAGCGCCGGTGGCTCTGGTCGAAGAGCGTCCGGACGTAGGCCTTGCTCTGGACCTCGATCACGTTGCCCTGGGCGTCGTGATCCGACGCCTCGACCTCGTGGTCGTAGTTGTCGTAGCGGAAGCGCCGGATGGAGCAGCCCAGGTTGGTGGTGGGCGCGCCGTTCGCGTCGAAGAAGCGTTGCTCCACCATCCGCCCGGCGTCGTCGGTCTTGCTCGTGGTGCGGTGGAAACCGGTGCCGCTGCACTCCACCGGGTGACCGGAGGCGTCGAAGCAGGACGTGCTGATCGCGTTGCCGAGATCGTCGCGTCCGCTCTGCACCTCGAAGACCCGGTACGTCGCGTCGTGCCCCGGCTCCCCCGCAGCGGTGTAGCTCTTGGTGGAGACCAGGAACCCCCGGTGGTCGTAGCGGTAGACGCGCCGCGCCGGTTGCCCCGGGCCGCAGGCGACCGGTCTGCCCTCCTGGTCGAAGCAGGCTTGGCTCAGGTCCTGACACAGACGATTGACCGTGAAGCGCAGCTCGGCGACCCCGATTCGGTTGGTCATCGACACGCCCGCGCCGTCGAGGAAGCGCTTTCGCGTGATGCAGCCGTTGCCGTCGCGCCGGTAGTCCTCGACGGGAGCGCCGGTGAGCCCGGGCGCGGGGCGGCCCTCGGCGTCGACGCAGGTCCGGCGCAGCAGCCCTCGCGCGTCGTGGGTCTGACGGCGACCGTGGCACCCGTTCCACGCAAGGGGATTGCCCTCGGGGTCCAGGAATCGCGCCTCGACCTCGCGGCCCCTTTTGTCCAGCTTGTACCGGACACGGTGCACGCCGTCGTTGTCCACCATCGGCTCCCCGGTCTCGGTGAAGAACGCCACCTCCAGCGGGAACCCCTGACGGTCCCGGCGGAAGCGGCGGACCCGGACGCCGTCGGTGCCCCGCATCGGCTTGCCGGTCCACTGCAGGCAGGCGAGCTCCGCGGGGTGGCCCCCGGCGCCGAGCTTGTACCTCATGTGGCCGCAGCCGGCGAGGGCGTTGGATCCGTCCCGGTTGCGGGCGCTGAACCACGGCTCCGACCGGTCGAAGAAGCGCGCCGTGGTCACCAGCCCCCGGCCGTCCAGCTCGCTGATCCGGACCAGCCGCCCGGCGCGGTCGCGCTCGTAGAGGTACGTCTCCCGCACGCGAGCACCGCCCATGCGCTGGGCGACGACGACCCTGCCCGCGCTGGAGCCGATACGCCAGGCGGGCCCGGCCGTCGCCGCGCAGGCGATGCCGGTCTCGTGGGGTTCGCAGTACGCGCTCGTGCGCCACTGCAGGGTGCGGCGGGCGGGGAGGGTGACGGGCGTGACCTTCGGGCCGCGGTCGGGCTCCTCGAGGTAGAAGATCTTTTCGGTGCCCGCCGCGGCGGGCGTGGGGTAGTCCGGGTGCGGCGCCGGACCCGACGGCCCGGGATCCAGGGGCGGCGTCCGCGTCGGCGTGGGGATCTGCCTCCTTGCCGGAGCGGTGCGCTTCGGGGGGGTGAGGCGCTTGTGTGTCTCCTTGCATCCGCACAGGAGCGTGATCGCGAGCGCTGCCAGCGTGAGCGTGGTTCGTGTCCCCATGGCCGCCTCCCGCGGGGACTGTACCCCGCCCGGCCAGCTATCGGCGAGGGATCATCCTCCCGCCCTGGGGCAGGGCGAGCAGCCCGAGCAGGCTCTCGCGATCCTGATCGAAGATCACCAGCGGCTGACTGGGCGTGCCCCGGAGGGCGAGCGCGGCCGGCGTGCCGCGGTAGGCCCCACCGCCCAGGGTCTGGCGCCCGTCCCGCGCCGGCACGACCGACGCCTCGGCGATGATGTGTAGCTCGTCGCCGTCACCGACGTGGAACTCGCTCCAGCGGAAGCGAGAGGCGTCGTGGTCGGCCGGGGCGTACTGGCACAGACGCACGAGGAGATCACGGACCGCCGGGGGAAACGGATCCCCCGGCTTGCGCGAGGGGCGGATCTCACGGCCCAGGATGAGCAGCGCCCCGGTCGCGGTGACCTCCGCCGTGACCCCCTCACCGACCAGCTCGAAGTCGACGGCCTCGGAGTGGTCGAGCATCACGGTCCAGTGGTGCTGGCCGTCGCGCCGCTCGACGAGTACGCGGTAGGCGAGGACCGGCTCGTCGGTGAACGGCCCCCGGAGCGTGCTGGCCTGCGTGCGGGCGAGCCCCCGGACGTAGACCCGCCCGCGCCGCACCCGGTGCAGCGGCTGCACCGCGCCCCGCGGCAGGATCTGGGCCAGGGGCGACCGGCCCGGGCGGCGCCAGAGCAGGATCGCCAGCGCGATGACGCAGCCCGAGATGAGGGCGACCTCGAGAGAATCCACACCTATATTGTATGGGCTGGCCCGGCGTCTTCCAACCTCGGGCCCAAGGCTCAGCGCTCGATCCGGGAGAGGCTAGCTCGGCAGGAGCTTGGTGATCAGCTCCTCGCACTCGCGGCGCGTCATGATCGTCGGCACCGGGTAGTCCGGGTGGGCCTCGGCCAGGGCGGCCTCGGCGATGATCGGGATGTCCCCCGCCCGCAACTCCTTGATGCTGGTCGGGATCCCCATCCGCTGGTTCATGCCCTCGACGTGCTCGATGAACCGCATGGACAGCTCGTCCTCCGCCTCGCCGGGCCTGCCGATCCCGCCGACGATGGCCAGCGCGGCCAGCTTCTTGGCGGCGTCCCTGCGGCAGAAGCGGAGCACGTAGGGCAGGATCACCGCGTTGGCCAGGCCGTGGGGCACGCCGTACATCCCGCCCAGCTTGTGGGCGATGGCGTGGACGTAGCCCACGTAGGCCCGGGTGAACGCGGCGCCGCCGTAGTAGGAGGCGAGGGCCATCTTGTGACGCGCCTCGAGGTTCGATCCGTTGCGATACGCCTCCTCCAGGTTCTCGAAGATCAGCTTCGTCGCCCGCTCCGCGTTCTCGTCGGAGAACGGCGTGCCGTTGAGGCCGATGTAGGCCTCCACCGCGTGGGTCAGGGCGTCCATCCCGGTGGTCGCCGTGATGTGCGGCGGCAGGCCGACTGTCAGCTCGGGATCGAGCACGGCGATCTTGGGGATCAGCTTGAGATCGTTGATCGCGAACTTCCCGTGAGACTCGGGATCGGTGATCACCGCGGCGACGGTGGTCTCGGAGCCGGTTCCCGCGGTGGTCGGCACGCAGAAGAAGGGCGGGATCGGCAGCACGACCCGGAACAGGCCCTTCATCATCTTCACCGAGAGGTAGGGGTTGGCGATCCGCGCGCCGATGATCTTGGCGCAGTCGATGGGGGAGCCGCCGCCGAAAGCGATGATCGCCTCGCAGTTGTTGTCCTTGTAGACCTGCCGGCCGTCCTCGACGTTCTGGATCGTCGGGTTGGGCTGGACGTCGTCGAACACGGTGTAGCTGACCCCGTTCGCCTCCAGCGAGTCGAGCAGCCCCTGGGGCAGCTTGATCCCCATCAGCACCTTGTCGGTGACAACGAGCACCCGCTTCAGCCCCCGCACGCTGATGTTCTCCGCCAGCTGCTTCACGCTGCCCGGGCCGGTGAGCAGCGCGGGCACGGGGAAGGGCAAGACCTGGGCGGCGACCTTCATCACCCGCTGCTGTGCCCTGTAGAGCCCCTTCTTCAGTGTCCAGATCATCACGGTGCCTCCCTCGCAGGAATGTGGGAGGAGACTATCCCGCGATGCGGCGCGGGGGGCAAGGGCCGGTTGATCGGGCCGATCAGCGCTGCTGCGCGCGCGGCCTGGCGCAGGGCGGGGCGGCCTCGATCATGCGCAAGGTCCTCGGCGGCGAGTAGCCCACCACCTGCTGCTGGAAGGTGGGCCGGGTGTAGACGTCGGGCCGCGGATCGTCGATCACCCCGGCGACCTCCTCCGGGCTCTGCGCGAAGGGCATCTTTCGCGAGTCAGCCCCGCCGTGGAGGGCGCTTTGGCCGAAGTCGGTCGCCACCACGCCGGGGTGGACCAGGCAGACGTGGATCCCGGGCGACGACTCCCTCAGGTCCATGCGCAGGTTGGCCGTCAGTCTTGTCCTGCATGGTCTGGCTCCGCAGAGGTTCAGATGTCACGGATGGTACAATACCCAGAACGAAAGCGAGGCGAAGCGATGCTCGAGCGCAACGTGATCCTGCTGTGCCTGCTGCTGGCACGGGGGCCGGCCTGGGGGGCCCAGACGATCGAGAAGGATCTGCACCTGCGAGTGAAGCTCCTGAGCTCCCGCGTCGTGCGGCCCCAGGAGCCGGTCAACCTCCGGATCGAGCTGGTCAACAGGTCCCGCACCCGCCACCATGTCGTCAAGCCGGGGGACGGATCGGAGATGGGCTGGCGCGAGCCTCACGTCTACTACACCGCCGAGGTCCGGGAGGCAGACGGGAGCTGGACCGAGCTCCCACGGCGCAGGATGGCGCGCTGCGGCCTGTTCGATCCCGACTGGCGCAAGGACGTCGTGGAGCTCAAGCCCGGGGGATCGATTCCGATCAAGGACTGGCTCCCGCCGCCGGAGCGCGCCGTGGAGCTCCAGCGGCCCGGCCAGGTCCGGCTGTTCGTCCACTACCGCTACAGCCAGGGGCGCGCGGCCAAGGGGGGCCCGCCCAAGGTAACGCCGAGCACGGGGAGGATGGGCGACACGCCCGGCTTCCACCTGATCTCGAGCCCCGTCACGATCAGGGTGGTGCGGCCGCTGGACCTCGAGCTGAAGGCGATCAAGCCGGGGCTCGCCGCTGGCTGGAGCCACCGGCTCTCGAAGATCCTGTCGGTCACCGTCACCAACCGCTCGAAGAAGAGGGTGACCATGACGGCGGGCGCCACCGAGCTGCGGCTCGAGCTGGAGGGCAACCAGGGCCACGCGCCCCGGATCGACCCGTCGTCGAAGCCCACGCCGATCTCGCTGGGAGCCGGTCAGACGGTGTCGCTCCTGGGCGCAGGCCGCCTCGACGGACAGTGGAGCTACCCGGAGGCGGGGAAGCTACGGGTCCGTGCGGTCTACACGCCAGCGGGGAGGGCGGGGCAGGGCGAGATCGCTTCCGGGTGGGTCGAGCTCGAGCTCTTCCGGAAGAAGCGCTGACCCCCTACACCTCGAGGCCGTACTTCTTGATCTTGTCCAGCAGGGTGACCCGGCCCACGCGCAGGCGCCGCGCCGCCTCGGAGCGGTTGCCGCCGCAGCGCTTGAGCTCCTCGAGGATCAGGCCGCGCTCGAAGGCCTCGACGCGCTCCCTGAGCCCGAGGGGCTCGTCCCCGGTCTCGCGCCCCGCGCCGCCCGGTCCCTCGATCAGCCCGCCGGCGGAGAGGGCGACGAGCTGCTCCACGGTGTTCTCCAGCTCGCGCACGTTGCCGCGCCAGGGGTTGGCGTGGAGCTCGGCGCTCAGGTCCTTGCCCAGCCGGCAGGGCGGCAGGGCGAAGCGGCGGGCGTACTTGCCGAGGAAGTGATCGATGAGCGGGCCGATGTCCTCGGGGCGCTCGCGCAGGGGCGGGATGTGGACCACCACCACGTGGAGCCGGTAGAACAGATCCTCGCGGAAGCGGCCGGCGTCCGCCTCGGCGCGCAGGTCGCGGTTGGTGGCGGCGATGATCCGCACGTCGACCCTGCGCGGGCGGTCCTCGCCCACGCTCTTGATCTCGCCCTCCTGCAGCACGCGGAGCAGCTTGCCCTGGATCACCGGATCCAGCTCGCCCACCTCGTCGAGGAACAGCGTGCCGCCGTCCGCCTCGCGGAACAGGCCGGGCCGCGCCCGGCTGGCGCCGGTGAAGGCGCCCTTCTCGTGGCCGAACAGCTCGGCCTCGGCGAGATCCCGCGGCACCGCGGCGCAGTTGAACTTGAGGAAGGGCTGCTTGGCCCGGGCCGAGGCGGCGACCAGGGCGTCGGCGACGAGCTCCTTCCCCGTGCCGCTCTCTCCGGTGATCAGGATGTTGACCTCCCGCGGGGCGACGCGCTCGACGATCTGGGCCACCCGCGACATGGACTCCGAGCGGAAGACCATGTGGCGCGCCAGGGCCAGGTCGGCGCGCAGGCGGCGGTTCTCCTGGCCCAGGCGTACCGACTCGGTGGCCCGGCGGACCACCGCCAGCACCTCGTCGACGTCGAAGGGCTTGGCGAAGTAGTCGTAGGCGCCGAGCTTCATCGCCTCGACGGCGAGGCTCTCCGAGCCGTGGGCGGTGATCAGCACGATCTTGAGCTCCGGACGCAGCTCCCGCGTCCGCCGCAGGAGCTCCATTCCGTCGAGGCCGGGCATCTTGACGTCGGAGATCAGCAGGTCCACCTCGCGCTGCTCGATCACCTCGAGGGCGGCGTGGCCGTCGGCGGCCTCGATCACGTCCACATCGGCCTCGGAGAGCACCTCGGCAAGGGTGAAGCGGACGCCTTCCTCGTCGTCGGCGAGGAGCACCGTGGGTCGCGTGGCGTTCATCGCTCGGGGTCCTCTGGTGGTGGAATCATCCGTCGCCTCCTTCGGCTGGCAGGTGGATCAGGGCGAGGCAGCCCCCGCCGGGGTTGTTCTCCACGGTGAGCCGGCCGCCGTGCTGCTCGACGATGACCCGGGCCACGGCGAGGCCGATCCCGCTGCCCCCGGGCTTGGAGGTCACGCCGGCCCGGGTCGCGCTCTCGAGGAGCTCGGGCGTGAGGCCGGGGCCGCTGTCTTTCACGCCGAGGGTCGGCCCGTCCTTGGTCTGGCGCGCGAGGAGCTCGACGCGGCCGCCCGTCGGCGTGGCCTCGAGGGCGTTCTGCAGCAGGTTGACCAGCGCCTGCTTCAGCTTGCGGGGATCGGCGGGGACCGGGCCGGAGAGCTCGACGTGGCTGGCGATCTCGATCTCCTTCTGGTGCGCCATCCCCTCGTGGAGCGTGGCGAGCTCGTCGTAGAGCGCGGCGATCTCCACCGGCTTCACGCTCAGCTCGCCCAGTGGGCGCGAGAAGTTGAGGAACTCGTCGAGAGTCTCCCGCATGCGCCCGACCTCCCTGCGCAGCACCTGGAGCCGGGCGGCCTGGCGGTCCGGCTCCACCGGCCGGTCGAGGAGCTGGACCAGGCCCTGGATCGAGGCCAGGGGGTTCTTCAGCTCGTGGGCGATGGCGCCGGACAGGTAGACCAGCTCGCGGTTGCGGTCGGCCAGGGACTCGAGGAGCTCGCGCCGCGCGCCGATGGCCTGGGCCAGCATGCGGTTGATGGCGCGGTAGACGTTCGAGCCGACCACCGAGGCGAGCACGACGACGAAGGTGATGATCCCGGCCTTGGTCAGCGAGTAGATCGAACGGTCGGCGAAGCCGGGGCCCATTTGCAAGAACGAGGGCACGGTGCGTGGCGCCCAGCCGGCGAGGGTGAGCGCAGTCATCAGCCACAGGGCGAGGCAGATCAGCCCGATCATCGTCCAGCGCGTCGCGGTGGGTCCGAAGAGGACGCCGCTGATCATGCCCAGCGGGAGATAGATCACCACCAGCGGGCTCTCCAGGCCGCCGGTGAGCCAGATCACTCCGGTCTGGATCAGGATCATCAGCAGCAAGTCCAGCGGGAGGTAGCGCACCGCGTAGGGCTTCTTGCTCCGCAGGCGCTTGGCGTCGAAGCCGAGGATCACGGCCTGCATGGCAACGACGACGGTCAGCGCGGCCACCTGCCAGGGCCGGTGGTCGTAGAGCACGATGAGGGTGAGGAAGGTGGCGGCGACCGGCAGGAACACTGCCCGGACCCGGATCACCCCGCGGAGGATCCGGCCCAGCTCACGCTCGCGGAGCGCCTCTTGCGCGGGAAGCATCGAGGTCCCTGTCTGCGAATCCGGTACCATGTCGCCAGCTCCGCGGGATCACCCATGATCGCGGGTCCATCCTGTCGGATTTCCGTACAGTGGGCAAGCTGGACCTGCACGGTGGCCCGACATCCTCCGGGCACATTGACATTCCTGGGGCTTCCGCCATCCTCTAGGCGTGCGTCCGCCGGAGCGGGTCGGGTGATCGCCGCCGGACTCGAGCCGGGGGAGGAAAGTCCGAGCTCCACAGGGCAGGGTGCCGGATAACGTCCGGTGGGGGTGACCCCAAGGAAAGTGCCACAGAGAGCAGACCGCCAGGCGTCTGCGGCCCTCGTGGCCGCGGGGGTCGGCAAGGGTGAAAGGGTGCGGTAAGAGCGCACCGGGGTCCTGGTAACAGGGCTCGCATGGTAAACCCCACCCGGAGAAAGACCAAACAGGGACGACCCGGGCTTCGGCCCGGGTCAGGGGCGGCCCGTCCCATGTCCCGGGTAGCGTCGCTCGAGCCATGCGGTAACGCATGGCCTAGATGAATGATCGCCACGCGCGGCGGGTGACCAAGGCGCGGACAGAACTCGGCTTACAGGCCCGCCTCCGACGGACGCACTTTTCGGGGACAGGCTCGTCGTAGACAACATGTGATACCAGCGATCTGCACGGCGGAGCCTGTCCCTTGGCATCAAGTCTGCACAATCCCTGGGCATCCCGGTCAGGAGCCAGCGATGATGAGGAGAAACTCCACTGGTTTTCGAGCAGTTAGGTT
>Ga0316576_10000282_pt1 | contig 22364 bp, 20 predicted proteins | sample S0NA_FD_203075 | JGI IMG/M metagenome (GOLD analysis project Ga0316576, IMG submission 203075) | Rhizosphere microbial communities from salt marsh grasses in Alabama, United States - S0-2_050615r3r5 | ecosystem: Host-associated > Plants > Roots > Rhizosphere | place: USA: Alabama | collected...
CCAGGGCCACGCTGACTGCGTCGGTCCGGGACCATCCGGCCACGAGCGTTTGCTGCCACCGCTCGAGGCTGGCCAGGGGCCGGAGACGCCTCAGCAGCCACCCCACGCCGGACCAAAGGGCGCCGACGGCGACCCCCGCCGCGATGGCGATCGCCGGCGGCCCCGCAGCTGCGAGTGTCGAGGGCAACCCCGCCTTCGTGAAGGACAAGCCGACACCTGCGAGCAGGGCGATCGCCCCCTCCTGGTGGATGAGAGAAACGGCCCGGACCGGCGAGGGCTCGATCCGACGAGGCTCGGTCACGGTCCGCCGTCGACTTTCGGTCAGCCCTCGGGCTCGGGCTCTGGTCCAGGAACCATCGTTGGCGAGGCTTCGTTTGCCGCTTCGTCTGCGCCGTCGTTCTCGCCGGCAAGCTCGCCTTCCGGTGGATCCTCGTCGTCGTCTTCGGCCGCGGTGACCGCGACCGACACGACCCGGTCGTCCTCGTCAAGGCGGATCAGGTGCACACCCTGGGTTGCGCGGCCGATCCGCCGGATCTCGGAGACGTTCATCCGGATGATCATGCCGCCCTCGGTCACCATCAGGAGCTGCTCGTCCTCGTGGACGTGATGGATGCCGACCACGTTGCCATTCTTTTCGGTGAGGCGGACCAGGAGAATGCCGGTCCCGCCACGGTTTTGCAGGCGGAACTCGGAAACCGGCGTTCGCTTGCCGAAGCCGAGGTCCGTCACCACGAGGATGTCGTTCTTCTCGTCGGGGTCGATGGTGGCAAGCTCCTCGACGAAGTCGTCGTCGCGGAGGTTAATCCCGCGCACCCCGGCGCTCACCCGACCCATGGGACGCACATCGGCCTCGCGGAAGCGGATCCCCATGCCCTGGTGCGTGCCAAGGAAGACCTGTCGGTTGCCGTCCGTCAGATGGACCGACAGAAGATCGTCGCCGTCATTGATGACGAGCGCTCGCAATCCATTGGCGCGGATGTTGGCGTAGTCCGCCAGCGGCGTCCGCTTGACCCGGCCGCGTCGGGTGGCGAAGAACAGAAAGGCGTCGGGATGCTCTGCGAAATCGCGAATGGCGAGGAGTGCGGTCACACGCTCGTCGTTGTCGAGCTGCAGGAGATTAATGAGTGCCCGACCTCGGGCCGTCGGTCCCACGTCGGGGAGCTCGTGGACCTTTCGGGCGAAGACCCGGCCGCTGGAGGTGAAGAAGAGCATGGTGGCGTGGGTTGACGCGACGAAGACCTTCCAGACCTCGTCCTCGGCCTTGGTGGCCATGCCCCGCCGGCCGCGCCCGCCGCGGCGTTGGGCGCGGTACACCGAGGTCGCGGAGCGCTTGATGTAGCCGCCCCGGGTCACCGTGATCGCCATGTCCTCCTCGGCGATCAGGTCTTCGATGGAGAGATCATTGACGTCGGCGATGATCTCCGTGCGGCGACTGTCGCCATAGGTCTTCTTGACCTCGGCGAGCTCAACGATGACGATGTCTGCGACCATCTGCTCAGAGCCGAGCACCGTTTCGAGGTGGGCGATGGTCTTGAGAAGCTCGCCGTACTCCTCGACGATCTTGTCCCTCTCGAGACCAGTCAGGCGTTGCAGCCGCATGTCGAGGATTGCTTGTGCTTGGCGTTCGCTGAGGTCGAAGCTCTCCATGAGGCCGGTCTTGGCCGCCGCCGGATCGGCGGCGGCACGGATGAGCTTGATGACCGCGTCGAGGTTGTCGAGGGCGATGACCAAACCCTCGAGTATGTGGGCCCGTTCGCGGGCACGGGCGAGATCGAACTCGGTGCGGCGAACGACGACGTCCTTGCGATGGTCGATGAAGTGCTGGAGAAGCTCTTTGAAGGTGAAGATTCGGGGCTGGTTGTTGAGCACACCGAGCAAGATGATCCCGAAGGTCGTCTGCATCTGGGTGAGCTTGTAGAGGTTGTTGAGCACGACCTCCGGGACCGCATCCCGTTTGAGCGCGATGACCATTCGGATGCCGTCGCGGTCGGACTCGTCGCGAAGGTCGGCGATTCCCTCGAGTCGCTTGGCCTGAACCAGGGATGCGATTTGCTCGACCAGTCTGGCCTTGTTGACCTGGTACGGCAGCTCGTGAACGATGATGGTGGTTCGCTGGCCGCGTTCAGCCTCGTTGATCGTGGCCCGCGCTCGCATCTGAATGATGCCCCGGCCGGTCGTGTAGGCGTCCCAGATTCCGCGCCGTCCGTGAATGAAGCCGGCGGTGGGAAAGTCCGGACCGGGAACGATCTCCATGAGCTGAGACGCATCGAGCTCGGGGTTCCGAACCAGGGCGATGGTCGCGTCGATCACCTCCGACAGATTGTGGGGCGGGATATTCGTGGCCATGCCGACTGCGATGCCGGCGGAGCCGTTGACGAGGAGGTTCGGAAACCTGGCCGGCAGGACGACGGGTTCCGGCATCGTGCCGTCGTAGTTGGGCGCCCAGTCCACAGTGTCCTTGCCGATGTCGTCACCGAGCATGTCCTCGGCCACCCGGGTGAGGCGGACCTCGGTGTACCGCATGGCCGCGGCCGAGTCACCGTCCACCGAACCGAAGTTGCCTTGCCCGTCGACCAGCGGGTATCGCATGGAGAAGTCCTGCGCCATGCGGACCACGGTGTCGTAGATGGCCTGGTCGCCGTGTGGATGGTACTTGCCCATGACGTCGCCGACGATCCGGGCAGACTTCTTGTGGGCCCGGCCGGCTGTGTTGCCGCTCTCGAACATGCCGTAGAGGATTCGCCGGTGGACCGGCTTGAGACCGTCACGAACGTCAGGCAGGGCGCGGCCAATGATCACGGACATGGCGTAGTCGAGATAGGAGCTGCGGAGCTCCTCCTCGATGGTGATCGGCAGCCGCTCGCTGTCGGAAGGAGTTGGATCGCTCATCTAGATATCCAGGTTGCGCGCCTCAAGGGCGTTGTCCTCGATGAAGCGGCGTCGTGGTTCGACGGCGTCGCCCATGAGAATCGTGAAAAGCTCGTCCGCCTTGGCCGCATCCTCGATCGTCACGGCCAGAAGGCGGCGGTTGGCCGGTTCCATCGTGGTTTCCCAAAGCTGGGTCGGGTTCATCTCGCCAAGACCCTTGTACCGCTGGATGTTGAGGCCCTTCTTGGCGACCTCATAGAGATGGCTGACGAGCTCGGGCAGGGATTCAACCGTGGTTCGCTCGCCGTTCCGCTCCAAATGATAGGGTCCGACGCGGTACGGAGCGATCCGTTCAAGCATCCGCCCGGCGCGACGAAAATGGCCGCTCTTGGTCAGGGCCCACCCGACGCGACTCTCGCGACTTCGACCGTTGATACCGATCCGACACACGACCTCGGTCACGCCGTGTTCCTCGTCGATCTCGGTCCGGGCTTCGGAGTAGCCGAGATCCAGAAGATCGGCCACCAAAGCATCGGCGTACTCCGGCGAGCCTGATGCTAGGGCGTGCGCCTCCGCATCGAGCGCGGCGACGACAAGATCGGCCGGCCACCCGCGACGTTCGAGATTGCGTAGGGTCGCGTTCCAGTCCTCGGCGGTGAGAATCGCACTGCGGAGATCACGCCCTGCGAAGGTCGCGCCGGTGGAGCCGACAACGAGTCGGAACTCGTCCTCGACGCGATCCAGGAGGAAACGCGACAGATCGGCGTCGTCCTTGAGGTAGACTTCCTGCTTCTTCCGGCTCACCTTGTACAGCGGCGGCTGGGCGATGAACAGGTGGCCGCGATCGACGAGCTCCCGCATCTGTCGATAGAAGAAGGTCAGCAGCAGGGTGCGAATATGGGAGCCATCGACATCGGCGTCGGTCATGATGATGATTTTGTGGTAACGGACCTTGAGGGGATCGAACTCGTCCTTGCCGATGCCGGTCCCCAGACATTGGATCAGGGCGCGGATCTCCTCGGACGCCAACATCCGGTCGAATCGCGCCTTCTCGACATTCAGAATCTTGCCGCGGAGCGGGAGCACCGCCTGGAATCGGCGGTTGCGTCCCTGCTTTGCCGAGCCCCCTGCGGAGTCGCCCTCGACGATGAACAGCTCGGCGAGCGACGGATCACGCTCCGAGCAGTCGGCGAGCTTGCCGGGCAGGGCTGAGGTCTCGAGTGCCGACTTGCGCCGGGTGAGCTCGCGCGCCTTGCGTGCCGCTTCCCGTGCCCGTGCAGCTTCGAGGCATTTCGACACGACCCGCTTCGCGACGGCCGGGTTCTCTTCGAGGTAGGTACCAAGCCGGCTGTTCACGACCGACTCCACCCAGCCCTTGACGTCGGCTGAGACGAGCTTGTCCTTGGTCTGAGACGAGAACCGCGGCTCCCTGATCCGGGCCGCAATGATCGCCGTCAACCCTTCCCGAACATCCTCACCAGAGAGGTTTTCCTTCATTCCTTTGAGGAGGTTCTGCGCCTGCGCATAGGTGTTGATGGTCCTGGTCAGTGCGGCCCGGAAGCCCGACAGGTGCGTCCCGCCGTCTCGGTTGAAAACAGTGTTCGTGAAGGGCAACACGTTCTCCGAGTACCCGTCATGCCACTGCAGCGCCACCTCGAGCGACTCGCCGTCATCCGTGTCTTCGACGAGATAGATTGGATCCGGATGAAGGACGTTCTTGGCGCGGTTGAGGTACCGGGCAAACTCGCGTAACCCGCCCACGAAACGGAAGCTCTCCTCACGCTCGCTCCCTTCGTCCTCGAAGGTAATCTCGAGACCCGAGTTGAGAAACGCGAGCTCGCGGAGATGTCGCACCAACAGATCCGGGTGGAACTCGAGAACGGAGAACACCTCTGGGTCCGGCTTGAAGCTGACGATGGTGCCGGTTCTCCGGGTGGTCCCGATCGGCGTCAGAGAGCCGACTGGAACCCCGCGCTCGAAGTTCTCCTCCCAGACCGTACCGTCGCGGTGAATCTCCAGACGAAGCCACTCGGACAGGAAGTTGACAACACTGACGCCAACGCCGTGGAGGCCTCCGGAGACCTTGTACGAGTTGCTGTCGAACTTCCCGCCGGCGTGAAGCTCGGTCATGATGACCTCGGCCGCTGAGCGGCCGCTCTCGCGATGAAGATCGACGGGGATCCCGCGCCCGTTGTCGGTGACTGTGACCGTCTGATCGGCGTGAACGGTTACGGCGACTCGTGTGGCATGGCCTGCCTGCGCCTCGTCGATCGAGTTGTCGACCACTTCCCAAACCATGTGATGAAGACCCGAGATGTCGTCAACGTCACCGATGTACATCCCGGGCCGCTTGCGAACTGCCTCGCGCCCCTTGAGGACCTTGATGTTCTCGGCTGTGTAGGCGTTACTCATGCACTCGTTCTCCCGTCTGTCGAGTGACCGCCCCCCCATCGACGACGAAACGGGTCGAGCTCCGGCGGAGCGTTCCGAGCACGTCACCCACGGCGCTCGACAAGAAGAGCTGCCGGTCGTCTTCGAGGTATCCGATCAACCGCAACAGAACCCGTGGATCAAGCTCGGCATCGACATCGTCGACGATGACAGGCAAGCGCTCGGCTCGCCGATTCTCCACGACCACCAGCGAAGCAAGACGGAGGGCAGCCGCCGCAACCTTGGTTTGACCGGAGCTGAGAACGTGCCGAACCGCTTTTCCATTCGCCCGGAGATCCACGTCATGTCGGTGCGGGCCCTCTCCGGTAAAGCCGGTTTGTCGGTCCCGCACCCGGGTCTCATTATACCGTTTTCGGTACCGTTCTTCCAGCTCCACGAGGTCTTCGACCGCTTCGATTGTCGCATCACCGCGGTAGTTGACTGAGATAGACGGAAAACTACCACTGTGCAACTCCTGATACACCGGAGCAAAGGCAGCCGCCAACCGCGAGCACGCTCGACATCGCCGACCAACGATCACAGCCGCCGCACTGGCCAGCCGACCTTCCCAAACCTCCATTTCAGAGTCCTTGGTGCGTCCCGCGAGGGCGGCATTGCGCTGCTTGAGAAGTCGCCGATAACTTCGGAGCTCCTCAAAATAGGCTGGCTCTAACAGAAACGTGAAGCGATCAAGAAGCGCGCGTCGGCCTGCCGGTGGACCTGCGATCAGCCCTCGGTCGGCCCCGCTCAACGCGAGAACAGGCAGTACCTGGAGATATTGAAAGACGTTAGATGGGGCGCCTCCGACCTCGAGCTCGCGCTGAACCGGCGGGCCAACGGCGACATGGAGGCGCAGCTGAACGGACTCTGTTTCGTCTGCCGCTCGACCGTCGATGGCGAACTCGGCAGCCCCGTGCGACGAGTGCTGGCGAGGCGACGACGCTCGAAAGGAGCGCAGGTTGGCGAGAATCGCCACGGCTTCGAGGAGATTGGTCTTGCCCTCGCCATTGCCACCGAGGATGAGATTGGTCCCGGGCGACCACTGGATCCGTTCTGGAACGAGGTTTCTGAAACCGGCAGCTCTGATGTCGACCAGATACACCGGGCTCACCCGCTCGTTCGCACAATCGAGGTGTTGCTTCGGGCTCGGTTCACAGCCTCATGGGCATGAGAACGTAGATGTACTCCTCGAGACGCGGATCATCATCGACGGGGACAAGCACACACTGGGTGTTTCCGTCCTTGAGCTGAAGCTCGACGGTCGGACACTCGAGGGTTTGCAGGACGTCGATGACGTACTGCGCATTGAGGGCAATCTCCATACCATCGCCCTGGTAGCTCACCGACAGAACCTCTTCGGCACTGCCCCGCTCGTAGCCGATGGACACCAGAGTCAACTCACCGTCAGGATCGAAACGCAACCGGACCCCTCGTGCTTTCTCGTGCGCCATGAGACTGACTCGGCGCAGGGAGGCGAGGAATTCCTTTCGGTCGATTCGAGCTCGGGATGGATTGTCGCGAACGATCACTCGCTCATACTGTGGAAAGCGAAGCTCAACGATCCGGGAAACCAATGTCCGGTCGCCCATCCGGAATCCAAGATGATTGTCGCCGGCTGACAGCTCGACCCGATCGTCTCCAAACCGAGCGAACTCGGTAAGAAGCTTGCGAGGAAAGAGCTGCTGCTCGAATGGCGGTTGTCCATCGGGTGCCTTCGCCCGGACTACGGCGAGGCGGTGGCCGTCGGTCGCTGCAATCTCAATTTCACCGGGCAGAAGCTTGACGAGAGCCCCGTTGAGCTGGAACTTCGGATCATCCTTCGTGATGGCGAAGGCGACCCGGTCGAGCATGAGCTGGAAGAGATCGAGAGGCAAGGAGTAACCGGCATCTCCCGGCACATCGGGCACGGTCGGGTACTCGGAGGGATCGGCTACCGCCATCCGTGACCGGAACCGGCCGCTGACGATCTCGACCGAGTCACCGTCTTGGCGGAGGGAGAACTCCTCTTCTGGCAGGTTTCGAACCAGGTTCTGAAACACGCGGCTCTCGAGTGTGATCCGTCCGCCGCCGTGGACCACGGCCGGACAATCGGTCATGATCGTCATGTCGAGATCGGTCGCTATCATTCGCAACCTGGCGTCGGCGGTCTCGGCAAGGATGCTCGAGAGTATGGGGATCGTCGTCCGATGCTCGACCACCCCCTGAAGGATGGAAAGCTCCTGGAGCACGAGGTTTCTCTGCAGGTTGAGTTCCATCAGAAGGCCTTTCGACGGTGAACTAAATGTCGAGCAGAAGGAAATATAGCATAGTGATTCGTCATCGTCGAGACGGTGGATTCTGCGGAAAACTGACCTAAGTTCAAGTGCTGTAAAGAGCTCGTTTCAGTTGGAATCTGTGGAGCGATTGTGTGCGGTTGTGGAATTCACAAGAAACCCGCAACGATCCGCAAGGGCGGCGACGAAGGTTGTGGAAAACGGGTGATTCGGCGTTAAGGAGGTCAGGAAAAATGGTCGCCGAACGAGGTCAGAGTCGCGTCGAAATCAGGGTTTGAACGGCGCATCTTCGTGACGGAATCGACAGCGTACATGACGGTGGAGTGGTGCTTCGAGAATATCTTCCCGATCTCTGGAAAGCTCAAGTCGAGAATATCGCGGATGAGGTACATCGCGACCTGACGTGGGAGGGCGATCGAGCGTCGGTTAGATCGTCCTTTGAGGTCGGCTACGCGAATGCCGTAGTGCTGAGCCACAAACCGGATGACATCGGCAGGAGTCGTCTCGCGTTCGTCGGGAAGGAGCTCGAACAGCGCCATCCGCACGACATCGACGGTAATCTTGGCACTCTTGAGCTGAGCGTAGGCAATGGTCCGATTAAGGCAGCCCTCGAGCTCCCGGACGTTCTTTTGGACTCGACGGGAGATGAATAGGACGGCGTCTTCGGGAAGCTCCCAGCCTACTGCGCGGGCCTTTTCGCGGAGAATCGCGCACCGTGTTTCAAGGTCGGGTGGTTGGATGTCAGCGATCAGGCCTTGGAGAAACCGTGAGCGAAGGCGCTCCTCGAGGCCCGGGATGTCCGCTGGACGGGCGTCGGAGGTGAAGACAACCTGGCGGCCTGTGGACTGGAGTGTGTTGAAGGTGTGGAAGAACTCTTCTTGGGTTCGTTCCTTGCCAGCGATAAATTGGATATCGTCGAGCAACAGCACATCAACACCACGAAAGGTTTGCCGGAAGGCATCCATCTGCTGGCGGCGAATGCAGTTGATGAGCTCGTTGACGAAGTGCTCGGTTGTCATGTAGGTGACCTTGGCGGTGGGCCGGGTCGAGTTGACGCGATGTCCGATTGCGTGAAGCAGATGAGTCTTGCCGAGTCCGGAGCCGCCATAGATGTAGAGCGGGTTGTAGGCGTCTCCGGGTTGCTCCGCGACCGCCTGTGCGGCAGCTGCGGCGAACTGGTTCGACGAACCCTGGACGAACCGTTCAAATGTGAAGGCGGGGATGAAGGGGTGGCCTGGCAAGGTAGCGGCAGGAGGGCTGAGGTCGGTGACCGGATCACCCGTCGATTGCAGGCGGACGCTGAACTCGGGCCCAAAGCGGCTCCGAGCGACCGTCTCGATGTCGCGCAACAGGTGATCACGGACCCATTCGGCGACGATCGCGTTGTCACATGAGAGGATAACCGTATTGCCCGAGGATTTCCGGACCTCGAGGGGGGAGATCCAGGTGCGGTAGTCCTCGGCTCCGAGCAGCTGCTGCAAGTGTGGCTGGAGCTCCCGCCAGCGGTCCATCGCCACAGGCTAGCACAGTCGAGGCAGAGGCCTGATCTCGCCCTTCTTGACAGGTGAATCGGCCTGAAGTAAGGTGACCCGCCCGCAGGCAATGGAGTGACGGACCATGAAAAGGACCTTTCAGCCGAACAATCGACGCCGAAAGAAGACGCACGGTTTCCGGGTGCGAATGCGGACCAAGAACGGCCGCAAGGTGCTGGCCGCACGCCGGCGCAAGGGTCGCAAGCGGATTGCCGTCTGATCGACGTCGACGCTTCCCGCGCGCCCGGAGGTTGCGGAGGCGTGCGGAGTTCCAACGCGTGTACAGCCAAGGTGTTCGAGTCGTAGGACGGCACATGGTGGTGTTCGCACTGGCATCCGAAGCAGGTGGCCGGCTTGGCGTGACCGCGTCTCGGAAGATCGGCAACGCCGTCCGTCGGGCGCGTTGTAAGCGACGGCTTCGGGAGCTGTACCGTTTGCATCCGGGAGAGGGCGTGGCAGAATCGATCGACCTCGTCGTCAACGTTCGCCGAAGCTGCGGTCAGGCGCCGTGGAGCACCTTGGTCCGTGACTTCGACGATTGCCTGCAGAGGGTCGCTAGGAGGATGATGGCCGAGACGCGCTGAGCGGCCCGTCGAAACTGCGATCCGGGAAGGTGTGGAGGGAGATGGAGAAACGACTGCTGCTGGCCTTTGTGCTGTCGGCATTGATCTTTGCGGTTTGGTCGATCCTCTTTCCGCCGCCGCCGCCCCCCGAGGTCGAAGCGCCGGTCCAGCCGACAGCGACAGTGGTCTCCGACGAGAAGCGGCCGGCGACGAGCGAGGCTGCGGACGAGGAAACCCGAACGACCGAAGCCGCCGAGGTCGCTGCCGCTGGCGAGGCTACCGAGGCCGTTGAGGCGGTCTCGGCCGAGGCGGAAGAGCGGGTCGAGCTCGGAAACGACCTCGTCGAGGTCGAACTCAGCAACCGGGGCGCGGCGGTCACCTCAATCCGGCTGCTGAACTATGACGATGACGAGGGTCGTGTCCTCGAGCTGGTCCAGACGGTGCCGATCGCAAGCCGTGCGCTGCCGTTGCAGCTGGTGACCGAAGACGGTCCGGATGAGCGGCTATACCGGGTCGAGCGCGACGGCGAAGCGGTGGTGATGACCTGGGCCGACGGCGCAGGCAACGCGGTGCGGAAACGGATCGAGCTCGGTTCGGGATACGGAGTCGAGGTCAAGATCGTCGCGGCAGGGACGCTCGGCGATGCCGCGATCAGCGCCGGAACCGGATTGCGAGACCTCAGCGAAGGCGAAAGGAACAGCCGTCTAGCCGTGTGGGGCGACGGAGTCATTTTCGCCGACGGCAAGCTCGAGAAGGTCAAGAAAGCGAAAGTCAAAGCTCCGGTTATCGTTCATCCAGGGGTACTCGCCTTCGCCGGGTTGGAGGATGCCTACTTCATCAATCTGCTGCGCCCGGAAAGCCGGATTGACGCGGTCGAGATCGAGCGCTTCGAGTTTTCTGAGGCGGTTGAAGGACACGAGCCGCGCGAAAACCAGGTGCTGCGAGTGGAGGTGACGCCGGACGCGGGTGAGTTCTCCGGCGAGCTGCTGGCGGCGCCGAAGGAGTTCAAACTCCTGCAGTCGATCGGCGGTGGGGTGGAGCGGACCCTGGATTTCGGGATCTTCGGGTTCATTTCGGTGTTCTTCTTGAAAGCGCTCTGGTGGATCTACGGGCTGGTCGGGAATTACGGGACCGCGATCATTTTGCTGACGGTCGGCATTCGGATTGTGCTCTTCCCGCTCATGCATGCGTCGACTGTTTCGGCGCGAAAAATGGCAAAGGTCCAGCCGAAGATCAAGGAGATTCAAGCCAGGTATAAGAAGAAGAAAAACGACCCGCAGGCGCGGGCAAAGATGAGCCAGGAGACGATGGCGATCTACAAGGAGGAGGGGGTCAATCCGATGGCCGGCTGCTTGCCGGTGCTGGTGCAGCTGCCGATTCTGTGGTCGCTCTATCAGCTCTTCCTACGGGCTATCGAGCTTCGCCACGAGCCCTTCATCCTGTGGATTCAGGACTTGTCGGCCAAGGACCCGCTGTATGTGACGCCGGTTTTGATGACTGCGACGATGTGGTTGCAGCAACGTCTGGCTCCACAGGCGGGCGATCCGCAGCAGCAACGGATCATGCGAATGATGCCCCTGATCTTTGGCATCATGTTCCTGCAGTTTCCGTCGGGGCTGGTGCTGTACTGGCTCACCAACAATGTGATCTCCATTATCCAGCAGGAGGTCACGCTCCACCTGGTCGGCGAACGGACCTATGCCAACCGGGCGGGCAGGAGGAAGGCGAAATGAAGCAGAGCCAGGAGTACCGAGCCGAGACGCTGGATAGCGCACTGAGCGAGGCGTGCTTGAGCCTGAAGGCACGGATCGGGGAGCTTTACTACGAGGTGTTGGAGAGCGACGGGAACGGCGTCGTCGTTTCGGCAGAGGTTGATCCGGTGGCCGTGCTCGGACTCTTTTTGTCGGAGACCTTCCATGCCGGCGAACTCGATCTCACAGCGCGACTGGAGGCGACCGAGGACGCCCTGGAAGGCGAGCTGGCCGGGACCGACTGTGGGTTGCTGATGGCGGCCGGCGGGAAGGGGTTGGATGCCCTCCAGTACCTGTGCAACCGCGTGCTCAACCGGCGTCTCGACCGGCACCTGCCGGTTCATCTCGACAGCGACGGCTTCAAGGATCGGCGGTCGCTACAGCTTCAGGAAAAGGCCGAGGCTGCGGCCGACGAGGCGTTGCGAACGCGGGCGCCGGTTGTGATGGGACTGATGACGCCGGCGGCACGGCGGGAGATCCATCTCGCGCTTGCCGATGATCCCGGCGTCGAGACAGAGTCAGATGGCGAAGGTTTCCTCAAACGCGTGGTCGTCCGACCTCGCCGACGGCGCTGACACGATCGTCGCCCGGGCGACGCCGTCGGGCCGCGGCGGGCTGGCGGTGGTGCGGATCAGTGGTGATGGGACGCGGCGGCTCGCTGCGGTGTTGTGTCCCGGCCTCGACTATGGGAGGGGCTGGACGGCGGCGCTGACGATGCTGCGAGGGGCCGACGGTCTCGAGATCGAACGGGGGGTGGTGACGCCGTTTCCGGAGCCACGATCCTACACCGGCGAGGACATGCTCGAGATCGCCATGCACGGATCGCCCTGGTTGGTGCAGCGGCTGATTGACGCTGCGATCCGTGCCGGCGCCCGCCCGGCTGATCCGGGTGAGTTCACACGGCGGGCGGTGGCGAACGGCAAGCTGGACCTGGTGCAGGCGGAGGCCGTCAACGATCTTGTGTCGGCACAGACTGCGTGGCAGGCGCGGATGGCGCGGGCACAGCTCGAAGGCGCGTTGTCGAGGGAGTTCAGAGACCTCCGCGACCGGATGACCAACGTGTTGGCCGAGGTGGAGGGCGCGTTGGATTTCGGCCAGCACGAGCTCGCGTACGAGCGGGACCGCGCCCGGGACGGGGTCGAAGAATGCCTGGGTAAGATCCGGGCGCTGGTGAGGACCGCGGAGGCCGGGCGTCGAGTTCGAGACGGGGTGCGGGTCGCGATCGTGGGGGAGCCGAACTCTGGCAAGTCAACCCTGTTCAACCTGCTCGTCGGGAATGAGCGCGCGATCGTGTCGCCCCACCCCGGGACGACGCGGGATGTGATCGAGGCTGAGGTCGAAATGGCGGGAGTGCCGGTTATCCTGCAGGACACGGCCGGAGTGGGGACGCCGGCGGACGAGGTCGAAGAGGAGGGCATGCGGCGGGCGCGAGGCGTGGCTGCCGAGGCGGACGTGGTTGTGGTCCTGTGGCCGGCCGACGGCGGCGTGGTGGCGGTGCCAGAGGACGGCCCGGGGCGAAAGGTCGTGCGGGTGCGGTCTAAGGCCGACCTGGGGACCGGCGGGGACGAGGAGGGGTGGCTCGCGGTGTCGTGCCGGACGGGTCTGGGAGTTGCAACGCTCCGATGTGAGCTTGGGCAGATGGTGGAATCGGGGGTCGTTGATCTGGGGGGGAGCGTGGCGGTGGCGGAGCGCCACCGGATCGCGCTGGATCGGGCGGTGGGGGAGCTCGAGGGAGCCGATTTCGAGCAGCCCGAGCTGGTCGTGGAGGCGGTGCGTGGAGCGTTGACGGCTGTGGGCGAGCTGACAGGAGAGGTGGCGACGGAGGAGGTCTTGGACCGGGTTTTCGCCGCCTTTTGCATCGGGAAGTGAAGACGGGCATGGGCTGGGACGTGATCGTTGTCGGCGCGGGGCATGCGGGATGCGAGGCGGCGGCCGCAGCGGCGAGGATGGGCGTCCGGGTCGCGATCGTGACGCTCCACCGGAGCACGATCGCGCAGATGCCCTGCAACCCGGCCATCGGGGGGATCGGCAAGGGGCACCTCGTCGCGGAGCTGGACGCGGTGGGCGGGCTCCAGGGATGGGCCGCCGACCGCGCGGGGCTTCAGTTCAAGACTCTCAATGCGTCGCGCGGGCCGGCGGTATGGGGCCCGCGGGCGCAGTGTGACAAGGAGCGGTACACGACGGCGATGCGGCGGGTGTTGGAGAGGATGGTGGGTCTGGATGTTGTCGAGGGCGAGGTCGAAGGGCTGCTGGTGGGGGACGGTGCGGTAACTGGGGTGCGGCTTGCGGACGGGCGGCGAATGCGGGCGGCGGTAACGATTTTGACGACGGGTACCTTTCTCGGCGGGCTGCTTCACAGTGGCGATGAGCGACAGCCGGGGGGGCGGTTTGGGGAAGCGCCGAGCACGGGCTTGGGCGCGGAGCTCGCAGGTCTCGGGCTCGAGATGTTTCGGTTCAAGACCGGGACGCCGCCGCGGCTCGCACGCAGGAGCCTCGATCTGGCGGATCTTCCGATCCAGCGCGGCGACGAACCGCCGCGGGCCTTCTCGTGGCGGAGCCGGCGGGTCCGGAATCAGATTGTGTGCTGGATGACGCGAACGCCGGAGCGGGTGCAGACGATCATCGAGAACAACCTGCACCGGTCGCCACTGTTCGCCGGCGTCATCGCCGGTGTCGGTCCACGGTACTGCCCGTCGATTGAAGACAAGGTCGTTCGCTTTCCCCACCACAGGGAGCACACGGTGTTCCTCGAGCCGGAGGGAGTGGAGAGCGAGAGCATCTATGTGAACGGCCTGTCGACGAGCCTGCCACGGGACGTTCAGGAGGCGGTGGTTCGAGCGGTACCTGGTCTGGAAAACGCGGAGTTCCTACGTTACGGGTATGCGGTCGAGTATGACGTGGTGGCGCCGCACCAGGTGACGCGGGAGTTGAAAGTCGAGACGGTCCCCGGGCTCGCAGTGGCGGGGCAGCTTCTGGGCACCTCGGGCTACGAGGAGGCGGCGGCCCTCGGCTGGTTGGCCGGGGTCAACACGGTGTTGAACCTGCGGGGCGACGCGCCGTGGGTCCCGGGGCGGGAGCAGGCCTACCTCGGCGTGCTCGTGGACGACCTTGTGAGCCGGACCCACGTCGAGCCGTATCGGATGTTCACGTCCCGGGCGGAGCATCGGCTGCTGCTCGGAGTGGACTCGGCGCGGGAGCGGTTGATGGGGGAAGGTGTGCGATTGGGCCTGGTTCCACCGGCGGTGTTTCACGTGGAACAGGGGCGATGGGACGCGCGGGCGCGGGCTCGAGAAACCCTCGAGGGAGTCGCGATCAACCCCGACCGCGGCACCCGGAGCCGGTTGCTCGCGGAGGCGGGGATCGACGTCAGTGCGCCGACGACCTGGGCGAGGGTGTTGCGGCGGCCCGATGTCGATGCCGAGCGCGTGGCCGAGATCGCTCCGGGGATGGGAGAGCTCGATCCCGAGGACCGACGAATCGTCGTCGGGTTGCTCCGCTACGACGGCTACCTCGCAAGACACCGCCGCGAGGTCGAGCGGATCGCACGCCTTCGGAACCTCGTGATACCCGCCGGCTTCGATCCGGCGACAATGCCCGGGCTGTCCCGTGAGGTCGTGGAGCAGCTCACGCGGCATCGGCCCCGGACACTCGCGGAGGCCGAGACGGTACCGGGAATGACGCCCGCTGCGATGGCGATTCTCGCTGGGCACATCAGTCGTGCCGGGATGCGTGGATGACGGTGGGCGTAAGCTACCGGGAGCTCCTGGAGAGGCATGCCGACGGCGCGGCCCTCGATCGGCTGGTGCGGTACGCGGAGCTGGTGGAGCGGTGGGCAGCTCGACACAACCTGGTCCACTTCGCGAGTCGGCAAGAGTTGGTCGAGCGGCACCTGTTGGACTCTCTGGCAGGAGCACACTTGCTCGAGGGGGCGGGGGTTCTGCTGGACGTGGGCAGCGGAGCGGGTCTTCCCGGCGTGCCGTTGCTGGCCGTGCGACCGGCGTGGAGCGGCGTGCTCCTCGAGCCGCGTCAGAAGCGCTGGGCTTTCCTTCGGCTTGCGGTTCGGGAGCTCGGCCTGGATGCGCGGGCCGTCGACTGCCGGTACGAAGCGCTCGACGCCGGGGAGCGCTTCGACCTGGTGACTTCGCGGGCGGTAGGCCACCACCACGGGTTGCTTGCGTGGGCGGGGGGCGGACGATTGACGGCGGGGGGCGCGGTGGTGTTGTGGACCACAGAAGCGGGAGAAGCGGACGTCGCCGAGGAGCCCGGTTGGCGTGTGGTAAGCTGGCCGCTCGTCGGCCTCGACCGGGGCCGGTTGGTCCATCTAAAGCCGTGTTCCACGTGAAACCCAGAGTCGTGGCCATCGCCAACCAGAAGGGCGGAGTCGGGAAGACCACCACCGCCATCAGTCTCGGTGCGACTCTCGCCGCCTACGAGCGAAGAACCCTGCTCGTCGATCTCGATCCCCAGTGCAACTGCACGACCGGAATCGGCCGAGAGCCATCCGCCGACACACCGACCAGCTATGAGCTGCTCGCCGGCAAGGTCGAGCTGGCAGCGGCGGCCCGGGACACCGATTTCCCCTACCTCGCGATCGTGCCTGCGACACCCGACCTCGCAGGAGCCGAGGTCGAGCTCGTGGGGATGGTCGGTCGTGAGTTTCGACTTCGTGAAGCCCTCGAGCGCGCTGACGGCTATCGGTATATCCTCGTTGACTGCCCGCCGTCGCTTGGTTTGCTGACGGTGAATGCCCTTGCAGCTGCCGACGCCCTGTTGATTCCCATCCAGTGTGAGTACTTTGCGATGGAGGGCGTGTCCAATCTCATGCGAACCATCGACGAGGTCCGGCGGTTTCTCAATCCGGAGCTCGCCATCGACGGGGTGGTGCTCACCATGTACGATGACCGGACCAACCTGGCGCAGCAGGTGGCCGAGGAGGTGCGTTCGGTGTTCGGAGAGCTCGTGTTCGAGACGGTCGTCCCGCGCAATGTGCGCCTCGCCGAGGCGCCGTCCTTCGGTCGACCGATCCATGCCTACGACCTTCGGAGTAAGGGTGCGCAGGCCTACCTCCAGCTGGGCCGTGAGTTTCTCGCCAGAACGGAGGTCGTGTTTGGCTAAGCAGGCGCTCGGCCGAGGCCTCAAGGCGCTGATTCCGGACACGCCGAAGGCGCGTTCCGGGCTTGCCGAGATACCCGTTCGGTTGCTGCAGCCCAATCCCGCGCAACCGCGGCACAGCTTCGACCAGGGCGCGCTTGACGAGCTCGCCGACTCGATTCGGCGACATGGCGTGCTCCAGCCGCTGTTGGTCAGCGAGGATGGGGCGGGCGGCTACCTGGTGATTGCCGGCGAACGCCGCTGGCGGGCGGCCCGGGCGGCCGGTCTCAATACCGTGCCCGCCGTGATCCGCGAGCGGTTGGGTGCGCGCGACGAGCTTGCCTTGGCGCTCGTGGAAAACCTGCAACGGCGAGATCTGTCGCCACTGGAGGAGGCGCGCGCCTTCGAGCACCTCCGCTCCGAGCATGGCCTTTCACAAAGCGAAATTGCCGGCCAGGTCGGTCTCGACCGCAGCACCGTCGCCAATGCGCTCCGCCTGCTCCGCCTCCCCGAGGCGATCCAAGCGTGGGTCGAGGCCGGCGAGCTGAGCGCCGGTCATGGTCGTGCCCTGCTCGCCTTTGCCGATGATGGTGAGCGCCTCCAGTGGGCGGAGCGAACGCGGACCGAGGGTCTGTCGGTTCGCGAGCTTGAGCGGGTGGCAGCCGAGACGAAACCTGCCGCGCCGGCCGCGCGGAGGGCCACGCGCCGGCCGCCGCCTGATCCCAACCTGGCTGAGGCTGAAGAGCAGTTGAGTCTCCGCATTGGAGCGCCCGTGGCCATCCGGCCGCGGCGGCAAGGCGGCGGCGCAGTGGTCATCACCTGTGCCGGAGAAGACGAGTTGATGCGGGTTTTCGACCTGCTGATGGGGGGTGAGTGATGGTGCGTGCGGCGGACACGCTCAACGGTTTCGTGGACTCGGGTTGCACGTTGAAGGGCGAGCTCGAGTTCGCCAACTCTTTTCGGGTCGATGGTCGTGTCGAAGGCACGATTCGGTCTCGGTCCGAGCTGTTGATCGGCGAGGAAGGCTCGGTGGAGGGAGAGATCGAGGTCGCCCGTTGCCTCATCGGTGGCCAGGTGCGAGGCGCCATCAAGGCCACAGAGAAGGTGATTCTCCACGCCTCCGCAAAGGTCTGGGGAGAAATCCATGCCCCGGCCATCATGATGGAAGACGGCGCCTTTCTCGAGGGTAAGGTCGACATGGCGACCTCCACCCGCTCCCAAGGATCGGCTAAAAACGAACGGTTGCCGCCGAAGACCGGCTGATCGCCAGCCCCCGACACGACGTCGCCGGCGATCTTCGTTCGCGCCGTTCCACTCTTCGGTCCCGCCTCCAGGCCAGACCAAACCACGGTTGAAGCCAAAGAAAATCACCCTTGTGAAAAAAAATTCTTGACGCCTGCGGGCCGATTGCGGTAGCGTGAGTCACCCTGCGATCAGGCGGGAGTGCCAAGGCCAGGAGCCGCGGATGAACCCTCCGAACTTATCGCTCATTCTCGTGATGATCTGCTTCTGGATCACCTACTGGCTGATCCAGAAGTTTCTCCTGAAACCGGTCGGGGCGGTGCTCGCCGAGCGCCGCCGCCGGATCGAGGGTGCCGAGACCGAGTGGCAGAGCAAGAACCAGGCGTACCTGGACGCCACCGCCCGCCTCGAGTCCGAGCTCGAGGAGGCGGCGAGGTCGGCGGCCGCGGTCCGCGACCGGCAGCGCCAGGAGGCACTGGAGCGCCGGCAGGCCCTGCTGACCACCACCCGGGAGCAGGCCGACGCCCGCCTCGACCGCGCCCTCGAGGAGCTCCGGGGCGAGGCTTCGAGCGCCCGGACCGAGCTGGAGAAACGCGCCCGCGAGCTCGCCCGCGCCTTCGCCAGCCAGCTGCTCGGCAGGGAGGTGGCCCAGTGAAGGACAAGCTGATCTGGCTTGTGGTGTTCGTCGTTCTCGCGATCCTCGCCTTCCTGATCGACGAGCCCAAGGGCCCCGAGTTCCTCGCCGGCGCCGTCAAGCGGTTGCTCCTCGCCGCCAACCTGACCCTGTTTCTGTGGTTCCTCAACCGCTTCGTCGGCCAGCCCATCAGCGCTTCCCTGGAGGCTCACCAGTCCTCGATCCACACCGAGCTCGCCCAGGCCCGAGACAAGCTCGCCGAGGCCGAGCGGCTACGCGCCGAGGTCGACGAGCGCCTCGCCAAGGTCGAGGCCGAGGTCACCGAGATGCGCCAGCGAGCCGAGGAGCAGGGCCGCGCCGAGGCGGACAGGATCGACGCCCAGGCCCGCGACGAGGAGGCCCGCTTCATGAAGCGGGTCGACGAGCAGATCGCCCGGCGCCAGAACGAGACCCGTGAGCAGCTCGCGCGCGACACGGCGGCCCTGACCGCCCAGCTCACCAAGGAGCTCCTGTCCTCAACCATGACCGAGGCCGACCAGCAGCGGGTTCTGGCCCGCAGCCTGGGCGCCCTCGAGAACGTCGCGGAGAAGGAGTGACCATGTCGCGCTTCCGAGCCCTGCCGTACGCCAAGGCGCTGCTGGAGGTCGTCCGCAGCGAGCAGCCCGAGCGCACCGAGGCCGTGATCGAGGAGCTCGAAGCGCTCGCCACCGCGCTCGAGACGGTCCCCGACTTCGAGCGCGTCCTGGTCACCCCGATGGTCGACCCGGACAGCAAGACCGCGATCCTCGACAAGGTCCTTGACAGCCTCGGTGTCAGCGACACGGTGCGCCGCTTCGCCCACGTTGTCCAGCGCCACTACCGCATGCAGCACATGCGCGACATCGCCACCGCTTATCGGGACCTGGTCGACCGGCAGCTCGGTCGCACCCGGGCCCGGATCGAGCTCGCCGCCGACTACGACGCCGCCGACCGCAAGCGCATCGCCGAGGTCATGGGCGCCGTGGTCGGGGCCGAGGTGGTGCCCGAGTTCATTCACAACCCGGATCTCCTCGCCGGCTTCAAGGTCCAGGTTGGGTCCAAGGTGTTCGACGGCTCGCTCGTCGGACAGGTGGATCGGCTGAGCCGGAAAACCTCCATGGAACAGGGGTAGGGATATGCAGATCAAAGCCGCCGAAATCGCCGACATCATCCGGCGCCAGATAGAAGGCCAGGAAACCACCATCGACATGTCGGAGGTGGGGACGGTCATCTCAGTCGGCGACGGAATCGCCCGGGTCTACGGCCTCGACGGGGTCATGATGGGTGAGCTCCTCGAGCTGCCGCACGAGGTCTACGGCCTCGCCCTCAACCTCGAGGACGACAACGTCGGGACCGTTCTCATGGGTGAGGTCCACCACATCCGCGAGGGGGACCAGGTCAAGCGCACCAAGCGCATTCTCGACATCCCGGTCGGCCCCGCCATGGTCGGCCGCGTCGTCGATCCTCTGGGCCGGCCCCTCGACGGCAAGGGGCCCGTCGAGTCCAGCGAGCGCTACCCCCTCGAGCGGACCGCGCCCGGCGTCGTCGCCCGACAGCCGGTGAAGGAGCCGATGCAGACCGGCATCAAGGCCATCGACTCGATGATTCCCATCGGTCGTGGCCAGCGCGAGCTCATCATCGGCGACCGCCAGACCGGCAAGACCGCGGTCATCCTCGACGCCATCGTCAACCAGAAGGGCACCGGCAACATCTGCATCTACGTCGCCATCGGCCAGAAGGCGTCGACGGTGGCCCAGGTGATCGCCTCCCTCGAGAAGCACGGCGCCATGGACCACACCATCGTGGTCTCCGCCACCGCCTCGGAGCCGGCGCCGCTGCAGTACCTCGCGCCCTACGCCGGCGCCGCCCTCGGCGAGTACTTCATGTACAACGGCCAGCACGCGGTCTGCTTCTACGACGACCTCACCAAGCACGCCCAGGCCTACCGGGAGATCTCGCTGCTGCTGCGCCGTCCGCCCGGCCGCGAGGCGTACCCCGGCGACGTCTTCTACCTCCACTCTCGGCTGCTGGAACGCGCCGCCAAGCTCAACGACTCCCTGGGCGGCGGCAGCCTGACCGCCCTGCCCGTGATCGAGACCCAGATGGGCGACGTGTCGGCCTACATCCCGACTAACGTCATTTCCATCACCGACGGTCAGATCTACCTCGAGGGCGACCTCTTCTTCGCCGGCCAGCGGCCGGCGGTGAACGTGGGACTCTCGGTCAGCCGGGTCGGCGGCAACGCCCAGATCAAGGCCATGAAGAAGATCGCCGGCTCGCTGCGGCTCGACCTCGCGCAGTTCCGCGAGCTGGCGGCCTTCGCCCAGTTCGGCTCCGACCTCGACAAGGCGACCCAGCGCCAGCTCGCGCGCGGCCAGCGGCTCCTCGAGATCCTCAAGCAGGGGCAGTTCGCGCCGCTGCCGGTGGGTCTCCAGATCGTCTCCATCTTCGCCGGCACCAAAGGGTTCATGGATGGCCTCAAGGTCTCGGCCATCGGCGCTTTCGAGCCCTACATGCACCGTTTCATCGAGGGTGAGGGTGCCGACGTCCTGGACACCATCGTGTCGACCCGCGAGCTCAGCGAAGACAGCGCCGAGAAGCTCGGCGCCCTGATCAAAAAGGCGGTCGATCTGTTCCTGAAGGAGCACCCGGAGGCTAGCCTTGCCCAGCACTAGGGACCTCACACGACGCATCCGCTCGGTCAAGGGGACGCAGCAGATCACTAAGGCCATGAAGATGGTGGCCGCGGCCAAGCTGCGCCGCGCCCAGGCGGCGGTCACCAACGCCCGGCCCTGGGCCGACACCCTGTCGAAGGTGCTCGGGAGCGTCGCCGGCCGGACCGAGGAGAGCCACCCGTTGCTCGAGCGCCGCGACAGCGGCCGTGCCTGGTTGGTGGTGGTTTCGTCCGACAAGGGCCTGTGCGGCTCGTTCAACGCCAACCTCCTGCGGCGGGCGGCCAAGGACCTCAAGGAGCAGCGCTGGCCAGACGTCGAGGTGGTGGCCATCGGCCGCAAGGCGTCCGACTTCTTCCGCCGCCGCGACTGGACGGTGGCCCACGAGGAGCGGGACACGATGAACAACCTCAGCGCGGCCGACGGGCCTCGGCTGGGAGCCATGTTCATGCAGGCCTTCACCTCGGGGCAGGTCGACGAGGTCTGGCTCGCCTACAACAAGTTCGTCAGCATCATCCGCCAGGAAATCACCTTCGAGCAGCTGCTGCCGATCGTGCCGCCCGAGGCGGAGGACGGCGACGGCGGTGCGACCACCGACTACCTCTACGAGCCCGATGCCGCCGGTCTCCTCGCCGAGCTGCTGCCGCGCTACGTCGAGACCGAGGTCCAACGCGTCCTCTATGACTCGGCCGCGGCCGAGCAGGCGGCGCGGATGACCTCCATGGAGGCCGCGACCAAGAACGCGGGCGAGATGATCGACGCCTTGACCATGCTCTACAACCGCACCCGTCAGGCCGCCATCACCAAGGAGCTGATCGAGATCGTTTCGGGCGCTCAGGCGCTCGGTGACTAGGAGAGACAGCATGACTCAACATGTCGAAGGACGCGTCGTACAGGTCATCGGTCCGGTGGTGGACGTGGAGTTTCCGGACCAGCACCTCCCCGCCATCTACAACGCCGTCCGCATCAAGGACGACGCCAAGCTCGGCGTGGAAGTCCTCGACGTCACCGCCGAGGTTGCCCAGCACCTCGGTGAGAACCGTGCCCGGTGCATCGCCATGCAGCCTACCGAGGGCATGGTCCGGGGGATGACCGCGCAGGACCTCGGCGAGCCGATCTCGGTGCCCGTGGGCCGCAAGACCCTGGGCCGCGTGCTCGGCGTGCTCGGCCAGGAGGTCGACGGCATGGGCCCGGTGAACGCCGAGCAGCGCCTGCCCATCCACCGCACCGCGCCGCCCCTCGACGAGCAGTCCACCGAGACCGAAATGTTCGAGACCGGCATCAAGGTCG
>Ga0316576_10000283_pt1 | contig 22294 bp, 19 predicted proteins | sample S0NA_FD_203075 | JGI IMG/M metagenome (GOLD analysis project Ga0316576, IMG submission 203075) | Rhizosphere microbial communities from salt marsh grasses in Alabama, United States - S0-2_050615r3r5 | ecosystem: Host-associated > Plants > Roots > Rhizosphere | place: USA: Alabama | collected...
TGGCTCCCGACCCGAAGGCACGTTCGCCGCTCTGGGACACCGCGCTGGTCACGTTCCTGTCCTTCGTGCTGGCACTGGCCATCGGGGCGGTGCTCGTCGCCGTGTCGGACCCCGACGTCGCCGAGGCCGCCTCGTACTTCTTCGCTCGGCCCCTCGACACGCTCAGCGCCGCGTGGGACAGCGTCTGGGGCGCCTATCTCGCCCTGTTCCAGGGCGCCGTGTTCGACACCTCCGCGTCGAGCGTCCAGCAGGCGATCCGACCGCTCACGGAGACGCTGACCGTGGCTGCCCCGCTGATCGTCGCCGGGCTCGGCGTGGCGCTGCCGTTCAAGGCGGGCCTGTTCAACATCGGTGCCGAGGGCCAGATCATCCTCGGTGCGATCGGTGCCGCCTACGTCGGCTTCACGATCGGCCTGCCCTGGGGGGTGCACCTGCTCGTCGCCGTCGTGGCCTCGCTCCTCATGGGGGGGCTGTGGGGCGGCATCGTCGGCTTTCTCAAGGCCCGCACGGGTGCCCACGAGGTCATCGTGACCATCATGCTCAACTACGTGGCGCGCTTCCTGCTCGCCTACCTGCTGACGACGGCGGCGTTCCAGCGGCCGGGACGCAACGACCCCATCAGCCCGATCGTCGACGAGACGGCGCAGTACCCGCTGCTGCTCGGCAGCTGGTCGCGGCTCCACCTGGGCTTCGTCGTGGCGCTCGCTGCTGCCGTGTTCGTGTGGTGGCTGCTCAACCGCAGCGTCATGGGGTTCCAGTTCCGCGCCGTCGGGGCGAACCCCAGCGCGGCACGCACCGCCGGCATCAGCGTCGAACGCAGCTACGTGCTGGTCATGATGACGGCCGGGGCGCTCGCCGGTCTGGCCGGGAGCTTCCAGGTGCTGGGTACCGAGAAGGCGCTCACCGGCGGGGTGTCGGCCGGGATCGGGTTCGACGCCATCACGGTCGCGCTGCTCGGACGCGGCAGCCCGACCGGAACCGTCCTCGCCGGCATCCTCTTCGGCGGCCTTCGCGCCGGCGGGGTGACCATGCAGGCGCGCACCGGGACGCCGATCGACATCGTCCTGGTCGTCCAGTCCCTCATCGTGCTGTTCGTCGCCGCCCCGCCGCTGGTCCGGTCGATCTTCCGGATCAGACGACCGGGAGCGATCGACACTCTCCAGGTCTCGAAGGGGTGGGGAGCATGAGCGCCACGGTCACCACACCTCCCGCGTCGCCGGCCCAGGCGGTCGAGGAGCGGCTGCCCGTCTCGCCCAAGGCGGCCGTCTCGCTGTCCTTGTTCGCTGTGCTTGCCCTGGTGGTGTTCGGTCTGCTGGCGCCGTCCGGCGTCGACAGCACGTTCGGGCTCTCGCTGCCCGGGGACGACACCCAGCTGTCCCCGCTGACCCTGCCGTCGCAGGCGACCGGCATCGCGCTGGGTGTCGTGATGGCCGCGCTGGCGGGGTACTCGTGGCTGCTGACCGTCCGTCGCCGGACCACCCCGGTCTGGGTGACGATCGGCTTCGGTGCCCTGTGGCTGTTCAGCTTCTTGGTCTGGGCCGTGGCGGACAAGACGATGTCGCTCACCGGGCTGCTGCAGGGCTCGCTGCTGCTGGCCGTCCCGCTGGTGTTCGGCTCGCTGTCCGGGGTGCTGTGCGAGCGAGCCGGCGTCATCAACATCGCCATCGAGGGGCACCTGCTGGCCGGTGCGTTCCTGTCCGCCGTGGTCGCGTCCCTGTCGGGCAGCCTCTGGCTCGGGCTGCTGGCGGCTCCGCTCGCCGGTCTGCTCGTGGCCATGCTGCTGGCGCTCTTCACCGTCAAGTACTTCGTCGACCAGATCATCGTCGGGGTGGTGCTGAACGTCCTCGTCATCGGGGTCACCGGCTTCCTCTACGGCCGGCTGCTGGTTCCCTACCAGAACAGCTGGAACTCGCCGGGCACGTTCTCGCCGATCAAGATCCCGCTGCTGGGCGACATCCCGGTCATCGGTCCCGTGCTGTTCAACCAGTCGATCATCGTGTACCTGATGTACGCCGTCGTGGTCGTCGTGCACGTCGCCCTGTTCAAGACGAGGTACGGCCTGCGGGTGCGGGCGGTCGGCGAGCACCCCCAGGCCGCCGACACCGTGGGCATCCGGGTGAACGTCGTGCGTGCCCGGAACGTCCTCGTGGCGGGCATGGTCGCCGGCCTCGGCGGTGCCTTCTTCACCCTCGGCTCGGTGGGGGCGTTCGGCAAGGAGATGACGGCGGGCAAGGGCTTCATCGCCCTGGCGGCGATGATCTTCGGACGCTGGACGCCGTTCGGTGCGCTGGCAGCCGCACTGCTGTTCGGGTTCGCCGACAACCTGCAGAGCGTGCTGTCGATCATCGGGACGCCCATCCCGAGCGAGTTCATGCTCATGGCCCCGTACCTGGCGACGATCTTCGCCGTCGCGGGACTGGTCGGCAGGGTGCGCGCCCCTGCCGCCGACGGTCAGCCCTACATCAAGAGCTGACGCCCGTTCCCGAACCGCGGGCAGGTGGGTCGCAACTAGGGTGGAGCCATGGTCGTCGGTGGCGCTGAGAGCCCTCAACAGGACCGGGACACGTCGTGGGACGAGCTGCGGACGGCTGCGGCGCACGTGCGGCGCCAGGCCTACGCCTCATACTCCGGCTACGCCGTCGGGGCGGCGGCGCTCGCGAGCGACGGTCGCCTGCTCACCGGCTGCAACGTGGAGAACGCCTCCTTCGGCGTGACGCTGTGTGCCGAGTGCGGCGTGGTCTCCGACCTGGTGGCCGGCGGTGGAGGCCGGCTGACGTCCCTCACCTGCATCGGCGGTGCCGCCAACGGTCCCGGGGCGGTCGTGCTGCCCTGCGGACGCTGCCGCCAGCTGCTTGCGGAGCACGGTGGGCCCGAGCTGCTCGTGGACTCCGCGGGGGGTCCGGTCCGGCTCGCCGAGCTGCTGCCCGACGCGTTCGCGGCGTCGCACCTGACCGAGGGAGGGACGACGGCATGAGCGAGCCGATGGCCGCCGTCGACGTCATCCGCGCCAAGCGCGACGGAGGCGTGCTCAGCGACGCCCAGGTCGACTGGGTGGTGGACGCGTACACCCGCGGGGTCGTCGCCGACGAGCAGATGTCGGCACTGGCCATGGCGATCCTGCTCAACGGCATGACCCGCGACGAGATCGCTCGCTGGACCGACGCGATGATCCGCACCGGCAGCAGGCTCGACTTCTCCTCGCTGAGCCGGCCCACCGTCGACAAGCACTCGACCGGCGGGGTCGGCGACAAGATCACCCTTCCGCTGGCCCCCCTGGTCGCTGCCTGTGGCGCAGCCGTGCCGCAGCTCTCCGGCCGCGGGCTGGGGCACACCGGCGGCACCCTGGACAAGCTGGAGTCGATCCCCGGGTGGCGCGCGCACCTGTCGACGGAGCAGATCCTCGGCCAGCTCGAGGACGTCGGTGCCGTCATCTGCGCGGCGGGGGACGACCTCGCCCCGGCCGATCGGAAGCTCTACGCCTTGCGGGACGTCACGGGCACCGTCGAGTCCATCCCCCTGATCGCCTCCTCGATCATGAGCAAGAAGATCGCCGAGGGCACCTCCGCCCTGGTGCTCGACGTCAAGGTCGGGTCCGGTGCGTTCATGAAGGACGTGGGCTCGGCCCGTGACCTCGCCCGAACCATGGTGGATCTCGGCGCGAGCGCCGGGGTGACCACCGTGGCGGTGCTCACCGACATGACCACCCCGCTCGGCCTGACCGCGGGCAACGCCCTGGAGGTCGCCGAGAGCCTGGACGTGCTCCGCGGGGGAGGGCCGCCCGACGTCGTCGAGCTCACCGTGGTGCTCGCCCGGGAGATGCTGGCGGCGGTGGGCCTGACCGATGTCGACCCCGCGGACCGGCTGGCCGACGGCTCGGCGATGGACGCGTGGCGGCGCATGATCAGCGCCCAGGGGGGAGACCCGGACGCGCCGCTGCCGCAGGCACGCGAGACCGATGTCGTGCTGGCCCCGTCCGACGGGGTCGTGGTCCAGATGGAGGCGCTCGCCGTCGGGCTGGCCGCCTGGCGTCTCGGCGCCGGGCGCACCCGCAAGGAGGACCCGGTGAGCGCCGGGGCAGGTGTGGTGATGCACGCGAAGCCGGGAGCCGCGGTACGGGCCGGCGAGCCTCTCCTCACGCTGCACGCGGACGACCCGGCCCGGTTCGAGGTCGCCCGCGCCGTCCTGGACTCGGCTGTGGTCATCGCACCCGAGGGCTCCCGACCGACTGACACGCCGTTGCTCATCGACCGCGTGGCGAGCGACTGACATGGGCAAGCCGCCCCGGCTGTCGCTGGTGGCCCGCGTCGACATCCCCGTCCGCGAGGCGTCCGGGCTGGCGCTGCGGCGGCATGCCGGACGTACGCAGGTGCTCGCGGTCGGCGACCGTGACGCGAGGCTCGCCGTCGGCGAGTACGACCCCGATGCCGACGACGGCGCGGGCGGGCTCCGGGACTGGCAGCAGCACGACTTGACCGACCTCGACGGATGGGTCAGCGCTCCCGGCGGCAGCCAGTTCGAGGCACTCGCCTGCGATGGTGCCGGAACGGTCGCGCTGCTCCGCGAGGACCCCCCGGAGGTTGTTGTCGTGGACGGCCCACGGGGACAGGTGCGGGCAAGTCTCGGCCTGGTCGCCCCGGCCTGGTCGGCGTTGGCCGGGGCCTGGAACGACCCCGGGTCTCGTGGCGAGGGCCTGCTGCTGCTTCGCGAGGGCCGACTGCTCGTCGCCAAGGAGAAGAAGCCGCGGGCCCTGGTGGAGTTCGGTCCACCGGGAACCAGTCCCAAGGGTGTCGGCCCCGGCGCCCTGCTAGGGCCGGACGAGGCGTGGGCCGTCCCGGCGGGGGTCAGCCGGCTCCACGCCCTCGCGGTGTGGCCGCTGAAGGGAGAAGCGAAGTCGACCCTCGGTGACATCAGCTCGATGACCGTGCATGGCGACGACCTCTTCGTGCTCAGTGACCGTTCCCAGGTGCTGGCCCGACTGGCGGTGACGGGGTCGCTGGTGCGAGGGGGAGCACCACTGCGCACCGTCGACGGGGTGAACCGGCTGCCCAAGGGCGCAGGCAAGCCCGAGGCCGTCGTCGTCCTGGATGACCGGCATGCCCTGATCGCCCTCGACACGCCGCACGCGCAGGACAACGGTCTGGTCGTCTCGCTGGCTGGTGGGCGGGACTGACGTGCCCGAGCTGGTCGAGTCCCCGTCCCGCGTGCCCGTGCCGGGTGGGAAGGTCATCGAGGAGTACGCGGGCCGGGCGTCCACGGGGGACGACGCCGTGAGCGTCGCCCTGATGACGGCGCCGCCGGGCTGGTCGGAGCCAGCACAGGCACCGGAGTTCGACGAGATCACCGTCGTGCTCTCCGGGCGGCTCGTCGTCGAGCACGACGGAGGGACGCTGGCCGTTGACGCGGGGCAGGCCGTCCTGACCCGGGCCGGGGAGAAGGTGCGCTACCGGGTCGGCGAGACCGGCGCCCGCTACGTCGCCGTCTGCGTCCCGGCGTTCGCGATAGAGCGCGCTCACCGCGAGGAGCCGGCCTGACCACACCGCTGCGTGATCACGTGGGGGCTCCGAGGGGCCTCCCGCGGTGGGCTCAGACGGACGGCGATGTCACCAGGCTCAGGGCATCCCGCGCGATCGCGAGCTCCTCGTTCGTCGGGACCACCAGCACCCGGACGCGGGACTCCTCGGTCGAGATCTCCGGGCCGAGGGTCCGCGGGTCGGCGTTGCGCTCGGCGTCCAGGGCGATCCCGAGCCCCTCGAGCCCCTCGAGCACCTTGGCCCGCATCCGGTCGTCGTTCTCGCCGACACCGGCGGTGAACACCACGGCGTCCAGGGCACCGAGCGCCAGGGCGTAGGAACCGATGTACTTGCGGATCCGGTAGGCGTACGTGTCCAGCGCGTTCACCGCGTCGGCGTCCCCGGCATCGGCCATCGCCCACACCTCGCGCAGGTCGTTCGCCCCGCAGAGCCCCAGCAGGCCGCTGCGCTTGTTGAGCAGCGTGTCGATGTCGTCCCAGCTCATCCCGGCGACGCGGTGCAGGTGGAAGGTCACCGCAGGGTCGATGTCGCCGCACCGGGTGCCCATGACGAGCCCCTCCAGCGGGGTGAGCCCCATGGACGTGTCGATGCAGCGACCCCCCTGGACCGCCGACGCCGATGCCCCGTTCCCCAGGTGCAGGACCACCATGCTGAGGTCGGCAGGCTGACGCTCCAGGAGCCGTGCCGCCTCACCCGACACGAACGCGTGGGACGTGCCGTGGAAGCCGTAGCGGCGGATCCCCAGCTCCCGTGCCACGTCGCGGTCGATCGCGTAGGTGTAGGCGTACGCGGGCAGCGTCTGGTGGAACGCCGTGTCGAACACGGCGACCTGCGGGACGTCGGGGAACACCCGCATCGCCACCTCGATGCCCTCGAGGTTGGCGGGGTTGTGCAGCGGCGCCAACGGCACCAGGTCGGCGATGGCGGCCAGGACGTCGTCGTCGACGAGCGCCGGGTCGGAGAACTTGTCGCCACCGTGCACCACGCGGTGGCCGATCGCCGCGAGGCCGACGTCGGCCAGGTCGGGCCCGGCCTCGTCGAACGCCGCGAGGACGGCACGCAGCCCCGCCTCGTGGTCGGCCAGGGCTCCGACGCTCTCCACGTCGCCGAGCGGCCCGCGGTGCCGGACGAGGGCGTCCTGCGCCCCGATCCGCTCCACGAGCCCCTTCGCCAGGGCCTGCTCGGAGTCACCGTCGATGAGCTGGTACTTGATCGACGACGACCCGCAGTTGACGACCAGCACGCCGCGGCTCATCAGTGCTCTCCCTGCGCCTGGATGGCGGTGATCGCCACCGTGTTCACGATGTCGTCCACGAGCGCCCCGCGTGAGAGGTCGTTGACGGGTTTGTTCAGGCCCTGCAGCACCGGCCCGATGGCCAGGGCTCCTGCGCTGCGCTGCACTGCCTTGTAGGTGTTGTTGCCCGTGTTGAGGTCGGGGAAGATGAACACGGTTGCCCGACCGGCCACCGACGACTCCGGTAGCTTGGTCTTGGCGACGCTCGCGTCGACGGCGGCGTCGTACTGGATCGGCCCCTCCACGGACAGGTCGGGGCGCCGCTCGTGCACGAGATCGGTCGCCGTCCGCACGCGTTCCACGTCGGCCCCGGCGCCCGACGCACCGGTGCTGTAGGAGAGCATCGCGATGCGCGGCTCCACCCCGAACTGTGCGGCCGTGTCGGCCGAGGAGATCGCGATGTCGGCCAGCTGCTGCGCCGTCGGGTTCGGGTTCACCGCGCAGTCGCCGTACACCAGCACTCGGTCGGCGAGGCACATGAAGAACACGCTCGACACGATGGACACGCCCGCCTTGGTCTTGATGATCTCGAACGACGGACGGATGGTGTGGGCAGTCGTGTGCACCGCCCCGGACACCATCCCGTCGGCGAGGCCACGATGCACCATGAGCGTGCCGAAGTACGACACGTCCGCGACGATGTCCAGGGCCGCGTCCAGCGTGACCCCCTTGTGCTGGCGCATCCGGTGGTACTCCTCGGCGAACGAGTCGCGCAGCTCGCTCGTCGTCGGGTCGATGATGTCGGCCCCCGAGATGTCGACCCCCAGGTCGGTCGCGACCGTGCGGATCTCGGACTCCTCGCCCAGCAGGGTCAGGTGGGCCATGCCACGGCGCAGCACGGTGGCCGCGGCCCGGAGAACCCGTGGCTCCGCGCCCTCCGGCAGCACCACCCGGCGCGGGTCGGAGCGGGCCTGCTCGACCAGCTCGTACTGGAACATCAGCGGCGTCACTGCGCCGACCGCCTCCACCGCCAGGTCGTCCAGCACCGCGTCGATGTCGATCGAGGCCTCGACCAGCTCCATCGCCGTCTCGATCTTGCGGTGCGAGTCGGCATGGATGCCGCCGCGGGCATCGGCGAGCGCTGCCGCCGTGGTGAAGGTGTCCAGCGTCGTCGAGATCACCGGCAGTCGCGCACCGGTGCCCTCGATGAGGCGCCAGACCGCGTCGTCCGGGCGCAGGCCCCCGGACAGGATGAGCCCGGACAGCGACGGGAACGTCTCCGACCGGTGCGCGGACAGCATGGCGAGGACGATGTCGGTCCGGTCGCCGGGAGTGATGACGACCGAGCCCTCGCGCAGGTGGTCCAGCACGTTGGGCAGCGTCATGGCCGCCACGACCACCCCCTGGGCCTCCCGGCCGAGCAGGTCCGGGTCGCCGAGCAGCAGCTCGCCGTCGATCCGTTCGCTGAGCCGTCGCACGCTGGGCGCGAGCAGCAGGGGCTCGTCGGGCAGAAGGTCGACTGGCACGTCGAGGTCAGCGACGGCGTCCCTGGTCGCGTCCATCGCGGCGGGCGCGGTGCGGTTCACGACGACGCGCTTGAGGGCGGCATGGTTCGCCGTGAGGACGTCCTCGGCCAGGTCGACGGCGAAGCGCACCTCCTGGGGGCTGCGGTCGTAGGCGGTGACGACGAAGACGACCGGGGCGCCGAGGTTGGCCGCCACCCGCGCGTTGAACTGCAGCTCGGCGGGCGCACCGACGTCGGTGAAGTCCGTACCGAGCACGAGCACCGCGTTCGCCCGCGAGGCGAGGCTGCGGTATCGGTCGATGATGTGCGCGAGCGCCTCGTCAGGGTTGCGGTGCACCGTGGTGTACGTCGTGCCGAAGAACGCGTCGTCCGGCAGGTCCACCCCACCGCGCGAGCGCAACAGCTCGATCGCGGGGTCCGGCTCGGCCACCGAGCGGACCACCGGCCGGTACACGGCGACGTCGGCGGAGCGGCGGAGCATGTGCTCGTAGAGGCCGAGGGCGACGGCTGACTTGCCGCTGTAGGGCTGGGCGGCGGCGACGTAGACGCTTCTGGTCACGTCTGCTGACGCTACCCAGCCGGGCGACGGCGCACGGTCGACTATGCCAAATCGGGCACCGTGACCCGGGCCCACGACGCCAGCAGCTCGCCCGCCTCGGACGCCGTCACGGGGCGGCACCCCGCCGAGACGAGCGAGGACACCAACGCGCCCTCGGCCGCCATGAGCGCCCACCCACGCCGCAGGAGCGTCAGCGGGGGCTTGCGGCGCTCGGCGAGGTCCCGGGCCAGCCGGCGGGCGAAGTTCTTCCACGTCGGACGCCGGATGACCACGGCGTCGGCCAGCAGCCCGCGACGACGGCACTCCTGCACGACCGAGCCGACGAAGATGCCCTCGGCGACGAAGGCGGCGAAGCCGTCCCGGTCGAACCGGGTGGTCCCCACCGCCCGGTCACGGGAGATGTCGTAGGTGGGGACGTCGCACGAGCCGGTGCGGCAGATCTGCTCGATGGCGGTCACCGCCGCGTCGGCGTCCCACGCCGCGGGGTCGTCCCAGTCGACGATGCCCAGCTCGGGGTGACGCGGGCAGCCCGGGTCGTCACCGTCCTTGTAGAACTCGTCCAGGCTCAGGACGGGCAGCCCGCTGCGGCGTGCGAGGTGCGACTTGCCGCTCCCGGACGGTCCGGCGAGCAGGATCACGCGTCCGGCCGGCGGTGGCGTCCCCTCGGCGGTCATGTCCCGACTGGGTGCCAGACCGTCTTGACCTCCAGCACCCCGAGCAGCCGGGACAGGCCCGGCTCGGCGGCCAGGTCCTCGCCCGGGTCGTGGCGCCGCACGCGGGTGAGGGTCTCGGCCGCGGCGCGCTCGAGCTCGGTCGCGAGCGCCGGGTCCTCGACGCCCGTGAGGTCGATCGCATTGACGTCGGCGTGCGAGGCCAGCCACGGCGCGAGCTCGGCGGTCGAGCCGGTGAGCACGTTGGCGGCACCGGCCGGGACGTCGGAGGTGGCCAGCACCTCCGACAGCGTGATCGCCGGAACCGGCAGGGTCTCGCTGGCGAGGACGACTGCGCTGCAGCCCGTCGCCAGTACCGGCGCCAGCACCGACACCAGGCCGAGCAGGGAGGACCTCGTCGGGGCCACGACGCCCACGACCCCCGTCGGCTCGGGGACGGAGAAGTTGAAGAACGGGCCGGCGACGGGGTTGGCGGCCCCGTGCACCTGGGCCAGCTTGTCGGTCCAGCCGGCGTACCAGACCCAGCGGTCGATGCTCTCGTCGACGAGCGCGCCGGCCTGACGCCTCGCCAGCCCCTCGCCGCTCGCGACCTCGGCGACGAACTGGTCGCGGCGTCCCTCCATCACCTCCGCCACGCGGTAGAGCACCTGGCCCCGGTTGTACGCCGTGGCCGACGACCATCGGGTGAACCCGGCTCGTGCCGCCACGACGGCGTCCCGGACGTCCTTGCGCGACGCCTGCGCGGCGTTCGCCACGAAGCGGCCGGAGGCGTCGGTGACCGGGTACGACCGTCCGCTCTCGGAGCGAGGGAACGAGCCGCCGACGTACAGCTTGTACGTCTTGCGGATCTGCTCGCGGGGCATCAGCGGGCCACCTCCGTCGTCTCGTCTGCAACCAGGTAGGCGGCCAGGCCGTGGCGCCCACCCTCCCGTCCGTACCCCGACTCCTTGTAGCCGCCGAACGGTGAGGAGGGGTCGAAGTGGTTGAAGGTGTTGGCCCACACCACGCCGGCACGCAGGTGCTGGGCCATCCAGAGGATGCGTGAGCCCTTCTCCGTCCACACGCCCGCCGAGAGGCCGTACGGGGTGTTGTTGGCCTTGGCCAGGGCCTCCTCCGGGGTGCGGAACGTCAGGACGGACAGCACCGGGCCGAAGATCTCCTCGCGGGCGATGCGGTGCGTCTGGGCCACATCGGTGAAGACCGTCGGGGGGAACCAGAAGCCTCGGTCGGGCAGGGTGCACGCGGCCGACCAGCGGGTGGCTCCCTCGGCCTCGCCGACGTCGCTCATCTCACGGATGCGCGCCAGCTGCACGGCGCTGTTGATCGCCCCGATGTCGGTGTTCTTGTCCATCGGGTCCCCGAGGCGAAGCGTGGCGAGCCGACGCTTGAGGGCGTCGACGACCTCGGCCTCGATCGACTCCTGCACGAGAAGGCGCGTGCCGGCGCAGCAGACGTGACCCTGGTTGAAGAAGACGCCGCGCACGATGCCCTCGATCGCCTGGTCGATCGGTGCGTCGTCGAAGATGATGTTCGCGGCCTTGCCGCCGAGCTCCAGCGTCGCCCGCGTCGGCCTGCCCGCCACCGACCGGGCGATGAGGCGTCCGACCTCGGTCGAGCCGGTGAACGCGATCTTGTCGACGTCGCTGCTCTCGACCAGCAGCCGACCCGTCTCGCCGCCCCCGGTCACAATGTTGACCACCCCGGCTGGCAGGTCGGCCTGCTGGCAGATCTCCGCGAACGCCAGCGCCGTCAGCGGGGTCGTCTCGGCCGGCTTGAGCACCACGGTGTTGCCGGCAGCGAGCGCCGGAGCGACCTTCCAGGCGAGCATGAGGAGCGGGAAGTTCCAGGGGATGATCTGTGCGGCCACCCCGTGGGGTCGCGGATTCGGTCCGAGCCCGACGTAGCCCAGCTTGTCGGCCCAGCCGGCATGGTAGAAGAAGTGCGCCGCCACCAGCGGGATGTCCACGTCGCGGGTCTCCCGGATCGGCTTGCCGTTGTCCAGCGTCTCCAGCACGGCCAGCTCGCGGGACCGCTCGGCGATGATGCGCGCGATGCGGAACAGGTACTTGCCCCGCTCCCGTCCGGACATCCTCGACCACGTGCGGCTGTAGGCCGAGCGGGCAGCCTGGACCGCGGCGTCGATGTCGAGCTGTCCGGCCTCGGCGACCTCGCTCAGCACCTCCTCGCTGCTCGGTGAGATCGTCGTGAACCGTCGACCGTCGGTGGGCTCGACGAACTCGCCGCCGATGAACAGCCCGTACGACTCGGCGATGTCGACCACCGACCGTGACTCCGGGGCGGGGGAGTACTCGAAGAGGGCCACGTGTCGCTCCCAGGTCAGTCGATCGTGACGTAGTCGGGGCCGGAGTAGTGCCCGGTGCGCAGCTTCTGCCTCTGCAGCAGCAGGTCGTTGAGCAGGCTGGACGCGCCGAACCTGAACCACTCGGGGCACAGCCAGTCGATGCCCGCCACCTCGTTCACCAGCACGATGTAGCGGATGGCGTCCTTGGTCGTCTTGATCCCCCCGGCCGGTTTCACCCCCACCATCAGCCCCGTGGCCTCGCGGTAGTCGCGGACGGCCTGCAGCATGACCATCGTCACCGGCCGGGTCGCCGCGGGGGCGACCTTGCCGGTCGAGGTCTTGATGAAGTCCGCGCCCGCCAGCATGGCGAGCCACGAGGCCCGCCGCACGTTGTCGTAGGTGGCCAGCTCGCCCGTCTCGAGGATGACCTTCAGGTGCGCGTCGCCGCACGCCGCCTTGGTGGCCACGATCTCGTCGAAGACGTCGAGGTACCGCCCGGACAGGAAGGCGCCGCGGTCGATCACCATGTCGATCTCGTCCGCACCTGCTGCGACGGCGTCCGTGGTGTCGGCGAGCTTGACGTCCCGAGAGGCGCGGCCGGACGGGAAAGCCGTCGCGACGGCGGCGACGTTGATGCCGGAGCCTGCCAGTGCGTCGACCGCGACGCCGACGAGGTCGCCGTAGACGCACACCGCCGCCACTCTCGGGGTCGTCGGGTCGCTGGGGTCGGGCTGACGCGCCTTCGCGCACAGCGCCCGCACCTTTCCGGGTGTGTCCTGACCTTCCAGGGTGGTCAGGTCGATCATCGAGATCGCGAGGTCGATGGCGCGGCCCTTGGACGCAGCCTTGATCGACCGGGTGGCCAGCTCCGCGGCTCGGGCGTCGGCGCCGACGTGGTCGACGCCCGGCAGGCCGTGGAGGAACGCCCGCAGGTCGGCGTTCGTCCGGGTGATCTCGGCGACGCTGGGCATGTCGCGGTGGCTGTTCACGGTGGCGACCACGCGTCGATCCTAGGCCGGTGCCTCGAGCAGCGCGGCCGTGTCGCGACGCAGCGCGGACAGGGCGGTGTCGGCCGCGGACCGCGCCGCGGGCACGTCACCGTCGGCGACGGGCCGCACCACCTCCAGGTAGCACTTGACCTTCGGCTCGGTGCCCGAGGGTCGCACGATCACGCGAGCCCCGGAGTCCAGGTGCAGCCGCAGCCCGTCCGTCGGTGGCAGGGGCCCGGTGGGGTCGGCGAGGTCGTCGACGGCCAGCACACGCAGGCCACCGAGCTCGGTGGGCGGTCGGTCACGCAGAGCCGCCATCGTGGCGGTGATGCGCTCCAGGTCCTGGACCCGAATGCTGACCTGGCCGGTCGCGTGCACCCCGTGCTCGCGGCTGATGTCGTCGAGCACGTCGAGAAGGCTGCGCCCGGCAGACTTCTGCGTCGCGGCGAGCTCGGCGACGAGAAGTGCGGCGGTGACCCCATCCTTGTCGAGCACGGCGTCGGGGTCGCAGCAGTACCCCAGCGCCTCCTCGTAGCCGTAGCGCAGGCCCGGGGCCTTGGTGATCCACTTGAACCCCGTCAACGTCTCCTCGTGGCGCACACCGGCAGCCCGCGCGACCTTGCCGAGCAGCGTCGACGAGACGATCGAGTTCGCGAACGTGCCTCGGGCTCCCCGCTGCAGGAGGTGCCAGCCGAGCAGCACCCCGACCTCGTCGCCGGTCAGCATCCGCCAGGTGTCGGACCCCTCCGGCAGCGCGACGGCACACCGGTCGGCGTCCGGGTCGTTCGCGATGACGAGGTCGGCATCGCGCGCACGGGCCAGCTCGAGCGCCGCGTCGACGGCCCCCTGCTCCTCCGGGTTGGGAAAGGCGACGGTGGGGAAGGCCGGGTCCGGGTCACCCTGGCTCGGGACCACTGCCGGCGAGGGGAACCCCGCCCGGGCGAAGGCCTCCAGGAGCAGGTCGCGGCCCACGCCGTGCAGCGGCGTGTAGACGACGTCGAGGTCGCGAGGAGTCGACGGGTCGAGCAGGCCGGCGGCTCGGCTCAGGTAGGCGTCGACGATGCTGTCGTCGAGGGTGACCCAGCCGTCGTCGACGCGGGGCACCTCCGTGATCGCGCCCACCGCGGCGATCCTTGCGGCGATCTCGGTGTCGACGGGCGGAGCGATCTGCGAGCCGTCGCCGAGGTAGACCTTGTACCCGTTGTCGGCAGGAGGGTTGTGCGAGGCCGTCACCATGACGCCGGCGTCGGCGCCCAGGTACCGGATGGCGAACGCGAGCAGCGGCGTGGGCAGCGGACGCGGCAGCACCATCGACTCCACACCCGCGGCCTCCATCACCGCACAGGTGTCGCGGGCGAAGACGTCCGACGAGCGGCGGGCGTCGAACCCGACGACCACCCCGCCCCCGCCGGTGTCGCGCAGCCAGTGGGCCAGCCCAGCAGCGGCGCGGATCACCACGGCCCGGTTCATCCGCCTCGGCCCGGCTCCCATCTCCCCGCGCAGCCCTGCCGTGCCGAACTCCAGCGTCCCGGCGAACCGGTCGGCGAGGTCGGCCAGGGCATCGGTGGCGTCCACGGCGTCCTGGGCGCGCTCGACCAGGGCGGCGAGCTCGGCCCGGGTGTCCGGGTCGGGGTCGTCGGCGATCCAGGCACGCGCCTGCTCGATCAGGGTCGGCATGTCGCTCGTCACACCCTCTCCACGATCTCGCCGAGCAGGTGTCCGAGCCGGGCAGCGGCCTGCCGGCCGGACTCGAGGACCTCGGCGTGGTCGAGCGGCTGGCCGGAGAGGCCGGCCGCCGCGTTGGTCACCAGCGACAGCCCGAGCACCTCGAGCCCGGACGCCCGAGCCGCGATCGCCTCCAGCGTCGTGGACATCCCCACGAGGTGGGCCCCCAGCACTGCCAGCATGCGGATCTCGGCCGGGGTCTCGTAGTGCGGTCCCGGAAGCTGGGCGTAGACGCCTTCGGGCAGCCCGGGGTCGACCTCGCGCGCGATGCCCCGCATCCGTGGCGAGTACAGGTCGGTGAGGTCCACGAACTGCGCGCCGCGGATCGGCGACGTCGCCGTGAGGTTGATGTGGTCGCTGATCAGGACGACCGTCCCCGGGGGCCACGTGGGCACCAGCCCGCCGCACCCATTCGTCAGCACGAGCCTGGTGCACCCGGCGGCTGCGGCGGTACGGACGGTGTGGGCGACGGCGTCCACACCGCGCCCCTCGTAGAGATGCGTGCGTCCGAGAAAGACCAGCGCCCTGTTCCCGTCGCGGTCGACGCTGCGCACGACGCCGCCGTGACCTTCCGCCGAGGGAGCCGTGAAGCCGACGAGCTCACCGAGCGGTACCTCGTGGCGGTGGCTGCCGATGGCGTCGGCGGCGGCGCCCCAGCCCGACCCGAGGACGACGGCGACGTCGTGGCGGTCGACTCCGGTGCGCTGCCCGAGCTGGGACGCGGCCCGCTCGGCGAGGACGAAGGGGTCGTTCGGGGTCGTCACCCGAGCGACTCTAGGGCCTGGTCACCGGCAGGGGCGACGACGAAGGTCAGCCACGTAGTCCGCGGGTGCCCCCGCGGTCTCCGCGGCGTCGGCGAGCATGCCCAGGTAGCGCGCCGACGGCAGACCTCCCTCGTAGGCGTCCACCACGTACAGCCAGGCCGGTACCGGACCGTCCATGGTCTCTACCCGGACCCGGAGCTTGCGGAACCTGCGCAGGTCGAGGTCCTCCCACTCGTCCATGGCGTCCTCGTCCGCGTCGCTGACGTCGTAGAGGGCGACGAAGACCGACGGCTCGGGACGGTCGGCGGCGGCCTGGGCCGCTTCCACCACGGTGGCGATGGCGCCCTCCCACCCCAGCTCTTCCCCGGCGAAGGCGAGCCGCCACCCCGGGAGCCACCCGGTTCCGCGCAGCGGCGAGTGGGGGGCTCGGCGGGCCATCGCCTCTGGGTCGAGGCTGGAGGCGTACGCGGCGTAGAGCACGGTCGGTTAGTTTGCCCGATGTGACGTCGGTGGTGATCGTCGGTGGTGGCCCTGGGGGCTACGAGGCTGCCCTCGTGGCGGCGCAGCTCGATGCGGACGTGACCGTCGTGGACTCCGACGGTATCGGCGGCTCGGCGGTGCTCACCGACTGCGTCCCGAGCAAGACGCTCGTCGCGACGGCGGACGCGATGGTGGACGTCGCCCGGTCGGGCGAGCTGGGCGTACGGGTGGCCGAGCCTGCTTCGCCGGCCCTTGTGTCGCAGGTGAGTGGCGTGGGGGTCGACCTCGGTGCGGTGAACCGACGGGTGCTGGACCTGGCCCGTGCCCAGTCCGAGGACACGCGGCGTCGGCTCGAGCGGGACGGCGTGCGCATCGTGCCCGGACGCGGCCGCCTGGAGGGGCCGCGGACGGTCGTGGCAACGCACGCGGACGGGACGACGAACTCGATGCACGCCGACGTCGTCCTCGTCGCGACCGGTGCTCGACCGCGCGAGCTGCTCGAGGCCATGCCGGACGGGGACCGCATCCTCACGTGGACGCAGCTCTACGGACTGCAGAGCCTGCCGCAACGGCTCGTCGTCGTCGGCTCGGGCGTGACGGGGGCAGAGTTCGCCAGCGCGTACGACGCCCTCGGCAGCGACGTCGTGCTCGTGTCCTCGCGCGACCAGGTGCTCCCGGGACAGGACTCCGACGCTGCTGGAGTCCTCGAGCAGGTCTTCGCCCGCCGTGGCCTGACGGTGCTGCCTCGGTCTCGAGCCGTGGCTGCCGAGCGCACGGTCGACGGGGTCGTCGTCCGGCTGGCGGACGGCACCGAGGTCGAGGGCAGCCACTGCCTGATGGCGGTCGGATCGATCCCCAACACCAGCGAGCTGGGGCTCGAGGAAGCCGGGGTGGACCTCGACGAGCGCGGCTACGTCAGGGTCGACCGGGTCAGTCGTACGTCGGAGCGGGGTGTCTACGCCGCGGGCGACTGCACCGGGGTGCTCATGCTGGCCTCCGTGGCGGCGATGCAGGGGCGGACCGCCATGTGGCACGCCCTCGGCGACGCCGTGGCCCCGCTCGACCTCACGACGGTCTCGTCCAACGTGTTCACCTCGCCGGAGATCGCCACCGTGGGCTGGACGCAGGCGATGGTCGACTCCGGCGACGTCCAGGCCTCGGTGGTCACCCTGCCGCTGGCGACGAATGCCCGTGCCAAGATGAGTGGCATCCACGACGGGTTCGTCAAGGTCATCTGTCGCCCGGGAACCGGGATCGTCATGGGGGGCGTGGTCGTCGCGCCGGCGGCGAGCGAGCTCATCCACCCGGTCGCCCTCGCCGTCGAGTGTCGGCTCACGGTCGACCAGCTCGCACGTGCCTTCACCGTGTACCCGTCACTGTCGGGCTCGGTGGCCGAGGCGGCACGTCGGCTGCGCAGGAGTCGCTGAGCCGCCGCGGACGCCGGCCCGGCAGCCGGGTCAGAAGTCGAAGCCCCCGACGTCCCCGAACCCCCCGCCGTCCAGACCTCCGCCCAGGTCTCCACCGGCGTCGCCGCCCAGGTCCCCACCGGCGTCGCCGTCCATGTCCGAGCCGGCGGCGGCGTCCATGCCACCGGCGTCGAACCCGATCGGCGCCCAGAGCATGGAACCGAGCATGGTGCCCACGAGCATCCCGTTGAGCAGGTAGGCGCCCTGCGCGCCGTACCAGCCGCGGGCCCACGGCCCGTACTCGGGCCCCGCCTCCCAGTACGGCCGTTGGCCGGCGGGAGTGGCGACCGTCCGAGCGTCGGGGGAGATCCCGTCCGCGATGCGTGCGGCACACGCGGCGCAGACCGGTACGTCCCGCGCCGTGCCGCCGGGGGGTGCCCAGGAGGCGTCCTGCACCGAGATGCCATGGCGCTGGTCGAAGAAGCACGGGCCGCGCCGGGTCGGCAGGTCCCGACCGTCCCGTCGTGCCTGCAGCGTGGCGAGAGCGAAGCGGCCGTCGTCCAGGGCTCGGGTGACCCACTGCAGGTCCTCCGGGGTCCGGGCGTTCTCCAGGGCGTCCTTGGCGTTCTCATACGCGTCGAGAGCCCGTTGCCAGTGGGCCAGCGCCTCGTCGCCCAGACCGTCCGGGATCGGTTCGGCCTGCAGCTGCTCGCCCAGCTGGGTGACGTCCTCTGAGGCGACGCGGCGCACGGCCTCCATGCGCGGGTCCGAGGAGGCGCCTCGGCCGAGCCGAGTGGGGCCAGAGCCGTCGGAGAGGCGCCCCCGCTGCGTCGACCTCCCGACGAACCACATGATCGCGCCGACGATGACCAGGACGAGCAGCAGCTCCATGCTGCTTATGTGTACCTCAGGCGGCGTGCGCGGGCCACGCGACGTCGTGCTCGGAGGCCTGCGGCGTCGTGCTGGCGGGTGCCGCGGGGCGACGGCCGAGGATGCTCAGCAGCTCGCCGAAGGCGCGCTGCCTCGCCACGGCCGGCTCGCGTGGGTCGACGACGATGTCGGTGAGGACGGGGTCCGCGCCGAGGGTCGCCGCGCGTCGAACCACGCGGCTGACCGCGCCCCGCTCGCTGTCCACGCCATGGGTGGCGACGCGGAAGGCGAGGTCGTCCAGGGTGGCGATGGTCTGAGGGGAGTAGCTGCGCATGCCTTCACGTTACGCGCGGTTATACATAAGCACAAACGATGCCTTCTTATGATGACGAACGGCTACGCTTATGTTCATGCCGGGTCTTCAGGACGCCGACGTCCGCCAGCTCGCCACCCTTCGTGCCGTCGCGCACGAGGGCTCCTTCGGCAGGGCCGCCGCGGTGCTCGGGTACTCGCAGGCGGCGGTCAGCCAGCAGGTGGCCGCCTTGGAGAGAGCGCTCGGCACGAGGCTCTTCGACCGTCCAGGGGGCCCCCGGGCGGCCGTACTGACGCCGGCAGGGCGGCTGCTGCTCGGGCACGCCGAAGCGGTGCTGGCCCGGCTGGACCTGGCATCGCGCCAGCTGGCGGACCTGGCGGCCGGCGTCGGCGGACGGATCGACGTGGGCACCTTCCAGAGCGCGTCGGTGGCGCTGCTGCCGAGAGTGGTCGCCGACCTGCGTGTGCAGGCCCCGGAGGTCGACATCGTCCTGCACGAGACGGACGTGAACACCGAGCTGGTCGACGGGCTGCTGTCCGGGGAGCTCGACGTCGCCTTCCTGCTCCGGCCGCTCCCGGACGACCGGCTGCACGTCACCCACCTGTGCGACGACCCCTTCGTCGCGGTGACCCCGGCAGACGCCTGCCCGCTGGAGCAGAGCGGCGAGCCGGCGATGCCGCTGGACATGCTGGACGGGTTGGCCGTGGTCGGCCAGAACGCCGCCGACTCGTGCCAGGTGCTCATCGACGACGAGCTCAAGGCTCGTGGCGTGGCGCCCCGCTACGTCTTTCGGACCAATGACAACGCGGCGGTGCAGGCCATGGTGACCGCGCGGATGGGCGCGGCGGTGATGCCCCTGCTGGCTGTCGACGCCGACGACCCCACGGTTCACCTGCACCGGCTCTCACCGCCCCTGGAGCCCCGGGAGATCTGCGTCGCGCATCGCGCCGACCGCAGCCTGGCCCCGGCCGCGCTGCGCCTGGTGGAGCTGGCGGTGGCGCACACCCCGGACGTCTCCGCGATCCGCATGACCACGCACGAGCGCTAGCCAGCCGCCGGCGCCCAGAGCGCTGGATGCCGTCCTCGCCCGGAGCGTCCCGGTGTCAGTCGGTGATGTCGCAGATGGCGGCACCCGCGGAGACGGTGGCCCCGACGTCGGCGGACAGGTTGGCGACCGTGCCTGCCTTGTGGGCGTTGAGCGGCTGCTCCATCTTCATCGCCTCCAGAACCACGACGAGGTCGCCCGCCTGGACGGTCTCGCCCTCGGCCACCGCGATCTTGACGATCGTCCCCTGCATGGGGGAGGTGAGCGTGTCCCCGGAGGCAGCGGCGCCCCCGCCCCCGCCTCGTCGGGCGGCACGACGTGCCGAGGGCCGGGCACCAGCACCCGCGGTGGGGCTGGCGCTGACGGCCAGCGACCCCGGCAGGGTCACCGCCAGGCGCTTGCCGTCGACCTCGACGGTGACGGTCTGTCGTTCGCCGTCGCCCTCGTCCGCAGCCGAGCCGCCGGTGAACGGCTCGACGGTGTTGGTCCACTCGGTCTCGATCCACCGGGTGTGCACCGCGAAGGGCGTGTCCGGATCGCTCGGGGCGAAGGCCTCGTCGGTGACGACACGTCGGTGGAACGGGATCACCGTCGGCAGCCCGTCTACCTCGAACTCGGCGAGCGCCCGCCGGGAACGCTCCAGGGCCTGCTGGCGCGTGGCACCGGTCACGACGAGCTTGGCGAGCAGCGAGTCGAAGCTCTGCCCGATCACGCTGCCGGCCTCGACCCCCGCGTCGAGTCGCACCCCCGGCCCGGACGGCGGGGAGAACACCGTCACCGGGCCGGGCATGGGCAAGAAGTTGCGGCCCGCGTCCTCGCCGTTGATGCGGAACTCGATCGAGTGTCCCGTCACCGGCGGGTCGTCGTAGCCCAGCGCGTGCCCCTCGGCGATGCGGAACATCTCCCGCACGAGGTCGAGCCCGGTGACCTCCTCGCTGACCGGGTGCTCCACCTGGAGCCGGGTGTTGACCTCGAGGAAGGAGATCGTTCCGTCCTGACCGACGAGAAACTCACAGGTGCCCGCCCCGTGGTAGCCGGCCTCCCGCAGGATCGCCTTGCTCGCACGATAGAGCTGGGCGTTCTGCTCGTCGGACAGGAACGGCGCCGGAGCCTCCTCGACGAGCTTCTGGTGGCGTCGCTGCAGCGAGCAGTCGCGCGTCGAGACGACCACGACCGTGCCGTGCTGGTCGGCCAGGCACTGGGTCTCCACGTGCCGTGGCCGGTCGAGGTAGCGCTCGACGAAGCACTCACCACGGCCGAACGCCGCCGTCGCCTCCCGCACGGCCGACTCGTAGAGCTCGGCCACCTCAGCCATCTCGCGGGCCACCTTCAGCCCCCGCCCGCCGCCGCCGAAGGCCGCCTTGATCGCGATGGGCAGGCCGTGCTCCTCGGCGAAGGCGACGACCTCGTCGGCGCCCGACACCGGGTCCGGCGTGCCGGCGACCAGCGGCGCCCCGGCTCGTTCGGCGATGTGCCGGGCGCTGACCTTGTCGCCCAGCGCCTCGATCGCCGAGGGTGGCGGACCGATCCAGGTGAGCCCGGCGTCGATGACGGCCTGGGCGAAGTGGGCGTTCTCGGCGAGGAACCCGTAGCCCGGGTGCACGGCGTCGGCGCCGGACCGCCGCGCCACCTCCAGCAGCTTGGCGATGTCGAGGTACGTCTGCGCGCTGGTCTCCCCGTCCAGGGAGTACGCCTCGTCCGCGACCCGGACGTGCTGCGCGTCGCGGTCGGAGTCGGCGTACACGGCGACGGATCCGATCCCGGCGTCCCGGCAGGCGCGGGCGACCCGAACAGCGATCTCGCCGCGGTTGGCGATGAGGACCTTGGTGATCGTCGGCACGAGTGCGCAGTCTAGGTGGCGGCCCCTCGCGGCAGGCAGGGTCGTCCGACCCACCGCGACCCCCTACCGTGGGCCCATGAGCGTCGAGCTGTCCAGCGACCACGAGGCCTTCCGCAAGGTCGTCCGTGACTTCGCCGAGACCGAGGTGGCTCCGCACGTGGCCACCTGGGACCGCGAGCGCAGGTTCCCGCTCGAGACGGTGCTCGCCATGGGCGAGCTGGGGCTGTTCGGCATCACGGCGCCGGAGGAGTACGGCGGCGCCGGCGGCGACGTCACCAGCCTGTGCATCGCCATCGAGGAGCTCGGTCGGGTGGACCAGTCGGTGGGCATCACCCTGTCCGCCGGCGTCGGCCTCGGCATCACGCCGATCGCGGCGTTCGGCTCGGACGAGCAGAAGCAGCGCTGGCTCCCCGACCTCGTCGCCGGTCGCGCCCTGGCTGCCTTCGGGCTGACCGAGCCGGAGGCGGGCTCGGACGCTGGGGCGACTCGCACGACCGCCTGGCTCGATGGCGGGGACTGGGTGATCGACGGCGCGAAGGCCTTCATCACGAACTCCGGCACCGCGATCACATCGGTGGTGACGGTGACCGCGCGCACGGGCACCCGACCGGACGGCTCACCGGAGATCTCGGCCGTCCTCGTTCCGTCGGGCACGCCGGGGTTCGTCGTGGAGCCCGCCTACGACAAGCTCGGGTGGCACGCGTCGGACACGCACGGCCTGACGTTCGACGGATGCCGGGTGCCTGAGGAGAACCTGCTGGGGGAGCGCGGCAGCGGGTTCCGTCAGTTCCTCGCCACTCTCGACGACGGACGTATCGCGATCGCCGCTCTCGCGCTGGGGCTGGCCCGCGCCTGTCTGGACGCCTCGGTCGACTACGCCTGCCAACGCACCGCGTTCGGACGCCCCATCGGGGCGAACCAGGGGGTGGCCTTCCCGTTGGCCGACCTGGACGCGGCAGTGGAGAGCTCCCGCCTGCTCGTCTACCACGCAGCATCGCTGCGCGACGCCGGCGCCGAGCGCACCGCGGTCGCACGTGCCG
>Ga0316576_10000285_pt1 | contig 22242 bp, 17 predicted proteins | sample S0NA_FD_203075 | JGI IMG/M metagenome (GOLD analysis project Ga0316576, IMG submission 203075) | Rhizosphere microbial communities from salt marsh grasses in Alabama, United States - S0-2_050615r3r5 | ecosystem: Host-associated > Plants > Roots > Rhizosphere | place: USA: Alabama | collected...
CATCGAGCGTCCAGGTGTCATCCGCCTTGACCAGGCTCCAGTCGCCGGAGCTCACCCGTTGGATGCTCTCCTGGCCCAACCTCAGGCTGTCGCGGGCCAGCCAGTCGTCCCGGCGATTGGAGACGTCGAAGAGGGCCAGCTCCAGGTCATAGACCTCGGATTCACCCGCCGGCCGGGCGAAGACGCGTTTGAAACCAGGGGAGTCGCCGAGCAGCAGGGCAGCGACCGTCTCGTCCCCCGCCTCCAGGGAGACCTTGCGCTCGAATCCCTCGTCAGCGACCTTGTGCCGCCGCTGGGCCTCGGGGCTGGTGGCGATCGGCAGGGGACGCTTCAGCGAGGCCAGCGTGTCCAGCAGCTGGCCCACCTTGACAGCGTCGGCGGGGAAATCGGCGAAATTGGCGATCACCCAACCGTCCTTGGACTTGGCGAGGGTGACTGGCGCCTCGCTTCCCCCCTCGATACGAATCGCCGTGACGGACTTGGGGTCAAATGCGAGCAGGGGGCTGTCCAGGGCCGCCGGGGTCAGGGACCCCCGCCCGCCGACCGACAGCCCGACCGCCACGAGGATCTGCGCGCCGAGCAGCGCCAGCAGCCCGAGCAACAGCGGGGACTTCAGTACCTGGGTCCAGGCGCCGGAGCGGGATGCCGCCCCGACGTGGCGGGTGGGATTGAGGGCTTGGCTCTGATCCATCGCTTAGGCCTCCGTCGAGGAAAGGTACTGAGCCTGGGCCTTCGCGCGCCGAATTCGGGCGCGCCTGGCCAACCAGTACAGGAGCACGAGACCGGCCAGGGCCAGGGCGTAGTTCAGGTACTCGTAGAACATGCGCCCCTCCCGGCCCACCGGCTCCAGGAGGCGGCTGAACTGGCCGCGGCCCCGCAGGGCGAGCAGGCCCCGGTCCTCCAGGGACCACTCGACGGCGTTCTGGATCAGCTCGATGGGCTTGAGGTATCGGCTCTGGGTCGCCTCGTTGGCAAGGCTGATCGCCGTGTCCGTGGCGAAGGCCGAGGAGCCGATCAGGATCAGTCGGGCCGAGCCGGGGGAGCTCTCGATGACGCCCGAGATCACCGGCGCCTGCGACTCCTCCGCGGTCTCACCCTCCCCCTCGGCCAGGGTCTCCGCTCCCTCGGGCTCCGTGGCCGACGCCGGATCCTCATCCGACTTGGCCTCGGCGAGCAGGGGCGAGGGCTTAGCGGCAAACGACGAGTGGAAGCGGCCCTCCACCGCCACCGCCAGGACCTTGCGGCCCAGGTCCTCGCCCTTGGGGAAGCCCAGGGGCCCGTGGGCATCGAAGTCCGGCTGCATGTTGGTGGAGTCGCTGGTCCAGGCGCGCTCGGAGCTCTGGATCAGACGGGTCAGGGTGCGCCCCTCCTGACCTTCCGGGTTCACCTGGATCGGAGAGGACCAGTTCATGGTGATCTGGCCCAGGTTGGCGGTGATGCCCGAGCCGGCGTCCAGCCCGTCGGGGCGCACATCCGGGAAGTAGGGATAGTCCAGGGTCTGGATCTCCTCCACCAGGAAGCCCCCCAGGTTGCGCTGCACCGGGATGGGGAAGGGGGTGTTCTGGGGATCCAGGACCAGCAACGGTGCGAGCCCGAGCCCCTGGTGCTCGAGCCAGTCCTCCAGGCCGGTGGCGTGGGGGCGCGCCGTGATGGTGCCCCCGCTCAGGTCCACGTGGAAGCTCGAGGCCGCCACCAGGACCGTGCCCCCCTGCATGAGGAACTGGTCGATGGCGAACTGCTGCTTGGCGTCCAGGTCCTCGGGGCCGAGCACCAGCAGCAGGTCCGATTGCTCCGGAACCTGGCCCGAGGCGAGGTCCGTGTCCACCAGCTCGAAGCCCTGGCGCAGGCTCTCCTGGAGCAGCCGATAGGCCGCGCCGCCGCCCGGCATCCCGAGCTCGTTCGGCGGGGCCGGCGGGGTGTAGACGGCCAGGGTCCGCAGCACCCCGGGGGCGAAACGCTTGATCCCGGCTTCGATGGCACGCTCGAGTCCCGCTCTGTCCAGGGACTCCGGCAGGGGCACGGTCTCGGCCCGCTCGCCCGACTCCAGGGCCAGGTAGAAATAGAAGGGCGTCGGATCCAGCAGGCCGATGACCAGGGGCTGAAAGCCAAACCGCTCGGCAATCTGCTGGGCCAGGTCCGGGTCCGTCCCGGGGTCCTGCACGCTGAAGCTGAAGCGCCCGTCGGAGCGGGACTCGAGGTCCTTCAGGATGGATTCAAGGTCCGCGCTCAGGCCCGGCAGGGGCTCCGGGAGGGTCTCAGGGTTGGACACATAGGCCAGGAGCTTCACCGGCTTCGGCAGCCCCGCGAACAGATCCCCCCCGCCCTGATAGCCGTAGAGCACCTTCTTGATGGAGCGGGTGATGTCGTACTCGGGATTGCGCAGGCGCACGTCCAGATCCGACTCGCCACGCACCTTCACATCGATCAGGTCCTGGAAGCCCAGGTGCTCGAATTCGTCCCCGTACTTCACCACCAGGTCGAAATACGAGTTGACCACACCCGCCTGGTATTTGGTCGCGGTCTGGAAGGCGACCGGACGCACCCCGTACTGCTCGCCGGCCTCCCGCTCCAGGTCCGGGTGATCGGCCGGGTCCACCAGCTCCACCCGCACCCGTCCCTTGCCCGCCACCTCGTATTCCTTCAACAGATCCCGGATCTGGGGCACCAAGGGGGCCAGCAAGGGGTGGGTCTCGGCGCTGAAATAGCCGCGGATCAGCAGCGGCTCCTGAAGCTGGCCCAAATAGGTGCGGGTGGCGTCGGAGATGGTGTAGAGACGCCCCTCGGTCAGGTCCGCCCGGGCCTCGTCCACCTGATTGAGCCAGAGGTTGGCCGCCAGCAGGTTGGCGGCCACCAGGGCCGTCGCCAGCCCCAGGCGACGATGGTCCACGGGCCGATCCGAGTCCTTGGCCCAGCGCAGGCGATCCAGGCTGTACACGGCGAGGACGAGGAAGGTGCCGACGATGCTCAGGTAATAGTAGAGGTCCCGCAGATCGATCACCCCCCGGGTGATGGAGTCGAACCGGGACCCCGAGCCGAGTAGCCGAAGGATCTCCCCGCCCCGGTGACCCACCAGCTGGGTCAGGGCCTCGGAGCCGAGCAGGAAGAAGAAGGTTCCGAGGAGGACGGAGCCGATGAGGGCCACGATGGGGTTGTCGGTCCGGGTGGAGACGAAGGTCCCGATGGCGATGTAGGCCCCCGCCAGCAGCAGCGTCGCCAGGTAGGCGCCCAGCACGGGTCCCCAGTCCAGGGGACCGAGCACCGCCACCGTGATGGGCAACGGCAGCGTCAGGGCCAAGGCGATGGCCACCAGGGCCAGGGCCGCCAGGAACTTGCCCGTCACCAGGCGCCAGGTGGGCACCGGCAGGGTCATCAGGGTCTCCAGGGTCCCGGCGCGGCGCTCCTCGCTCCACAGACGCATGGTCAGCGCCGCGGTCAGGAAGATCAGGAGCACCGGCATCCAGTCGAAGAGCGGCCGCACGTCGGCGATGTTGCGTGCGAAGAAGGCATCGACCCAGAAGAAGACGAAGAGGGCCGCGGCCAGAAAGGCGCCGATGAAGATGTACGCGACCGGCGAGCCGAAGAAGGCTCGAAGCTCCTTGCGGGCGATCTGGAGTGTGTCAGACATGGGCGGCCTCCCCGGCCCGAGCCGCTGCACCGGATCGGTGTGTCCCATCACCGGAGAGCTCCCCCTCGGAGATGGCGCCGAACAGGGCCTCCAGGTCCCGGCGCTCCGGCTCGAGCGCGAACAGATCCCAGCCGGCCCCCGCCACCGTTCGGGCAACGGCGGGCGCCAGGGCGCGCGCGTCGCCCCCCTCGAGGGCGAAGCGGCGACGCGCGCCGTCGTCCTCCAGCAGGGACACACCGGAGACCCCGGGGACGGCGGCGAGGACCGGCTCCACCTCGGCGGGCGGGCGATTCAGGGTGACCAGCAGCCGCGGGTGGTGACCGATGAGCTCCAGGGCGCTGTCCATGGCCAGGCTCCCTGCACGCATGATGAGCACACGCTGGCAGACCGCCTCCACCTCCTGGAGGATATGGGTGGAGACGATGACCGTCGCCTCCCGGGCGAGCTCCCGGATCAGGTCCCGCATGTGCTGGATCTGGGTGGGGTCCAGGCCGTTCGTGGGCTCGTCGAGGATCAGGATCTTCGGGGAGTGCAGGATCGCCTGGGCCACCCCCAGGCGCTGGCGGTAGCCGCGGGACAGGGTTCCGACCGTGGCGGTCGCCTTGGGTCCGAGGGCGGTGCGCTCGATGGCCCGACGGATCGCGGCGGGGCGACGCTCCGGGGGCATGCCGTGCAGCAACGCCTGATACTCCAGGGAATCCAGGACCGTCTGCTCCGGATACAGCGGGCAGTTCTCCGGCAGATAGCCGATCCGACGCTGGACCTCCCGACGGCGCTCGGCGAGGTCCAACCCGTCGATGCGGATCGTCCCGCTGCTCGGCTCCAGAAAACCGGTCAGCATCTTCATGATGGTGGTCTTGCCGGCCCCGTTGTGGCCGAGCAGTCCGACGATCTCGCCGTGGCCGATGTCGAACGACACCCCGGCCACCGCCTTGAGCTCGCCATAACTGCGACTGAGCTCTCTAACCTCGATCATGGATAGCTCCCTTTCGGTCTGACTCTTCGTGCTTGCGTTGGTCTTGGAGGCGGCCTGCCTCCGGCGCGCGGTTTATTGCCGCGCGGCGCGCCGCCGGTCAAGTGACCGAATATTCAGGTTCGCCCGCGCGCGGGCCGCCCACACGGGCTCCACCACGCGATTGACGCACGTCAACCAAGCCTTCGTTCCTGAATATTCTTGAGAGGGATCAAGGTCGAGGCAGGCCTCCATGGGGACCCTGCGCCCCGTGAAGCCAGGTTCATTACAAGACTGAAACCTGGATCCAATCCCGCCCTATCGATACCCGGGTGCAGTCCGCCGGCGCGACCGACCGCCCGCGGCCCATCGCAATTGAGTGAAGAGGAGTGTGTCATGAGAAAGAATAGCAGAGCGCTTCAGCCGACCGGATGGGTCGGTCCATTGGTGGGCGTTGTCTTGCTGGCCTTGGGCTCCGCGGCTCAGGCCGACCGCCCGACGGGCAAGGCCGGGGTCGATTGGGGCGACCCGAAGGGCCAGGAATGCGTCGACTGCCACATGACCGAGAGCCCCGGCCTGTACTGGGAGTGGAACCACAGTCAGCACGGCCAGAGCGGTGTGACCTGTCTGGACTGCCACAAGGCCAAAGAGGGCGACATCGATGCGTTCCAGCACGAGGACGCCCTGATCTCCATCGTCGTTACGCCCAAGGACTGCTCGAACTGTCATACTACCGAGTTCGAGGAGATGGATGGCTCCCATCACTCGAAGGCCGGCCAGATCCTCGCTTCCTTGGACAACCTGCTCGGCGAGGTCGTGGGCGGTCCCGCGGCGGTCAATGCCGGCTGCCGCCAATGCCACGGCGCTGAGCTCGAGTTCATCACCGAGGGCAAGAACAAAGGGCGTCCAACCCCGGGGACCTGGCCGAACACCGGCATCGGTCGAGTGAACCCGGACGGCAGCTGGGGTTCCTGTACCGCCTGCCACGGCCGCCATCGCTTCTCTCGCGCCCAGGCACGCACGCCGGAAACCTGCGGCAAGTGCCACGTGGGCCCTGACCACCCACAAATCGAGGTCTACAACGAATCCAAGCACGGCATCATCTACCACGCCAAGGTGGACGAGATGAACCTGGAGTCGGACAAGTGGGTGGCCGGCGTCGACTACTCGGCCGCACCGACCTGCGCCACTTGTCACATGAGCGCCGGGGCGGGCATTGGCAAGACCCACAACGTAGGCGAGCGGATCTCCTGGAATCTGCGCTCGCCAATCTCGAAGAAGATCAACCTGGTTCGGCTGGAGAACGGCGACGAGTTCGACGTACCCGAGGGCAAGGAGATCCCGAAGGTCGGCGACGAGGCCAAGGGCTCCAAGGTGGTCGAGGTCCTGACCTGGAAGGACCGCCGGGCTAAGATGGAAAAGGTCTGTTTCGGCTGCCACGCAACCAGTGTCATCGAGGGCCATTACAAGCAGTTCGACGACGTCGTGGACCTGTACAATGAGAAGTTCGCGACTCCGATCGCCGCGGTCATGGGGGAACTCAAGGAGAAGGGCTACACCACCCCGGCACCCTTCGACGAGAAGATCGAGTGGATCTGGTGGGAGATCTGGCACCACGAGGGTCGCCGGGCCCGTCACGGCGCCTCCATGAGCGGCCCGGACTACACCTGGTGGAACGGCATCTACGACGTGGCCAAGCACACCTATTTCGAGTGGATCCCAGAGCTCAAGGAGGTCGTGATCGCAAAAGACGGCAACGATGAGTTCGCCACGGCCATGCTGGAGAAGCACTTCAAGCCCATCGACGGCCACGACTGGTACTTCAACGGCATGAGCAAGGAGGCCATCGACAAGGTGCGCGCGGGCTTCGAGGCACGCTATGGTAAGGGTGCCCTGAAGTAGCTCGGCCCGACTGGACCGAAGGGCCACGCCTCGCCACGGGGCGCGGCCTTTTCTTTGGGCCCCGATCCGGTCCGAAACACGACCCGCGAGGTGAAACCCATGTCACGCCCAGGATCGATCGCCATCGCAGCCTTGCTGCTCGCTTCCTTCGCCGGACCAGGTTGGACCGGCGACGCAACCGCCCTCATCGCCGAGGGCGAGGCCAACCTCAAGGCAGGAGAGATCGACGCCGGACTGAGCCAGTTCCGCCGGGCCGCCGAGCAGGATCCGAGCTCCAGCCTGGCCCAGACGCGCATTGGCGGCGCCCTCCTCCTCAAGCAGGACTACCGAACCGCCATCGAGGCCTTCCGCTCGGCCATCATGCTGGACGGGGCAAACGCCGATGCCTTCATCGGCATGGCGATGGCCTATCTGCACAGCGGCGACTACGCCCTGGCCCGGGCCTCATTGGAAGAGGCGAAACGCATCGACCCGGCCAAGGGGCTGAAGGTTGACGAGGTGATCGCCTACATCGACCAGCGGGAGGCGGGCGACGGGGGCCACTGAGGGCACGGCAACCGCTGCGCGACGCTTCTGCGGCGCCTCTCCGCCCCCCGGGGCAGGGCGTGCGGCCCCTGATCGGGCGGTGGCGGCCCGAGAAGGCCTCGCTGGCCTTATCGCCCCGGGTCAATCGGCCGTTAAGCGACAGGCACCTACACAGATCCAAGGATCGGGATCGGCGGACGAGGGGAGGCGGATCGCGACGGAAAGCCGGGCGCAGACCGGGTTGGGTCGGGCTAGGACCGCGTGGTCAGGGGCACTCTAATCGTGGCGTCCCACGACTCCGCTGCGCGTGGGGATCGGGGGTTGCTCCGAGGGTAGGCCCCCAGGGCCGGTCGGAAGCGCCTCATTGCGGACCAACCACGTGACCACCGATTCCGAACGCCGATCGAGCTGGCGGAACATCAGGCCAATGCCTTCGCCATCCCCATGCACGATCAACCCCGGCAACAACGCGGTACGCTCTCCGGCCGGCGTCATGACCCGCATGCGCACGTCCACGCAGCCGCTCCGCCAAGGGGCCGCCGTGCGCACGTAGATGCCCCCCCGGCTGATGTTCAAGGCCACCCCGAAGCCCGCGGTTCCGTCCTGGACACTGAGGCGCACCGGGATGTTCATCGGCACGCGCCGATCCAATCGGTGGTCCATCATGGTCTGGATGCCTCGCTCACTGGTGGATTGCCCCTCCGGGGCGACCCCCCTGTTCGGTTTCGGAAAAGACCGTAGGACGGCGATGGACAGCGGACCCTTCCGCCTGGACCCCATCTCCGCTGGGCCGCCTCGTCCAGCTCAGACCCGACCACCCGCAATGGGGCGCGCAAGACGAACGGGATCCTTCATGCGCTGGACGGTATTGAAGCTGAAGGGTGTACTACGCATCCGACGAGGACTGTGACGTGCTTTCCAATGCTCGCTCCGCCTCCAGCCAGTCCTCAACCTCGTGGCCAGGCGCGAATCGGCGGCGCCGGGACCACCCCGCGCATCCAGCGCAGCGACGATCGATTCCCAGGATAGAAGACCGGGGCCCCGGGGCGAATCCGTACCAATACCCACCATGACCCTGCCTCGATCATGGCATCAGGCAAGTCTCGCCAACGGCCCTGTCCTCCGATCTCCCAAACAAGCGCATCAGACCCCGGATCACTGCTGCCCATCAGTGGACAGACAGACTGCGGCCACCTGACACAGCTCGGCGATGTTCCCGACCTCCAGCTTTTCCATCATCCGGGCCCGATGGTTCTCTACGGTACGCGGGCTGATACCCAGGCGGGAGGCGATTACCTTGTTGGACATCCCCTTGGTCGCCAGCTCCATGACCTCCCGCTCGCGCGGCGTCAGCTGGTCGAACAGGGTCCGGAGCCTCAGGACCTCGGCGGCGCGACCACGGCGTCTCTCCTCCTCATCGAGCGACTGGCGAATGCGCCCTATCAGGACCCCAGTCGATACGGGCTTTTCCAGGAAGTCGACCGCACCGCCCTTGATCGCCCGCACCGTGGCCGGCACGTCCCCGAAGGCGGACAAGAAGATGATGGGCAGTGTGTAACCGAGTTGGGTCAGGGCCCGTTGCAGCTCGAGGCCACTCATTCCCGGCATGCGCAGATCCAGCACCAGACAACCCAGCTCCTCGGTACCGCAGGCATCCAGGAATGACTGGGCATTGGGGAAGGCCCGAACCTGGAACCCGGCCTGCTCGAGCATCAGAGTCATGGACTCCCGCATGGCGGCGTCATCGTCCACCACGAAGACGGTCTGGGCCTCAGGCATCCCGATTCGACCCTTCCGCCTGGAGCGGTACCGTGAAGTGGAATGACGCCCCCTCGGTCGTGCTCGCGTCGCTCCAGAGCCTTCCGCCGTTCGCCTCGACGATCTCACGACTGACCGAGAGCCCCGCCTCACCGCCCGAACCTGGGCCCGATGCGAGGATATCGAGCGGCCGTTCCCGCACATCCGACGAGAGACCGGGCACCGCGCTCCGAACCCTCACCTCCACCTCAGCGGGGCGCCGCGTGATCCCGATTCGGACCTCACCCCGAGGCAGGCCGCCAGCGTCCATGGACTGGATGCTGGCGCAGATGAGATCCACCAACACCTGCTCGAGCCCAACGGCATCCACCACCACGACGGGACTCGGCTCCAGTCGTTCGAAGCGGAGATCGACCCCGTGCTCCGTCGCGAACCATAGAACCAGCTCGACGGCCCCGGCAACCACCTCGCCGATCGACACGGGCTCCGGGCGCATGTCACGCCGACGCAGGAAGCCGCGCAGCCGCTGGACGATCTGGCTCGCGCGCTGGAGTTGGGTGTCGACCCCCTTGAGTGCGGCCGCCAGCGGGTCCGGCGCCGTCTGCCCCCGGTCCAGCAAGGCGACGGCGGTACCGCTGTAGAGACCCGCGGCGCCCAGGGGCTGGGCCAGCTCATGGACCAGGGAGGCGGCAAGGACCCCCAGTGTCCCGACCCGCGAAGCCTGGACCGCGCGCTCCCGGACCAGCCGCACACGCTCCTCCGCGCGCTTGCGGGCGGAGATATCGAGATGGACGATCAGCGCGCCTTCGAGGCCGCCGCCTAGGGCCGTGACGCTCACCAGAAACCAGCGATCCCGCTCGGCTGCGCGGCAAGGGTATTCCATGGAAAAGGTCTCGGCGCACCGCTCGACAACGGCCGTAACGCCGTCCGCGAGGGCCCGGATCCGTTGTTCATCCTCGCCCATGAGCCCCCGGACCATCGGCAGGTAGCCCAGACCCAAGCCCACGTCCGGACCGGCCGATGCATCCTGCTCCCGGGCGAAGCGCCGCCATGCCCCGTTAACCCCGACGATGTGCCCGCGGCTATCCAGCAGCACCACCTGTGACGGCAGGGCGTCCAATACGGCTTGGCTGAAGCGGTCGCCCTTCCAATCCTGCGCTCGGCGTCGCATCTCACGCTCGATGTCGTCTCATCGATCCTACACTGGTTGTGCCCAGGGGCCGCGGGCGAGGGCGCTCGACACCGCGCGCCCTGCCCCCCGAGCGCTGGAAAGTCCATGAATGGCAGCGACACTTGGGCTCAGACCGGGCGGCGCTCATCTGCCGGGGCGGGAACGCCCCCCTTGGGCCGGGGCCATTCATATCGCACCCCTGAGGAGGGGAACAGTAACCCCGTCCAAGGGGGCATCACAAATCGCGTCCTACGGCCCCGCGCTCGGCGGCACGGCAAGCAGAGCATGGGTTGCCACCGCGACGCCAGCGCTCACCGCGAAGCAGGACAACGCATCCGACCCGACGGGGTCGAAGCGCCTCAACCGGGCTCACGGGGCTGGATCGGGGGCGCATCCTTGCCGGCCGATGCCAGCTCCCGGTAACGAAAGCAGTCCAGGGTGTGATCGTTGACCAGTCCCACGGCCTGCATCAAGGCGTAGCAGATGGTGGTACCGACGAACTTGAAGCCCAACCGCTTGAGCTCCCGGCTCATGCGATCCGAGTCCCGGGTGCTGGCGGGTACCCGGTCGAGACTGGGCCAGGCGTTCTCGCGGGGTCCGCCATCGACGAAGTCCCACAGGAGCCCCGAGAGATCCAGACCCTGCTCCCTCAGGGCAAGCACGGCCCGGGCATTGTTGATGGTCGACTCGATCTTGAGCCGGTTGCGGACGATGCCGGGATCGCGGAGGAGTCGCTCCAGGTCGTTGTGGTCGAAACGGGCGATCCGCTCCGGCTCGAACCCTGCAAAGGCGCGTCGATAGCCGTCGCGCTTGCGCAGGATCGTCAGCCAGGAGAGTCCCGCCTGGGCCCCCTCCAGGGTCAGCATCTCGAAGAGATGGCGCTCGTCTCGGCTCGGGACCCCCCACTCCAGATCGTGATAGGCGCGGTAGAGCGGATCGGACGCGCACCAGGCGCAGCGGACCCGGCCATCGGCCTCCACGATCACCTCAGGCCCCCGCCAGGCGATCGAGGACGCCGAAGAGCGCCCCGTTGATCCGCCCGTAGTCCTCGGGTCCGGCCGACAGGATGCGCTCCGCGCTTTGAACGAAGGGGCCGGGACGAAGCTCCTCCGCGCACTGGGTGACGAGGTCCTGCACGCTCGTCGGGGTGGACTCGAGATGGAACTGAAGCCCCAGGACGCGACCGTCGTAGAGGAAGGCCTGATGGGGGCAGGCATCGCTGCGCGCCAGGTGGACGGCACCGGGCGGCAAGTCGAAGGTGTCACCATGCCAGTGAAGGACCTGCAGCGACTGGGGCAGGAACCTGACCAGGGGCGACTCCAGCCCCTCCGGCGTCAGCTCGATGGGCATCCAGCCAATCTCCCGGTGGGCATTGCGATAGACACGCCCGCCCAGGACCTCGGCGATCAACTGGGCCCCCAGACAGATCCCAACCACCGTCTTGCCGGCGCCGACGGCGTCTCGGATGGCCTGCTTCTCAGGCACCAGCCAGGGAAAGGCATCCTCATCCGCCACGCCCATGGGCCCACCCATCACGACCAGCCAATCGTAGGTCGCCGGACCCGGTGGGACCGCCCCGGCATACAGTGGTGCCACGTCGATGCCGTGCCCCCGGGCCTGGGCCCAGTCCGCGATCCCGGCAGGCCCCTCGAAGGGCACATGGGTCAGGCATTGAATGCGCATGGATCTAGGTCCCCCTGCTGGGATCCGTTGTTGGACTCCGTTGGTCGAGGCGCCGGTCGCCGACCCGAGGCCGACCGCCCCCGGGCCCTCGGCGTCCGCGTCGAGCGCTCAGCAGCCTGGATCCTCAGCGATCAGCTCCAGGGCGCTCTTCAGAAGGGCGCTGGTCCGATAGAGCCCCACAAGGGTCTTGGCGTCCGTGACCGTGCCGTCCGCGCACCAGTCCAGGGCCTGATTCAGCGGGAGCCAGTGGATCTCGATCAGCTCGTCCGGACCATGGTCGTGGCCCAGGAGCTCCAGCCCGCGGGCCAACCAGAGGTGGATGACCTCGGTGAGCACGCCGGGAGAGCTGTGCATCCGGCCGAGGTCCCGCCAGTCCGCGGCCCGAACCCCCGCCTCTTCCTCCAGCTCCCGGCGAGCCGTGTTCATAGGCTCCTCGCCGGGATCGATCTTTCCGGCGGGAAGCTCCCACAGCCAGCCATCGCCCGCGTGGCGGAACTGTCGCAGCAGGCAGACGCGCTCCTGCTCGTCCAGGGCCACCACCGCGGAGCCGCCGGGATGCCGGATCACCTCCAGCTCCACCCGGCGCCCGTTAGGCAGCTCCACCGTCTCCATCGCCACATCGATCACCCGTCCCTGGAAGACGGGCTCCCGCTTCAGTATCCGGTCTTCGCTCATGGCTGGATTCCCCTCGTAGGTCGTCGCCTGGGCCGGTCCACGGGTCCCGCCACCCAAGTCATACGCCTAAACTAGCGACGCCGCGGACAACGCACAAGCCAAGGCAACCCCTGAGGCAACCCATGGACATGCACGACCGATCCGAGAATCCAGGTCGCCCGAACAAGCTCCGTCCCTGGACCGAGCTTACCGAGGAGGAGCAGACCCGGCTGCGCATCGCCTACGGACACCATCTCGATACACTGCCACCGACCTGCTCCCTCGAGACCAAGATCGAGCGCTTCCGGCACTGGCTCGCGTCTCAGGGCGTCGACTACCCGGGCTAGGGACGGTCGGCGGGATCGCGGGCCGGGGCGCCCGCGGTCTCGTCCAGCCCGCCGCGCGCCGGGGCCGGCCCAGGTGAAGGCCTCGGCAACAGGAAGGCCAGGGCGCCGAGGATCAACGTGGTCCCGAGCAGGAAGAGGTGGAGGTTGACCGCGCCGGCGAGGGCCTGCCGGGCATCCACACCCAGGGGTACGAGGGCGGCCACCGCGGCGAGCTCGTAGCTGCCGCTGCCGGCAATGCCGTGGAACGGCAGCACGCTGGAGAGCTCCGCCCCCATCACCCCCGCCAGTACCCGCCAGAAGTCGACGGGGACGAAGTGCTGGAGGACGCTGGCAAAGGCGACGAACTTGAGACTCCAGGACACCGCCGTCCAGACATAGACCCGGGCGATCAGCCAGGGGTCCCGGGGGGCGGCTGCCGCCACCCGCCCCAACAACAGGCCCAGACGCCCGGGTCCGATGGTGCGCCCGGAACGCCCTGCCCGGCCGACCAGGCTCAGGATCCCCAGCCCGGCGAGCCAGAGCGCGGCGAGGGCCATCCAGAGCAGGGAGGGCTGCCGCAGGTAGAGAATCAGGATGCCGATCAGTCCCAGGAAGTGCAGGTCCAGGATGCGGATCCACAGGAGCGCGGCCGCCGCATCGAGGAACCCGTGGGAGAAATAGCGGCGCATGAGCCAGGGGAAGAGCATCTCCCCCACACGCATGGGCAACAGGTTGTTGGCGGTGTTGTGCAGGACACTGAGCCTAAGCACCTGGAGAAAGCGGCCGGAGACGAGCGGGCGAAACCAGTCGTAGACCCGCACGGCCCGCAGCCCGTAGCTCAGGGCCGTGAGCAGGAAGAGCCAGGAGATGAGGAGGGGTGAGAAGGCCGACCAGGGGGCGAGCAGTGTCCCCCACCCGATTGTGAGGTGGATCGTGCCCACCAGGCCCGCCAGCAAGGCCCCACCGACCAGCCAGTCTCGCGGACGACCGAGCCCCGGGATCCCAGCGCCCGGCGGTCCTTGCCCGTTCAGCCCTTTGCCCGGCGGCGGGACTTGGGCGGATAGATCGGAGGCTCCCCGGACGGACGGGTCTTGAAGCGTCGGTGCACCCAAAAATACTGCTCCGGCAAGGTGTGAATGCGCGCCTCGATGTGGCGATTCATGAGAGTCGCGTCGGCCTCCGGATCCCCCGTGGGGAACGGGGCCAGCGGCGGGTCGAAGATCAGCTCCAGCCCGCGGCCCCACGGGAGGTAGCGGGGAAAGGTCGGGATCACGATGGCACCGGTGAGTGAGGCGAAGCGCCCCAGCATGGGCACGGTGGAGGCCGGCACCCCGCAGAAAGGTACGAAGATACCACGCCGTCCGGCGTCCTGATCCGGGAGGTAGAAAAATGGCCCGCCGCGCCGGATCTCCCGGATGAGGCCCCGCAGATCGCCGCTGCGCTCAACGGAAATGCTGCCGTATTGACGGCGTGCACGGCGCACCCGCCAGTCCACCACGGGGTCCCGAATGCGCTGGTACATGTAGATGCCCGGGTGCACGAGGCCTGTGATGGCGATCCCCCCCAGCTCGAGCCCCACGAAGTGGGGAGCCAGGAGGATCACAGGCCTACCCTCGGCGATGAGGGCGTCGATACGACCGCGGTTTGGCATCTTCACCAGCCTGGCGAGACGCCGTCGTGAGATGCCCCACCCCACCCCCTGGCTGAGGGCCGCGACGCCGAGCCAGCCGAAATGGTCGCGCAAGATGCGCTCGCGCTCGGCCTTGGGCGCTTCTGGGAGACAGAGCTCGAGGTTACGTGTCGCCACCGTCCGCCGATCCCTGGCCAGCCAGTAGCCGAGGCGGCCCAAGCCCCGACCGAGTGCCCAAATCAGGGGAAAGGGCAACCTCCCCAGGCCATAGATCAGGGCCACCGCAAGCCAGCTCGGCCAATGCCGCGGGTGCCAGAGCCCCGATTCCGGGTTACGAGATGAATCCTGGCCTGGCATGGAGGTGCGGACGGGGAATGGGACCGGGCATCACTCGAACACGCACTCGACGATGCGTTCCACGAAGGGGAGCTCGGCGAGTGCCGCCAGCACGTCCCGGAATCCCGGCTGGTGGGTGTTCCCGAGCACGAGCACCTGATCAGGCCGGCAACCGATCCGTCCCCGGCTACCGGGCAGGAAGCGGGCGCTCGGATCAATGGCCGCCACCCGCTCCCGATAGCGCGCCGCCCCCGGGATGCAGTACTCGTAATCCAGGGCCCGGCGCCCATCCGGCGGACCCTGGAGCCCGGATTCGTCGAGCCGATTCAGGTCGAATCGAATGGCACCCGAGGGTCCATCGCCCTCCCCCGCCGCGGCACCGGGGCTGGCGAGAAAGAGGAGCGACAGCAACGGAAGCGATCGATGGAACATAGGCCGCGGGTTCGATCCTCTGCTTGAGCCGGCAGTCCCTGCCTCAATTCTCGAACTTATAGAAGATGTCCCCGCCGGGACTCTCCCCGGTCTCGGTCTGGAGCTCGATGCTCCGGGTCAGGTCGTAGCGGAGCTTCACCTTGTCCTTCTGGTCGCTCAGCCCGCTCTCGTATTCCACGAAGAGCTTGGGTGCCACGTAGGTGCCGAAGGACAGGGAGCGGTCCTCGGTTCCCGTGTCCCGTCGCGGAGGGATGCCGGTCAGCACGTACTTGGTGATCTCTGCCTGGGTCATGTCCGGGTCGCTCTCGGAGAAGAAGGCGAGCTTGGGCTTGCGGATGGTCCCGCGCACCCGCACCCCCGCCGAGCCGTCACCCCCTTCCCGCTGGGCCTGGAGCAACAGACCGGGGTTGTCGATCGGGCTCTTGGCATAGATCAGCCGCCCCTGCTCGATGGTCAAGGGCGCGCCGAACTCGGCGGCCAGTCCAAACCCGCCCGAGATCCGGTAGATCCCGTCGACGATGGAGAGCTGACCATCCCCCAACATATCCCGACCGGGCTGCTGGAAGACCCGCAAGTCCCCGGTCAGTCGTCCCCTCACCCCGAAGCCGTCGATGGTCACGTCATCCCCGAGCTTGAGCCGCACGTCGATGTCCACCGGGAATGGAGGGGCCTTCTCTTTGGCCTTGTCGACCGTCACCACATCTGACGAGGGCTTCACGGTCCCCGCTGGAATGTTGCGGGGGCGGATGCGTGCCTCGGGAACCAGGACCTCGCCACGAACCTGGGCAGCCGTGGGGCTGAGCTCGACCCGGAAGCTCGGTGACACGATGGCATAGTACTCCTTGGTATCGGCGACCTTAAGACGCTCCCCCGCGGCGCGCAGGTCACCGGTGACCCCCGTGGAGCCCAGGGTCAGGCCCCCGGAGACCTCCAACCGGCCTCCACCCACGTCACCCTGACCCTGGAGGTCCAGGCGGTCCCGGCTGGCCAGGAGGTTGAGGTCGAGGTCCTTGACCTTGAGCCCGATCAGCGGCACCTCGCCGCCCAGCCCCCGGGCAGCGCCCTGGCCCTGGATCTCGGGCCGCGCGAGGGTCCCGCCGAGCCGCAGGTCGGCGGCGATGTTCCCCGTAACATTCGTCAGATCGGGGATCAGGTTGGAAATCCGGGAGATTCCGTCCAGCTTGGCCTGCACCTCCCCCCGGAGCGGCTGCTCGGGCCGGGCCGGGGCGTCCAACCGCCAACCGGGGAGGTCCAGACTTCCCGTCAACTCGCCGAGATCCTTGAGCGGAGCACCAAGGCGGGCGCCGATCCCGTTGGATCCTGCGTCCAGAGACAGCCGGAAACCGGAAAAATCCAGCTCATCCTCCTTGCCGCCGCCGAGGGACGCCCGGATGCGCCCCTGGGGGATCTCCGCCACCGCCGTCCCCGTCAGCACGGGCCCCGATGCCTGGAAGCGGCCCTTGATCCGCGCCGCACCCTCCGCGACCAGGTTTGGGGGCAGAAATGCCTGGACAAGCTCGAAGCTCAGTTGATCCAGGTCGATGTCGGCGGTCCAGCTGCCCGCCTCGGCCTGATCGAAGCCCAGGCAGCCCCCCGACCCCTGGGCATTTCGCAGGCACAGGGGCCCGGCACTGATCTGTTGGCCCGCGAGCTTGACCGGCATGGGTTGTTGCAGACGCCAGGCCCCGAGCAGGTCCTGGTCGAGATCCAGGCGCCGCAGGCTGCCTTGGTAGGCCCCGCCCTGGTCGAGGGAGCCCGTCGCCTCGAGCTGGACCGACACCGGCTGACCGTTGAGGCTGGCGCTCAGCCGGTGATCGGGCATGCCCCCATCGCCGCGCACCGTCAGGGTGTCGAAGCGCAGCCCTCCGGCGAGTAGATTCTTCCCGTCGAGCCGGATGGCGAAGCGGCCCTCCGGGGTCAGGCCAACGTCCGCCGATCCCGCGAGGTCTTCGACCCCCTGACCCGCGATCTCCAGATCCCGGGCCGACAGGTCGAGCTTGAGCTGCGGGGCCTTGAGAGTCCCGTCCAGCCGGCCCTTCGCGCCGACGCTTCCCCTGGCATCGGGCAGCAGGCTCGCGAGATCGGGAGAGCTCAGCTCGAACGCGAGGCCGATCGACTCACCCTCGAGGGCACCGTCCACCTGCGCCACGGTGGGGCCCGACGAGGCCTTGAGCCCCTCCACCTGGATCGACTTGCCGGCCATCCGGACCTGCCCCTCCACCGCCACGGGGTAGCCCCGAAGCTCCCCCTGGAGCCCCTCGATTGCAGCCTGTGCATGAGGCCCGTCGGCCTCCAACGTCCCCTGGGTCAGGATCCGACCGCCGATTCGCCCCGGCCATTCGGGCGCATAGGCCCCCGGGTCCAGGTCGCTGGCGACGAGCTCGGCCTCCCAGCTGACCTTGGGGTCCCAGCCCACCCGGCCTTGGCCCTCGACCCGTCCCTCGAGCGCCTCCAGGCGGAGCGTCGCGATATCGGTGCCGCGCTGGTCCCCGCGTCCGCCCAGAGCGAGCCGGGCGGGTGGAAGACCCGGCCCCTGGGTGGTCACGGCCAGGTCGTAGTCGAAGCCCGTGAGCCCGCCCTTGGTCTCCAGCGCCAGCCCGATACGGTCCTCCAGTCCGGGCGCCAGGTCCACGGGGTTCAGGTCCTCCCCGCGCACCCGCAGGTCCCAGGTCAGCTCGGGGGCCCAGGCCAGGTCACCGGACGCGCTCAGGGTCCCGCCCAACGCCTTGATCTCCAACGGCTCGACCTTGGTTGCGTTCCTGTCACCGGTGCCCGAGAGTCCGAGCTCCAGGGCCGGAAGCCCTGGACCCTGGGCCGCCGCGGACAGGCTGTAGTGATAAGCGTCGAAGGTACCGGAGGCATCCAGGGTCCCGCGGGGCGACTCGGCCAGCAGGTCGCCTGAGAGGGGCCAGCGCAGTCGCTCCCACGAGCCCTTGAGCGCGAAACGTCCGGCGTCTGTCTTGAGGTCCAGGTCGCCCCCGAGGTCGAAGATCGCCCCGGAGACCGACTCATGAAGCTCCAGGGTACGCACGGCCAGCGCCCGGTCCTTCCACTGCACGTCCAGGTTGGCCTCCAGATGCCCGAAGTCGGGGAGATCCGGGGCCTTGCCGTCCAACCTGCCCGTGACCGTGGCGACGTCCAGGTCCCCTTTGGTCTCGATGCGGCCGGTGAGGTCGATTTGGGGGGCGTCGAGGGCGAAGTCCGGCAGGTCCACACCCAGAAGCTCGACGCGACCCTCCCAGCTCGGCCGTCCAAGAAGGTCCTGGACCTCGGCGTCGAGCCTCGCGCGGGCCGAGCCGGTGAGGTCATGCTCGATGCGAAGGCGCTGGAGGTCACCGCCGAGATGACCCGCCCCCTGGAGCCGGACCCCCGGGGGCAGAGTCAGCTCCCAATTCAGGTCGAGACCGAGTGGATAGGCATCCGTCAGCCTCGCCTGGCCGGTGGCCTGGGCGGTCAGGCTGGGCTGCGGAAGCGCCACCTCCAGGCGCGTCACATCGAGCTCGCCCCCTTTGAGCCGCGCGGCCAAAGCGGCGCGATCCAGGGCGAAGGTGGGCTGCTCGGCCCCCGGCTCGGACACCCGCAGGCGCTCCACCAGGGCCTCGTCGATCTCGATGGCGATGGGCAGCACCACCTCGGGCAGGGCGACGGGCTCCCGCGCCTTGTCCTCGCTCGGCGCCACGGTCACAGCGATGTCACGGGCCGCGAGCTGGCGGACGCGCAGGGTGCCGGTGATTGCCCCCAGGGGTGACCAGTCGAGGTCGAGGCTGCCCAGACTCAGGTCGAGGCCCGGAAGGTGGACCTCCACGCCCTCCAGATGAAGCCGCCCCAGCACCCGCCCCTGGACCTCGCCCACCCGGATCACCCCCGGGGCCAGATCCGTGGCGATGGCGATCGCCGTCCGCAGCCCCGTCTGGGTGCCGAGCACCAACCCCGCGAGCAGGAGCACCAGGAGCGCGAGCTGGACGCCGACCGCGAGCAGGAGGCGGAGCACGAAGCGGAGCGGGCGGGCGCCGCCCGAGGGGCCTCCCGGGACGGTCGTCCCGTCCCCCGCCCCGGGAACCGGCGGGACACCGGGGCCCGGCTCGCCGCGCGCCGAGTGGCTGGCCGGGGTCTCGCTCACAGGTCGGGGCCGATGATGATGTGCAGCCGGGCGGGCGGCACGCCCTCCCGATCCGTCCACCAGTCATCCTTGGTGAGGGCGAAGGCCACGTCGAATCGGATCTGCCCGATGGGCGAGAGCCAGCGCAGACCGACCCCCACGCTCTGGTTGTACTTCTCGACGTAGTCCGGGTCGAAGGCGTTCCCGAAGTCGGTGAACACGGCAGCGCTCCAGGGACCCTTAATCCGGCGCTCCAGCTCCAGGCTCCCCACGGCCAGATAGCGACCCCCGACGGCCTCGTCGGTCACGGGGTCGTTGGGACCCAGGACATCCCAGCCCCACCCGCGTATCGAGTTGTCGCCACCGGCGTAGAAACGACGGCTCGCCGGCAGGTCGTCCACGCTGTTTGCCAGGGTGATTCCCAGATCCGCCCTGCCAATGAACCGGTAGTCGTCCCAGAAGGCCCGGATCCATTTGACATCGAGCGTGGCGCTCAGATAGCTAACCGGGGAAATCAGGGCATCGGTCGTGCCCAGGATACCGTATTTGATCCGGTAACCCTTCCTCGTATAGATCGGATCGTCGCTTACCGTCTTGGCCCAGGTGATATAGGGCACCAGCTCGTTGGCGACGTTGGATTCGACATCGTTGATGGTGTAATCCTCGTAGCGATAGTCGATGCCGATGGTTCGCCTCCAGCGCCCCGGGGTGACAATGGAGCGGGCGAATTGGAGCGTACCGATCCAGCCCTTGTTGGTGGCGGTGTCGTAATAGGTGACCTCCGGCTTGATGCTGAGGTAATCCCGCAGGGGGTCACGGATCGGGATTCGATAGTCGAAGTTCCAGTCCGAATAATTGGGGGACAGGGTGAGCTCGGTGCGGGACTTGTGCCCCCATCGATTCCAATAGCGGCGGCGCCAATCCAGGCTTAGGCGGGGACCCGTGTCCGTGGCATAGCCGGCGCCCACCCGGTACTTGTTGGGCGTGTTTCGATGGGCGACCACCTCGATGGGAACCGTGTACCCGTCCTCGCTCTCGTCCTTGAGCGGGGTCACCTCGATCTCGTCGAAGTACTCGGTCCCAAGCAGGCGTGACTGAAGCCCCACGAGCTTGTCGGGATCGTAGACATCCCCGGGCTCGAACCTCACGTACCGATGCAGGAAGGCATCATCCAGCAGATCCTGCTTGAAACGAACCTCTCCCAGACGGTATTGGGGGCCAGTGTCGAGGTGGACCCGGATTCTGGCCTCGTAGGCCACGGGGTCGATCAGGACCTGATGCTCCACCAGCTGGTAGTCGAGGTAACCCCCGGAGGCCGCCTCGTAACGCAGATCGGACTTCGCCTTCTCGTAGTCGGCGTGCAGCAGCACATCCCCGACCTTCATCGGGAACTCCTTGGGGAAGGCGGGGTTGTCCGCCCCGGGGCCGGTCACCTGGTAGTCGACGGCAGCGATCTTCACCGGCGGCCCCGGGTCCACCCGGTAGGTCGCGACCCAGGTCCCATTCGGTTCGGCGGGCTCGCTGAGTGAATCCTTCACGTCCACGCGATAGAGTCCGAAGGGGGCCAGGGCCTCGCGGATCTGCTCCGGCGCCAGACGGTGCAAACCGAGGAGTCGCGGCACCCCCAAGTCCGGGTCATTGCGCTCCTGGTAGATCGCGAGCAAGGCCAGGACATTCTCCTGCTGCTGCCCCTGAAGACCCTCCACCTTCACCTCGAGATCGAGCGCTAAGGCCTCCACGGCGACAAAGAACAGGGCGAGCGCCAGGAAAGGGGCGCACGCGCGAGGCCCGCTCCAATTCAAACCACTCGATCTTCCGCTCACGGCCAGGGACGGGGGTCGGCGCGAACCAGCTTGTTTCAGAAGAGCCACACTGGGAGACCTGGAAGCGACAGCATCGCTATGTTAGCAGATGCGCGTTGGGCCTCCGGCTTCCCGGGGACATCCTGATCGAATGCCATCCTGGCACTCGATCAGCTCGCGGCAATCCCTCGCCCGGACGGGAAGTGCAATCAATCGGCGCTGCCCTGAACGCTGCAGGTCCGAAGGCATCAGGCCCGCTGAGTAAGCTCCCGCCGCAGAGCCCGAATCTCCTCACGCAGCTCCCGCACCTCGGTTTCGATCTGCGCCGTATCCCGGTCGAGGGTCCGTTCGATCATCTCCCGGTCCCTGGCGATCTGATCTTCGTGCAGGGTCTGCATAGTGTCCACGATGATGCCGATGAAGAGGTTCAGCATGGTGAAGGTGGCCACCAGGATGAAGGGCACGAAGAATGCCCATGCATAGGGGTGCTCGGCCATCACCGGACGAACGATTCCCATCGACCAGCTCTCCAGGGTCATGACCTGGAAGAGGGTGTACATGGAGGCCCCCACTGAGCCGAACCACTCGGGAAAGTCCACCCCGAAGAGACCCGTCGCCATCACGGCGAAGACATAGAACAGGATCAGCATCAGGACCGCGATGGAAGCGATGCCGGGCAGGGCCTTGAGCAGGGCCTCCACCACGAAACGAAGGCGCGGCACCATGGAGATGAGCCGCAGCACACGCAGTACCCGCAAGGCGCGCAGCACCGCCAGGGGTCCGCTCGCCGGAACCAACGCGATACCCACGACCAGGAAATCGAAGACGTTCCAGGCCCGGCGGAAGAAGCCAAGCCCGTGCGCATAGAGCTTGAGCAGGATCTCCAGCACGAAGACCGACAGGATCAGCCGGTCGATGCCATGGAGCAGGACCCCGTGACGTGCCATCAGTGTCTGTGAGGTCTCCAACCCCAAGGTCACGGCGTTGATGAGGATCAGGGCAACGATAGCGTTCTGGATTGGACCGGACTCGATCCACTCACCGATGCGTTGACGACTCCACACGGTAAGACTCCCCTTGGAGCGGGCTCATCACCCAATTGCGACGATTGTAGAGATGCGCTTGGCCCCTGGGCCAAATGTCACATGCATGTCTTTGGAGGCGTCCTGGACAGGCCGCGTGTGAAAGTCATTGCAGGCACGGCTCCCCCTGGGCCCGCACAAGCCAGTCGAGCAGATGGGCGAGGGCGGCATCCAGATTCGTCGAGGCGGCGGGAGAAAGGTCCCGGCCCAGCTCGAAATCATAGCCGCGAATGGCGAGCTGATAGCACCGGGGCTCTGGCCCTCC
>Ga0316576_10000286_pt1 | contig 22214 bp, 20 predicted proteins | sample S0NA_FD_203075 | JGI IMG/M metagenome (GOLD analysis project Ga0316576, IMG submission 203075) | Rhizosphere microbial communities from salt marsh grasses in Alabama, United States - S0-2_050615r3r5 | ecosystem: Host-associated > Plants > Roots > Rhizosphere | place: USA: Alabama | collected...
CGTCCTTCAGTGCGACAAATTTGCCACAATTTAATTAGCTGGTGATGGCGCACAACCTCGGCAAATGAATAACCGATTGCGCGCTTTTGATCATATTTCAACATTCGCGCCGCGGCGGGATTAATGAACAACACGCGTCCCAGGGCGTCGGTAATTATAGCGCCATCAGCCATGTTTTGGAATACTATCGATAACTGCTGCTTCTCTTCTTCGAAGCGACGCATTTCATTGCGAAGACGATCGGACAGATCGTTTACAGCGCGCGTGAGATCAGCCTCTTCACCACTTGACCGAGGTAATACTCGGACATCGAATTCGCCCCCAGCGATGCGGTTGGCTACATCGGTCAGTTCATGAATATCCGAGCTTTTTCTTGCTGTAATCCAAAGGGTAATACCAACTATGAGCACCAATCCGATGATGGCGATAATCAAGCCGCCACTTCTCGCGCAGGATTGAGTCACTCCACAGCCGGTAATGCGATTATAAAAGCTTATCCCTGCAAGGGCGGCTGTGAAAATTACAGCATAGAGAAGCGCTAAGCGCCAATTTGCATAACGAAACAAAAAAGGTACCTGATTAGAGTTATAAAATAGATCAAGGGATTTTAACTATCAAACCGATAACCAATTCCACGTACGGTGACGATACGCACCGGATTATTGGGATCGGACTCGATTTTTTCTCTCAGCCAACGCACGTGAACGTCTACAGTGCGGCTGTTCCCATCATATGTCCATTCCCAAACACGCTCCAAGATAAGATCCCTGGATACCGCGATTCCCTTATGCCTGGCCAGAAATAGGAGCAGTTCGAACTCTTTTGGTTTAAGCTTTAAAGCCTCGCCATCCAAAAATACTTCGCGCCGGTTCTCATCTATAGTTAAATTTCCAAAATTGAGAATCAGGCTCTGCTTTGGGGTAGTCATAGTGCTGGCACTAGATTTAGAAGCAACGTCTTCGCGAATCAGCTCCGTGCGCCGCAAATTTGCCTTGACCCTTGCCATGAGCTCGCGCATGCTGAAAGGTTTGGTGATATAGTCATCCGCCCCCATCTCCAAACCGACTATTTTATCAATTTCCTCTGTGCGCGCGGTGAGCATTAGTATCGGCACACTGAGTTCTTTGCGAATAATCCGGCAAACCTCGAAACCATCAATCTCCGGAAGCATGACATCCAGGATGATTAAATCAGGTTTTCGCTCGCGCGCGAGCTGCAAACCAGCACGGCCGTCTCCGGCCTTCAAAACATCATATCCCTGCCGCTGCAGGTTATACTGGATCATTTCTGACAATGTATTGTCATCTTCAACAACTAATACTTGATAGGCCATTGTTTACCTCAGTAATCCAGCTCCATTCTAACGGGTTATACATCGAATTACCATTAATTTCTTCTGTCCCAAACCGAAATAATCCGATACAATATTATCTAAGGTCAAGTTCCCGCTTAGCCTTTTGGCAAACCAATCAACACAATAGGAGAAATAGATGTTAAATCTCGCCGTTTTGCTAGATGACAGTGCCCGTGAAGTTCCTAATCGAGATGCCGTGATATTTAACGATGTCAAACTAACTTATGCACAGGTTAATGGTGCTGCCAATCAGGTGGCTAATGGCCTTGCAACCTTAGGTATTACCAAGGGCGACAAAGTTGCCCTATCCTGCCCTAATTTGCCCTTTTTCCCGATTATTTATAATGGCATTCTAAAAGCGGGTGCGACTGTTGTACCGCTCAACGTCCTGCTGCGCCCTCGAGAAATCGCTTACCACCTGGCCGATTCAGACGCCAAGGCTTATTTCTGTTTTCAAGGCACGCCGGAGCTGCCGATGGGTAACTTTGGATACGAGGGTTTCCAGGCAGCAGATGGGTGCGATTATTTCTTTATGATTACGGCCGATCCCGCCGGACCATCACCCATTGATGGGACAACCACCTTGGGGCAGTTCATGTATAACCAGCCTCCTACCTTCGATACCGTTTTGACGGACGCTGACGACACGGCCGTCATCTTATACACCAGCGGTACGACAGGCCAGCCAAAAGGCGCGGAATTGACACACAGCAATATGATCATGAATGCCCGGCTTGGGGATAATATGTTCGATTTGGGCAATGATGAAGTTACCCTGATCACATTGCCATTATTTCATTCGTTCGGCCAGACGGTGCAAATGAATATGGGCTTTTATAAAAGATGGACGTTGACTCTTTTACCAAGGTTCGATCCCGCTGCCGCCCTGGCTATTATGGAACGAGATAATGTCTCCGTATTCGCCGGCGTACCGACCATGTATTGGGCTATGCTCAACTATCCCGGAGCAGATAAATTTGATTTAGCCAAAATTTCCGAGAACATGAATCTTGCCGTCTCCGGTGGTTCAGCCATGCCGGTAGAGGTGATGAAAGCTTTCAACAAACGATTCACCGTTAAAATTCTTGAAGGCTACGGTCTATCAGAAACAAGTCCTGTCGCTTCTTTCAACCGGACTGACAAACCCACCAAACCCGGCTCTATTGGTCTGCCGGTTTGGGGCGTCAGCATCCGGATTGTTGACTTGGAGGGGGATGATGTCCCGGTGGGTGAAAAGGGAGAGATATTGATCAAAGGCCACAACGTGATGAAAGGGTACTACAAACGGCCTGAAGCAACAGCTGCTGCATTAGAAAACGGCTGGCTGCACACCGGTGACATCGGTACATTTGATGAGGAGGGTTATATCTACATCACAGATCGTGTAAAGGATATGATTATTCGTGGTGGGTTTAATGTCTATCCACGTGAGATTGAAGAAGTCATGATGACCCATCCCGACATCAGCATGGCGGCCGTAATCGGCGTGCCCCATGATCGACATGGCGAAGAGGTAAAAGCTTTTGTCATTTTGAAAGAAGGGGCTGAATGCTCAGAGGATACAATCGTCGGCTGGTGCAAAGAAAATATGGCTGCCTACAAGTACCCACGAATCGTCGAGATCCGTGGGGAACTACCTATGACAGCCACCGGGAAAATACTCAAACGGGAATTACGTACCGAATAGTCTTACGCCAGTGTGTTCACTTAGCAAACAGAGAAAAAGGGGATTCTCACAGCTTAGAGAATCCCCTTTTATTATTTGTCCGGGAATTTGTAGTTCGTTTCTCTGTGCCTATTTGATAGTGGATCAGAGATGCCCTTGAAAAAAGTTCGTGGCAACGGCCGAGTGGTCAAGAATGTAATTGTAACCACCGAAACGATGTTGGGAGTTGACGAATAATAATTGTTCCGTACAGGGCGTCATATCAGCGATAACGGACACATCTTCTACACTGCCCCATTCATCTCCTGTTCCTTGCAGGTAAAGTACCGGCACATTTCCGCTGCCGCTGGCTGCAAACGCAGGTACTATTCCGGCAAGTCGCGGCCCTCCAAAAAGCTGGTAGAAAAAACCGGAAATCGTACTGATCAGGGGACCAAAAAGACCAAACAAATTAGCGAAAATACGCTTTGAAAATACCATGGGTGTCGTTGGCTGCACGGCAATAGCAGCTTTGATCTTACTGGTTTGAGGTAGGGCGAAAAGGATCGCATTGGCACCCATTGAAAAACCCAGAGCGCCGATTCGTTCGCTATCCACGTCGTCTCGTTCTTCCAAATAAGCAATCGCTCCGAGTAAATCCTTCGCCTCACTCTGACCGAAGGTTACCGGATGGGCTGTCGCACTTTCGCCATGATTTCGTAAGTCGAAAGTGAGGACGTTATATCCTGCGTCATGGAGATCAGAGATCATGCGCAGTAGATCTACCGGCTTGCTGCCTGTTACATTTGAGAACAGCGTTCCCCCTTCAAATCCCAAACGATTCCACTGCCAGCCATGGACAAGCAAGATTGTTGTTCCATCGCGGGTGTTTGCTCCCACAGCCGGTATAAACCAGCCTGATACCCTGAGGCCATCTTGTGCCGGGAACTGCACGTTTTCAAAGGCAAGCCCTTTTTTCTGCGGAGTTGCTGCCAGATGCTGTCGCGTAGGGGCAACCATCATGCGAGTGATATATGCAGAAATCGCCGTTGCCAATCCGAGACTAAAACCTGCTATGGCAAAAAACCAGCGCATTGATCGTCGAAATGTACTCATTCGATCCTCGCTACTTCAATTAAAACAGTGAAGAACAGTGGGATTATACACCTTTCCCGTATGCTCCCAAGCGAAAAACCTACGCTGTCCCTCCTATTAGCAAACAGAACAAAGACAGGAGGTGTAAACTCTTTGAATCAGGTTAATTCTAATCATCAACTTCAACACCATCAAACAGGTCACGACTGGTTTCACCTTTCATAGGAGTTGGATAGGCGCGAATAAAGTATTCTGAGGAAAGAAATCGGCGCTGTATCCAATCCGGCAGCGATCTAGAATTACTCGTTCCTCCACCCTGGCTCTGATGCTGCGCGCTGGCTAACTTTTTCAAATCCCAATAATGCCGGTAGTTAATACGGGCATGAAGTTTTTCGTTTGGGATCCCTAATTGTGTGTAATCGATATCCTTGTTTCGTCCCATCTTTGTTGGATCTTTTCCACGCAATCGCAGCAATGTGGTAAATAACCAGATCATGCGGTCTGGTAAGGCGGAATAATAAAGGCGTTGGGGTTGATAAGGTGTGAGGCCATTCTGCGGGTATTGCTGCGGATCACCCGCGGCAAAGAAGGCAGCCGTTGTGATTTCGCAGCAGTGGATATGATCGGGATGAAAGTACCCACCGGTTTCGTCATGGGTAATGACTACCTGAGGTCGCAGCTCCCGAATCAGACTAACAACCTTAGCTATCGGGAGATCGTCATCAATATTGATAAAGGCATCGGGATGCTTATTAGCGGGATCACCTATGTAACCGGAATCACGGAAACCCAGCATATGCAGGTGCCCTCCGAGAACATCAACCGCGGCGTTCAATTCCTGTGTACGAACTTCAACCAGGGAAGCAAGGCTCTCTTCATACCCCTCAGCCACAGAGCCGGCAACACCATCGGTGGCAATTGCAATATGCACATCAACACCTTCATCTGCATAACGGGCTAAAGTTCCCCCTAAACCGAAGGATTCATCATCTGGATGGGCTAAAACGGCCAGTAAGGTAGGTTTCATAACAAGGAATTCCGTGGAAGTAGATTGAAAGCCATGCTTAGATTTTATCGATCAATCGGCACTCCTCATCGCTACAACTGTGCTGATGGCATAGGCCTCTGTATGGGATAGGCTAATCGACCAGGTTTCAAGATTCTGTGTTCTTGCTAATTCTTGGGCGGCGCCGTGTAGTAACAATACAGGTCGGCCGTTTTCTTCGTTTATAATTTCAATTTCTCTCCAGGTTGTATCGCCAATTCCGGTGCCTAAAGCCTTGCTAACGGCCTCTTTTGCAGCGAAGCGCGCGGCAAGTCGATCAACACGGCCGTTACAATAATCCTGTTCCTGCTCCGTATAAATGCGATCGAGAAACCTTTGACCGTACCTGGCAAGACTCTCTTTAACCCTAGCAACCTCAATTAGATCGACGCCAACTGCTAACATGCAATCTTCATCCTCAAAATTTTAATCCGTTTGGCGATAAACTTCGAAATCAGGACCAGCAGGAGATGTTAAATCGACAACGACTTCTCTACCGCCAAAACCATAAACCAGATCATGAGCGCGGACGGTAACTTCGCTTATTTCAGAACTGATTATGATTCCACTCTGATTACGGGTAAAGGGTTGTTCAGTCTCATGTGGATGAAGTAATAAGCGGGTAAAGGGGCTTTCCTCATCGGGCTTAGCAATAGAGCCGTCAGGCATAATAACATCCCAACCGTCTGCATAATCCTCCCAACCTTTATCAGGGTGTTCAACAGTTACAGAAAAATTCCAGGTACCATCCGGTTCTTGGCGAGCTAATACGAACAAGACATCTGCATTTGCTTTCTGATTTAATGAACCACTCACCTGCTGGGTTACTTCTATCGCTGTCATAGTTGAAACGGCCGTGGGAGGCGTTTCGGTCTCTACTGAAGCCGTTTCAGTAAAATGCGGCGATTCATCTCGAGTAGGTATGAACTTCTTATCTGATGCACCTTGCTCAACAGACTCGGTCGGGGTTGCTTCTTGATCCGCCTGAGAAGAACAGCCTACGGTAAATAGGACGAAGAATACCAACAGCAAACCTATTCGCCGCATCCAGGCCATTATGCCGGCACCAAACCCTGTCTATTTCGCTCGGCAACAATTTCAGACATGATCGCTAAGGCAATCTCTTGCGGATTTGCCGCCCCAATATCCAAGCCTATCGGAGCATGAATGTGGTCTGTCTGCTCTTCACCAAAACCCATTCTTCGCAGCCGCGCGAGACGCATGGCATGTGTCTTCGGGCTGCCAAGCGCACCAATATAAAAGACATCTTGATCAAGAAGAATCTTCAAGGAAGGATCGTCAATCTTAGGATCATGGGTTAGTAGGGCAACGGCCGTGTCTGGCGTCAGCTCGATTTCCGAGAAGGCGGAGCGAGGCCATTTGTGAATCAGGCGGTCAATATGAGGAAACCGCGCGTTGGTCGCAAATACACTGCGTGGATCGATCACAATTGTGTAATATCCCATCAGGGTGGCTATCTGGGTAAGGGCTATAGAAATCTCACCTCCACCGACGGCCACAAGAATGGGCGATGTCCGGATCTGTTCAACAAATATTTTTGTTTTCGCGTCCAGGGCAATTACACCTGTCTTTTCGGATTCGGATATAGCACGGGAGACACGAGCTTGCAGCTCAGAGTTCATGCTGCTGGTCATTATTCCTTGCTGATCGAGAACAAGTTTCTGGCCCAATATGGCGGGTTCTCCAATAACCACCGTAGCAGCTACGCCTGCCCTTTCTTCTCGTATCAAACTCCTGACGGCATAGAACGCCGGTAAGTCCAGGTTTTCGACAAAAATATCTATGGACCCGCCACATGCCAGACCCACACTCCAGGCTGTTTCGTTAACAACGCCAAAATGAAGCAGTTCCGGTTGGCCTGATTCTAAAGAATTAATAGAGGCTTCTATGACCGCTCCTTCAACACAACCGCCACTGACAGAACCGCTTAAATCCCCAGCGCTGCTGTAGGCCATTTTTGAACCGGGTCGACGTGGCGCTGAACCCCATGTCATTAGAACAGTAGCAATGGCGATTTTTTCCTGTCCATCATCTATCCAGGCAGTTACGTCGTTGATAATTTCCTTCATTCTACACCCGTGAGATATCTTTAGATGTTTACTAGCTTTCCTCGATTGTACGACTGCGCTGGCCATCCAGCCACAACCCTCCTGAATATGCACTTTAGATGGGAAGGATCAAGGATTAACCTTGATCCTCAATCTTGATTTCGAAGAGTACCGGCCAATATTTACCGGTAACAAAAAGGCGGCCGCTCACATCATTATAAGCTATTCCATTTAGAACAGCCTCCGAGTCTGGACGCATTTGAGGATCTAAAATTCCCGCGAGGTCAATCCATCCAAGGATACGGCCGTCTTCCGGAGAAATACGTGCTATTAAATCCGTGTGCCAAACGTTAGCCCAAATCTCACCATTGACATACTCCAGCTCATTGAGTTGTGTTACCGGGCCGTTCACACCCTTTACCTCGATGCGCCTTACTTCCTCCAATGTCGCAGGATCCCAAAATCGAATCGTTTCCGTGCCGTCACTGACTATCAAATGCGTGCCGTTGTGAGTCAATCCCCAACCCTCGTGCGGATAATAAAATTCAGCAATTTGCTCGAAGGTTTCGCTGTCGTAAATGAAACCAATCTCACTACGCCAGGTTAATTGGTAGATTTTATCTTCGAACAACGTGATCCCTTCACCAAAATAGTTGTCTGGTAAAGCATAAATTTGCTCGACGGTTCCTGTTTGCAGATCGACCCGCCGCAGCGATGAATCCCGGCCGGTTCCTTCCAACAGCGAGCTTAAATCGTCTTCAATGACCAGCCCCTGCGTATAGGCTGTTGCGTCATGAGGGAATTCATTGACGACCCGGTAGCCCCAAATAGGTTCAATGGTTTCAGTAACTTGAATAAGCGGAATGAACGTTGCCTGAATAGTCGGCGATGGCTTTTCAGGACTCACTTTTTGAACTTCTTGAGTTCCCGTTGGCACAAGTTCGGCCGTCTGGGTAACTATCTGAGATGGCACAACCGGCTCAGTATTTAATGGTGCTGTCACCGCCGCTTGGGAAGGTGACGAAGAAGCATTGACTGTTGGAGACCTGACAGATTCAGTGGCGGAAACAAAGATTCCCGCCGGTTCAGACTGCTGAACCTGAGACTGGCAGCCAAGAAGAGAAATAATTATCAAAGAGAGAAGTAATAAATAGCGCATGGTCATTTTGTCTTCATGTCGTGTCAATAGTAATTCGTTGAAGATTATCTATATTAGGACAAACTTTCCTACTCATGTATAAATCTTTAAGAAATGAGACGGCTATCAAAGACGGCCGTTGGAGCTGTGCCTATTTTATGGCATGTCACCATCCCTGATAAATTTTTTTACTTTATTCGAGAGATAGATACCGCTTTTTACCTAAATCTTCGGATTGGCTCAACTTCTTCTCAATGGCCTAAACTTACGATTAACCATTAGTGTCCAACCGGGCTCAAGATGCTATGATTAACAGCAAGATCGACCGGTCGGTCTCATCTAACGAGCAGCAATAAATGACAGGCGAACCAATCAGTACTAAGGAAAAAATCCTCGACGCGGCACTTGATATTTTTTCGCGAAAGGGATTTTACAATACAAAACTAGACGAAATTGTTGAGGCTTCCCGTACTTCCAAGGGGGCTATTTACTTTCACTTCCCGAATAAAGAACGTTTATTTCTGGCATTGGTCGATCAGTTCGCAGACCTGCTCGAGCGTCGCGTTGTGGAAGCGATCCAACATGAAGAAAAAGGGATCAACCGTGTGCGCGTGGCCATGGTTACGATCCTGGACACGTTCGGCCGTTACCGCCGTCCGGCGAAGATACTTCTCGTCCAGGCCGCGGGATTGGGCTCAACATTTGAAGAAAAACGCAATGAAATCAATGATCGCTTCGCCTTTCTTATCCAAACTTATCTAGACGAATCGGTGGAAATCGGCGACATTGGGCCTGTCGATACGGAGATAGTTTCAATCGCCTGGATGGGAGCTATCTATAATGTCGTTATCCGCTGGGTAAATACCGGCGAGCCGGAACCTGAGCGGATTTTGAATTCTCTCTTGCCAATTCTCTTAAAAAGCGTCGGATATGAAGACTAATCCCGCGCTTGATAAGGAATGGGCGTCGCCGGAAGTTGGCGAGAAGTTGAATAATCCTGGATTAGGGCAGTTGGTCAGCTGCAGTATCCCTGCTCCTGGGTTGAAACTGGATACCTTTTTAAAGCAGGCGGAAGGAAAATCCCGGTTTTTTTGGCAGCGCGGCGGCCAGGATGAACTGTATGCCGGGTTCGGTACGGCCGTTCAGCTCATAGCCTGGGGAGAGAATCGCTTCCAGGAAATTGAGCAGAAAGCCCGGCAGCTCTTTGAGCAGGCACAGATAGTAGGCGAGCATTCAGCGCCAATTTTGCCGCGTTTGTTTGGTGGATTCTCGTTCAGGGATGATTTTACGGCCGACAATACATGGGCAGCTTTCCACCCGGCCCATTTCGTTCTACCGCATTATCAATTTGTTCAAACAGGTGACAGCAGCTGGTTAACGATTAATGCCCTGATCCCAGAAGTAGAAAATCTTGATGAAATTGGCCTAGAACTGCACGAGGCGCTGGTAGCTCGTTACCAATACCTGATTGGAAATGAGCGAGAAAGTAACCTAGTTGAAAAAGCCAGTGAATTCGAAGTGCGTTACCCGATGCCCTTCGAAATATGGGAAGAGTTGGTGAATAATGCAACCCAGACCATGGTTGCTTCAGAACTCAACAAAGTCGTTCTCGCCCGCGTCTGTGAAATCAAGGCAAAGAACAGAATCGACATCTGCCAGGCTCTGTCATTTTTAAACGCTACTTATCAGGAATGTACCCGTTTTCTATTTGAGCCCCGGCCCTACCATGCGTTCTATGGGGCGACCCCGGAAATCCTGATTCGCTTAGAAGGCAAAGATTTCACAACGATGGCTCTCGCCGGTTCGATGCCTCGCGGCAAGACAGCCGATGAAGATCAGGCAAATGCAGGGGAGCTGTTTAGCAGCCGCAAAGAACGCCATGAACATCAGCTTGTTACCCAGGCCATTCGCCGGCGATTGGAACCCGTCACATCTCATCTGAATATTCCGGATGCGCCTGATGTCTATCGACTAAGTTATATTCAACATTTGATGACTCCTATCACGGGGACATTGAACAAGCAATCAGGTATCTTACCTCTGGTCCAACTGCTTCACCCTACTCCGGCAATGGGTGGATCGCCTCGCGATTTAGCCATGGATTTCATTCGAGAGAATGAGCCGGTACCTCGAGGCTGGTACGCTGCACCTGTCGGCTGGATTGACAGCCAAGGGGATGGAGAGTTTATTGTTGCTATACGTTCGGCCGTTGCCCAAGAAAGACGTGTCTGGTGTTATGCCGGAGCCGGCATCGTGCTTGATTCCCAACCCGATAGGGAATGGCACGAAACTGATTTAAAATTTCAACCGATGCTGCGCGCGCTGAACGTCTACCGAATTTAATGGCCAAGGAATGATCACTACGGAAAAGGGAATGATTGAATCGAATCCCAATATGATTTGGGCTGAAATTTTGGTTGATGAGTTGGCACGATGTGGTTTGCAAGATGTCTGCATTGCCCCTGGATCACGCAGCACACCTCTAACGCTCGCCTTTTATGCCCATCCCGATATCCGAATCCACACCCATCTAGATGAGCGCAGCGCCGGCTTTTTCGCATTAGGTCTCGCCCTTGCCGGAAACCACCCTGTCGCTTTACTCTGCACCTCCGGTACGGCCGGAGCAAATTTTTTCCCAGCTGTTATCGAAGCCAATATGTCACAAGTTCCTTTACTTATCTTGACGGCGGACAGGCCCCCAGAGCTGCGACACAGCGGTGCTAACCAGACGATCGACCAGATAAAGATGTATGGCGATCATGTCTTGTGGGCAGTTGACGCCGCTTTACCCGAACAAGATCCGCCCGAAATCGCCCTCCGAAACTTACGCACCCTGGCTGCGCGGGCTATGGCAACGGCCGATGGATTTCGTAAGGGACCCGTCCACTTGAATTTCCCTTTCCGTAAGCCATTAGAACCCACCTCGGTAGAAAATTGGCCAAATCCCGAAAGCAGCAAGGCCAATAAAGCAAAGCGTCCGTATACAAGGATGGAACAGGGTGAAATCCGGCCTACCGGCGAGCAGGTCGCCTTTCTGAGCGAACTAATTCGCAGCAGCCAACGGGGACTTATCATCTGTGGACCGCGCTGTCCAGGAGGTGATTTTCCCCAGGTTGTCAGTAACTTGGCCCGGCAGTGTGGCTATCCGCTCTTAGCAGATCCCCTCTCAGGACTTAGATATGGGCCGCATGTTCCCCAATCCCCAATTGTCGCCGGCTACGAGACTTTCCTTGATGACGCCTTACCGCTCCCACCACCGGAATTTGTGCTCTATTTTGGCGCTGCACCAACAGCTAAACGGTTGAACCAATATCTTGCCCGGTATGATTCGGCCGATCATGAAAATACAGCCCACGTCCATGTACGTAAAAATGGGGTTTGGGCTGATGAAAATCACATCACGAGTCACTTTTTGCAGGTTGATCCGCGGGCGCTGGGTTTAGCGTTAAGTGAAAACATCAGCTCTCCTCGCGAGTCAAGCTGGCTTGATACGTGGCGGCAGCTTGAAGCTGTGAGCTGGGTGGAACTCACCGCAGCAATGGAACAACTTGATTTTGATGGCGCCTATGTTTTCGATCTTCTGAATCTGCTGCCGGACAGCACCGCTCTCTTGGTAGGCAACAGCCTACCGGTACGTCATGTAGTCCAGTTCGGGAAACCTCTAGAGAAATCAATTCAAGTGTATGCCAATCGGGGGGCCAGTGGAATTGACGGTAACATTTCTACGGGTTTAGGTATCACAGCAAACGGCCGTTATCCATCAACTATCCTAACCGGCGACATCACCTTTTATCACGACAACAATGGCCTATTGGGGCTGCGCAATCTACCCACTAACGAAGTCACCTTCGTAGTCCTCAATAATGGCGGCGGTGGGATTTTTCAACGCCTACCCGTTGCACGATTCGATCCCCCATTCAGAGAGCTTTTCCAGGCGTCTCATGGGCTTGATTTATCTTCCTTCGCCCGGACATATAATCTCGACTATTTCCTGGTAAAAGAACGACAAGCGCTGCCGGATAGTTTCTTAGGAGATCCAGGACAAAAAAAGGCGAGATTGATAGAGATAAAAACAGATCCGGTTGAAGATAATCAAGCCCGTGAATATCTCGAGTTAGTCGTCCGCAAAAATTTAGCGCGGTTTTGGGCTGCTTCAAATTTATAAACAACTAAATATTCAGAAGAGTAGTTCAATGACCGAATGGAAAACAGTAAAAGAATATAACGATATCACCTACCCCAGGGCGGATGGTATGGCTCGAAATTTCCGCCAATACCCCTGGCGCTCGTAAGATGGAATCCGTTTGGGGCAGCCCAGCTGATGATTGGCTTCTGGCCAGAACGCGAGCCACACCGCAGGCTACAGCCGTTATTATTGGCGATGAGCGTTGGAACTACGCCGAGCTAAATATCCTGGTCGATCAGGCTGCGAATATACTCAACAAGTACGCTAAGCGAGGCGCGCGCATCGCCGCCTTCTTACCTAACAATCTTGCTTACGTCTGCCTGGTGCATGCAGCTGCGCGGTGTGGCACGATTTTAGTACCTTTAAATACCAGATTATCCAACGAAGAGTTGGAATGGCAGTTAGAACATGCGCAATGTTCAATTTTAGTGATCGATGATGCCGCGGCCGATCGCTTTGAAAATTGGGAAACGCATGATCGCAAAGTCATTCACAGCGCAACCTTATTCACCGGCAAACCTGAGCGGAGTGAATCAGCGGATCTGCTCCATGATGGAGAAGAAGTCCAGGCTATCGTCTTCACATCGGGAACGACCGGCAAACCAAAGGGGGCAATGCTCACTTTCAGCAACCATTTTTACAGTGCTGTTGCTTCGGGCTATCGCCTCGGCGTACTGCCAGAGGATATCTGGCTTTGCTGCCTGCCTCTTTATCACGTGGGCGGACTGGCTGTTCTGCTGCGATCTTGTTTATACGGCACGGCCGTAGAACTGCACGATGGTTTTGATCTGGCCACAGTAAGTGAAAGCCTCGACAGGCGACCCATTACCCTCATATCACTGGTGCCGACAATGGTACAGCGGCTGCTCCGCTACCGCGCTGGGAGGTCCTGGCCTTCATCGCTTTGCCATGTCCTGATAGGCGGTTCGGCCGTTCCCCCGGAACTCATCGCAGAGTGCCACGATCTTGGAATCCCAGTCAGCGTCACCTATGGCTTGACGGAAGCCGCCTCCCAGGTTGCCACCATGACTCCCAGGGACGTGCCACGCAAACCGGGATCGGCCGGAAAGCCGCTGCTGTTTACACGGGTGATGATTCTCTCCGAAGAAAGCCGTCCGCTCGCCGCCAATGAAGTGGGTGAAATCGTCGTCAGCGGACCCATTGTGATGGCCGGGTATGACCGGGATGCGGCCGCTACAACCAGAGTTCTGCAAAAAGGATGGCTGCACACGGGAGATATTGGCATGCTTGATGAAGACGGCGATTTATGGGTCCTGCAAAGGCGTGATGACGTTATAATCAGCGGCGGGGAAAATATTTATCCGGCCGAGGTTGAAGCAGTCCTACAAGCGCATCCTGCCGTGAAACAAGCCTGCGTGGTCGGTGTAGAAGATCAGGAATGGGGTCAGCACGTGGCCGCAGCTATCGTCCTTGAAATTGACCAGGCGATCAGTGACTCTGAGTTGATCGACTCCTGCCGCCGGCAGTTAGCAGGCTATAAACTGCCAAAACAGGTGATAATCCTTTCTCAACTTCCTCTAACAGCTTCGGGAAAGGTCCACCGGCGTGCGGTCAGCGAAATCTTCGCCGATCGCAAATCTCAATGAATACGTGAGCACCTGAAAATTTAAATCATTTGATCAAGAATAGTCTAGATGGCCCGGATTACGATTAACAACCTTGAGTATAATTTCCACCGCCAGGGAAAAGGTTCTCCGCTAGTCCTGCTTCATGGATTCACCGGCTGCGGGCAATCCTGGAAAAATTTGGACGATAGCATCTCTTCACAAGTAAGGTGTATAACCCTTGATCTTCCTGGCCATGGACAGACTGAGAGTTCGTCCAAGCCGGAAAGATACGCGATCGAGCGTACAGCTGAAGATGTCATTGCTCTGGCCGATGAGCTTGATCTGGAACGTTTTTCGCTCCTAGGTTATTCCATGGGTGGGCGTCTGGCGCTGTATCTGGCAATCCATTATCCGGAACGAATTAATGCTCTAATTCTGGAAAGCGCATCACCCGGTATTGCTGACTTAGACGAGCGCAAAAAGCGGCAGGAGTGGGATTATGCTCTGGCGGAGCGCATTGAAAGTGAAGGTATCAGGTCTTTTGTTGATTGGTGGGAAAAGCTGCCGCTTTTCGCCAGTCAAACGGCCGTTCTTGAGGAGAGAAGAGCAAGACTTCGGCAAGAAAGATTAAACAACAACATCTCAGGTCTGGCGAACAGCTTGCGGGGAATGGGTACGGGAAGCCAACCTTCTCTCTGGAGTAAACTGGCGGACCTCGAACTTCCTACCATGCTTCTCTGCGGTGAGTTAGACGAGAAATATGTGCGGATAAACCGGGAGATGGCAAAGGCAATCCCGAATTCTAAGTTGGTCATTTTCCAGGATGCCGGCCATAACATCCATTTTGAACAGCCGGAGGCTTTTGCTGAGACCTTATCTCACTACTTGCGGCGAATCTAATTGGGTGAAGACGGCCGTTAAAACAAGAATTTAGGAATCCAGATTAAATAGCCTCCTCGTAAATGAATTCCTAAATTTGCCATCGGGGTCATGGTCAAGTACCAGCTGGCGGAAGCGTTCAAAATCCAGTCCGTAAATTTGAGCCATATAGCGATCATCGATATCATGAACAAACTTACCCAGATGAGGACGAGCTTCAAGCTCTTTCAACAAGGTCTCTGCAGCTTCATAATAGGCTTCGAAACCGGGAGAATCATCGCATACTAAATCGATCCAGCCGCAGCGACGATCCCTTCCGGGACCGATCAATGTGCGATTGTGGCCCTCTGGTGTAAATCGCACTTCGAATGCCGCATAAGGCAATCCGGCAGGATACATCTCTTCATAAAGCTGGATAAAGCGCCTGGCCACAGGAAAAATGTCCTCAAATGGTACGCTAAATTCTAACTCCTGATGCAAATGGTAAATCGATCGGTTGAACGCCTCATTACTTTCCAGAACAATACTTGAACCCTTTTTGAACCGGGGAATTAGAGCTGAAAATTTGGGCAGCAGTCCCGTGTACGAGGCAAAGTTGCCGAGCCAGGCAGCAAGCAGAGCATCCAATGAAATGATCATGAACTCACGTAAAGGACCTAGAAATGACTGTTCGCGCTCGGTACGGTTCCAAATGTTTATCTGGCATGAATCGGAGAAGGGAAATAGATAGAGACTGACATGATCATTTTCTAGTAGGAGGCGTTCGATCTCCTCTTCCACAAAAGAAAGTTCTACAACAGCTACTTCCTGGGCAATATTAAAACGATCGACGCCCTGAACAACAACTTCGACAATAACGCCAACCGCGCCAATCCCGCCAATGGCCGCTTTGAAAAGATCATCAGACGGGCGGCACTTATGGACTTCTCCTTTACCATTGATGATCGTCAACTCTACCACGGACTGGCTTACAAAACCCCAGGTACGCCCCGTTCCGTGTACATCTGTCGACAAAATACCGGCGATACTTTGCGCGTCATGGGATGGAAGCGCTTCAAAAGCCCACCCTTCATCCAGCAACGCGTGAACCACATCGCGCACCCGCGTTCCACCTCTCACCGCCATTTGCTTCTTAGCCAAATCTTTCCAAACAACCCCCGTGAATTTGTCCAGGGAGAGGAGGGTTACCTCTGATACAACACCCCTATTGAATGAGTGGCCGGATCCAAAGACACGAATCTCATGCGCCAGTTGGATAGCAGCGACAATTTCCTCTTCGGTTTCGGGTTTAAGATAATTAGTCGGCCGATAACGAAAGCCCCAGGCCCAATTCCTGAAAACACCTCGTAGTACTCGACCTTCCAACAAGAGAAAGCGTCTCAGAGTCAGGATATAAAGAATGATGTTCAATATTGTGAGGATTGCGACGCGCAGGAAACCCAATAAAACTTGCATCATCCCTCCGTATGAAGCAGCCAGCTGCTTTACTATCTTTCACCAATTGGAATAAGTAATAACCAGCGTCCTAAATAATCTTTATCAAGGATCAGGCTGGTCAATATAAATACATACCATACTATATAAAGACCGGGCAACCTTGTCAAGACAGCTGAGATCTAAAGGCAGCAGCAATGTCCAACATCAATATTTGGATTGTAAATAAGGGTCAACGTTTCGTTACAGCACCTGTCCGATGCTGAAGAAGAGGACAAAGAGAAGGGTCGAAATAGACAACTGCTTGAGCATTGGATTCAATAATTTTGGTGATGAGGTACGCCAGACAAGGAAACCATTGCGAAGCAGCAAGGGGACTGCCAGTAAGAAGAGAAACTGCCAGGGAGAGTAGTAAAACTGAAGTACATAGATCAGGGCTAAAACCACTGCGCCGATCAACAAGATCCAATGGTAAACTCGCGCTGGCTGAAGTCCCAGGCGCACGGGAATGGTGTTTTTACCGGCCAGCTTATCGGAATTTCTATCGCGGATGTTATTGATATTCAACACGGCAACGGCCAGCAGGCCGCAGCTTGTAGCCGGTAGGAGGATGTCCCAATCGAGGCGTCCGGTTTGCAGAAAATAGGTTCCCATTACCGACACCCAGCCAAAAAATATCAAAACGGCAATATCACCGAGTCCCGCATATCCGTAAGGCTTGACTCCGGCCGTATAACCTAAGGCGGCCAATATCGCCGCTGCGCCGAGAATTATGAACACAAAGAAGTATTGTCCTAACTGCTGGCCAAAAGAAAACCAAAGTAGGGCAAGGCCGCTGAGCATAGCCAGAAGTGCGGTAATCAACATCGCCAGCAGCATTTTTTGGGAACTGATGGCGCCGCTCTGTACCGCGCGCTGCGGTCCTTCGCGGACTGTACTATCTGCGCCATGCTGTGAATCGCCATAATCGTTAGCCAGGTTGGATAGGATTTGCAATAAGACGGCCGTGGTGATCGCCAACAGCGTTACCGTCCAGCTGAATGGAGGGCGTGATGCGGCTAAGGCACTGCCCATGATAATACTGGCGATAGCCAAGGGCAGAGTCCGCGGGCGCATGGCGTCTATCCAAACAGCAAAACTAGCTTGAGGGGCTTGGTCAATCATCGCATGGAATTATACTGAATCTTGGATTCTATCCAATTGGCATTGGTTTTTACTCACTCACCAACCCATCCGCTCGGCAATAACGGGAATCAATTGGTCGGCAATTTTGCGGTGGCCATGCACATTGGGATGAAAATCACAGCCGAGATCCTCAGCGGAGGAGTCAAGATTGTTCTCAACAAGCACAAACTGTAGTCGATCATCTTTATTATTTATTTGGAAGCGCTCAACGGCCGTTTCAATCACCCTAGACGCCGGACCCAGCATCAATGGACCGGCAACGGCAAAGATCGTGGCTTCCGGATAACGGGCACGAATTACATCCAACAGCTGCATATAGGCAGTGATAAACTCTTCATCTTCAGGAAAAGGAACTGATGAATAGTCATTGGTACCCAGATTAATGACAACGGCATCAGGTACTCTTTGATCGGCCGGCCAAATAACAAATGGATTGAGACCAAGCGCACGATCGACAAAATCGACGGCTGTCTCAGCCAAAGCTTCCGACTCGGCTCGTAGATTACGAATAACACCTAAACCTGAAAGGGCGACCAATGTATAGCCTGCATCTAAATCCCGAGCCGTCATCGCCGCATAAGTTTGATCCGCATTTTGCGTTTCCGGCGTAAACCAGCAATTAGGCGAATCTCCTTCATTGCCATATCCGGTCGTTATTGAATCACCGATAAATTCAATCAGGCGCTCTGGAACCAGCGGCGGGGGTTCTAAATCACCACCGCTGATAATCAAGCCCATAAATTCGGCCGCGCCAACATAAGCCTCGGTACGCTTAAAAAGCGAGGCATGATGCACACCAGGCTCCAGGTTTTCAGCAACCAGGTATTCTTCCACACCCATTTCGGTCTTCAACACCTGCTGCCGGTCATCGATAATAACGTTGTAACTGTTCCGGCCGTCTTGCAGCAAAATGGTTAACGAAGTTCCGAAAAAGTTAAATTCAATGGCTGTTGCGGACCAGTCAAATGCCGGTGCTTTAGGATATTGAAAATCAAAACGGCCGTTATATTGCAGCCGCGTGTCATCCGCATCGATCATGTTTGTTGTCGGAACTGGTGTCAGTATGGGGGTCGTGGTCGGTTGTGGCGTTGGGCTCGGAGGTGGTTCCATGGTGGGTGGAGGATCATCGATCACGATGCTTGCGGTCCCGGTCGCTGTAGGCAAGAGCTCGACTTCCGGCTCATCCTCGTCGTTTACAGTTCGTGTTGCCAGAGGTTCAGCTGAGGTGCAAGCAGCTAAAAATAGTAATAAGATCAGCAGTCGTAACAATTTATAAATCATGCAAATGGGACCTGTTCCAACTTTGTTCTAATGCTCACCACTTACGCTATTGTGCAATATGCCATATTGTGCACAATATTAAGCAGTTAACAACACCTGAAGGGTATTTGCCTGGCGGCAAATTACACTATAATTTCTTATATCAAGGTTCGTCAAAATATGATCTCTCGTTCAAAACAAACTCAAAAAGCCGATCTGCCGGTAATCAGCACCTTTCCAGTTGACATCGGAGGCGGTTTAATGGTTGGCGGGGATCAACTAATTTTGATGGCCGGCCCCTGTTCTGTGGAGAGCTACGAACAGACTCGGGAAAGTGCTGAAGCGATTGCAACAGCCGGTGGACGCGTACTACGGGGCGGCGCGTATAAACCGCGCACCTCACCCGATACGTTTCAGGGACTCGGCCGTCCGGGTCTGGAAATCCTGCGCGCGGTAGCAGACGAATTCAATTTATTGGTTGTTACTGAGGCATTGGCCGTGGAACACGTACCAATCGTGGCTGAAATGGCCGACATCATCCAGATTGGAAGCCGCAATATGCAGCATTACCCCCTCCTTTGGGCGGTGGGCGAATTAGATAAACCGGTCCTGCTTAAACGTGGCTACATGGCAACAATATCGGAATGGTTATCAGCCGCTGATCATATTGAGCGGCGCGGAAATCAACGCATCCTGCTGTGTGAGCGTGGTATTCGTACTTTCGATCCATCAACTCGCAACACAATGGATGCAAACGCGATTGTCCTGGCCAAGCAAATCAGCCCCTATCCGGTGATCGCGGATCCTAGCCATGCCACCGGACGAAGCGATTTGGTGATCCCTATTGCTCGAGCCGCGGTTGCAGCCGGGGCTGATGGCCTCCTTGTAGAATTTCATCCCGATCCAAATTCAGCCCTTTCAGACGGTCCTCAATCGCTGCCGTTGACATCTCTATCGACCTTCTATGCGCAGGTAGGGCCAATTGCCGCTGCCTGTAATCGCGAGCTGGTGTAATATCCAAATGCCAAGAAACAAAGGGTACCACATCAGTCGGTTTCTACTGGTTTATAGAATATTAATCCTCAGCCTATCTCTGCTTTTTTTGTTATCCGCATGCAGCCAGTTCGGGTCAGATAGTGAAAGCACGCCAACGCCCTTTCCTGTACAAATCCCAGTACAAAGAATAACGACCGCGGCACCGATTCCAATCTCCCTGGAAAATCTGGCAGCCAATCCTGACTTTTATATCGGAGCAACCTTGCAGCTCAGCGGCCAATTCCACCGTCTGCCACGCCTCGTTTGCCAGGGTGAATCCTACTATTCCCCCGCCTCATGGGCTCTAGAGGAAAATAGCTTTTTGGCCAACGCTTCGGGCATGGATGCCCAGCTGAGATCGCTTGTGAGCGAAGGTCAAGAAATTGAAGTAGAAGGGCGTTGGTTAAAGTTTGAAGGACCCGTTGGTTGTGAAGGAAATGTTCAAGATGAGACGATTTGGTATCTATCCTTGGACCGTGTCCTTGACCCTTATCCACTCGTCCGTTTACAGGCAACTCCTGCCTCTGAGACGGCCGTTCTGGAAGATACTAATCCTGTTCCTGAATCGACAGCAGAACTGGTTGGTCAAGGCCTGTCGACAGAAACGCCTCCTCCAGCGAGCACAGCAACGGCCGAACCATCCCTCACACCGGCCCTCGCAGAAGCATCATCAAACTTAACGGCGACTATCACCCCAATTCCCTCCGCTACAATCGCCACTGACTCCATGACACCCACTGTTAGCGCCAACCAAACACCTTCCGGTGATTCGAATGGTACGCCAACAGCTACGGCCGATGGCTCAGACGCAACGGCTACCGGCACGGTAACAGTTACACCCGCTGCATCGGTAACACCATCAAATCTTACAGTTAGAGAAAAGGGGAGTCTTAGTGCAGAAGATTTGGTCATCAGTAGTCTTGACGCTGCACATATAGACGCGTGGACCCTGAATTTAGTCGCGGGCGATGCCATCACGATTACGGTTGCTCCGGCAGCATCGACAGATATCGTCTTGTCCTTATTTGACAGCAATAACGTTGCCTTGGTAAGTGATCAGAATAATTCCCAGGCCGGTATGCCGGAAACTATAACGAATGTGAGCATCAGCAGCCCTGGTATTCATACCGTTCAGATCAAAACAAGCAATGAAACTCAAACCGACTATGCACTCATGTTTATGGATTCAGACTCTTATAGCTATATATTCAAAGGGCAGCTAGCAGTAGGCAGTGCGAAAAGCGGGAACGTAGCGGCAGATACCGATCATTTTTGGTTTTTCAACGCCAACAGTGGTGACAGTGTCAGCTTTATCATAACCCCTAACGACAATAGTGATCCTTATATTGAGCTATACAATCCGGATGGCGAGAGAATCCTGACCATTGACGACAATAATGAAGAAGAAGCTGAATCCTTAGAAAATTATACGCTTCTCGATGGCGGTATGTACGGGATCCGTGTAGCCGAGTTTGATTTTCAACCTATGGCTTATTCCATCGAACTGCTACCCTGATTTGGAACCAATAACCTCTTCAAAACCAAGCTCTAGGTTTTTTCAATGGAGAAATCTATTAAACTCCTGATCGTCGCTGCCGATCCACTTGTACGCACAAGTCTGGCGATTTTGTTTGATGACGTCAAAGATTGCCAGATCATCCGAGCAATCAATCCGGCAGTAGCGTTGATGGATATACTTGACGAACAACAACAGCCTGAACCTAATCTAATCTTATGGGATTTGGGTTGGGATGTGGGAGAAGTGGGCGATCTTGACTTTCAGGAGCTTGATCTTCCGGTTGTAACCCTCATCGCCCAACCCGAACAATCCATAGAAGCATGGCGTGCCGGTGCCAGAGGGATACTTTCAAGAGAACTGGACGTCGATGATATGCTGGTCGCGTTAAAGGCTGTTGTAAACGGGCTCTTAGTCCTCGACCCGGCAGTAACCTCAACGCTTCTCCCCTCTACACCACGGCTTCCTGGACAACTATCGAACCCACCAACAGCACGAGAATTGGAAATTTTACAGCTGCTGGCTGAGGGTTTAACAAACCGGGCGATTGCTACCGAGCTTAGTATCAGTGAGCACACGGTTAAATTCCATGTTAATGCCATCCTGAATAAATTTGATGCTCAGAGCCGGACCGAAGCAGTAGTAACCGCCACAAAACTTGGTTATATCCTTCTTTAAACCTACCCATATTTCCAGGTAGATCCTAACCTTTCGACCGAAGTCCAATTGAATAGATTTCAGTATCCTAGATGATTAAGTAAAACACATTAAGTCTCTTGAAATAAGAATCTCTCAGATGAACACA